>Ga0247740_1000067_pt1 | contig 49690 bp, 41 predicted proteins | sample UWRJL148409B2_FD_180942 | JGI IMG/M metagenome (GOLD analysis project Ga0247740, IMG submission 180942) | Plant litter microbial communities from Arlington Agricultural Research Station in Wisconsin, United States - UWRJ-L148-409B-2 | ecosystem: Environmental > Terrestrial > Plant litter >...
ACAGCAACGCAAATACGGCCATACCGGGCCAGGTTCCCGCATCGAGAAAGCGACCCGCCATGCGTGCCCTGCTTCGCGCAAATGCTTCGCGGTCCGAGAGCGGCAGCCATTGTCCGGGCCCACGCAGCACGATCTTGGTCGGCGTTGCGTATTGGGAAGCGAAGGCCATGGCCAGGACGAGCAATGCAGCGCCCAGGGTGGCTCGATCGAACCAGGCCGCGCTGACGAAGGCCGCGGCCAGCAACGTGCCCGAAGTGGCCGCGCGCAAGCCGACCGGCAGCGGCACCAGAGCCTTCGCGACGGCGGAGCGCGAGGCGCACAAGGCCGAGAAAAGACGCCATTTCCCTGCAACAGTGAAGGCATACGCGAGGGCCGCCAGGGCCGCCGCCGCCCACCAAGTCAGCCGCTGGCGCGGCTGCGCTCCCTGACCGAGAGCGAGCGCGTGGGCGCTGCTCGCTTTCTCGAAGTGCGGCGAGGGCAATGGATTGGCGAATGCATCGAAAGCCTTCGCGCTCACGCGGACGCGCCAGAGCACGGGCTCCCCGCGCGAGATGTGCGGACGTACGATATCGAGCTCGTCCTTGTCGGCCAAGCGGTGCAAGTTGCCGATGAACACCCCGCCCAGCGCGTCGCCATCCTCCATGCGCCCCGTGCTCTTGGTCACGTCGGGCAGCATCGGCGGCGTGGGTCCGGCGGGCAATCGAAACACCACGCGCGCCGAATCGATGCCCTGCTCGAAGCGCGGCCCGATCCAGCGCACCTCGGCCTCGTTGCCGTCGCGCCGAATCAGCTCGCGGCCGAGCAAGTTCGTGCGGTACTGAAAGCGGAACGCGTACACCCCAGTGCGCACACCCTTCTCGCGATCGATCTCGATCTTGAGCGTCCCGTCATCACGTTTGTCCAGGAGCAGCGGAGTGGTCGGCAGCTGTACCCTTGAGCTCGCGACGGAGGAAACGGTGGCACCGGGCAACGGGTCTGCATCCAGGTCGACGCCACTCAGCTCGAAGCCAGGCAGCGGCCCACCCCGAACCGCCAGCACCAACTCTTGCGTCACCACGGCTTTTCCGGCGCGGTCGACGTCGACCGTGGCCGCGTGCGAGCGCACCTCGCTCTCCACCCAGGCTCGGGCGTGCCCAGAAACGAGCGCCAGAGCGGCGGCAGCACACAGTGTAGTTATGTGTCGCCTGAAGTCGTACATCCTCCGCCTGAATTAGTCGGAGGCGGGCGGGATGGGCAAGTTTGGACCACCCTGCGGCCGCACTTATGGAAGTGCGGCGCGCCCTCGCAGTCGCTCACTCAGCCAGGATCGCGTCGCGCTTGCCGGCCATCAGGACGAGCACGGGCACCAGCGCGCCCAGATCTTCGACCGCGGCGCGCGGCATGCTGAGCGTGGTGGTGATCTCGGGGCCGTTCGCGCTCAGATCATAGCTGAACAGCACCGGTGTCTCGCCGTGATGCGGTAGCGCGCTCAAAATCTTCAGCGCGTCCGCGTTGTGAACGCCCAGCGCGCCGAGCTGCCCCGCAAAGCGCGACAAGGTCAAAAAGCCTCCCGCTGCGCGCGGGGTGCCCTTCAATGCGTCCAGGCCCTCGCGCGTGCGGAGCACGGGCACTTTCGGATCTTTCAGTGACTCGAGGCGCTTGATCATCGCCTTCTCGTCGGGGCTGACGCCGACCCAACTGCGCTCGCCGTCCGAGGCCACGATTAGCGAAAGCGGCACGCTCTTGGCGAGCACCTGGCCCTTGGCGACGGGCTCGAGCTTGAGCTGCTGCTTGGCGTACTTCTCGAACAGCTCGCGCGGGATATCCAAGCGGTAAGCCTTCGCCCCTGGTTTGAAGCCACGCACTTGCACGGCGTGCGAACCGAACTTCGGCAGCAGGGTGGCGCCCAAGTTAGCGCGCGTTTTGAGCAAACGCGCCAGATCGCGACTGCTCAGCGTGGCCGAGAGCCCGTCGAAGAGCGCAATCAGGTTCTTCGAATCGCCCTCGATCGCCGCGACTTGCCAGCCGAAGACGCGATAATCCGCGGCCAAGAGCGGATCGCTCGGCAGCTCCGTGAGCTCACCCTGAGCACGCACCTGCTTGGTGTTTTGCTCGAACATCAATTCGATCGACTTGGACGCTTGGTTTCGGAGCCCGGCCGGGACCTTTTCGGATTCGAGAAAGCCGTCCAAGAGCTCGGCCAGGGTGTGACCCATGGGCTTGAGACGCCCTGGCTTCCAGCCCACGCCGAAGCTCGCGGCCGTGCTGTCAGCGGGCATTTGCCAGAACAGATCCGGCGGCGGTTCGACCATCGACAACGTTTCGCTGCTCGCCTGAACGATCCAAGACTTTTGGCCCACGAACTTGAGTCCGAAGCGCGCGTTGACCAGATTCTTCGCGCTGTCCAAGTTCGAGTCGATTCGGACCTTGTCCAAGTCGTGCACGAACGCGGTCGCTTCGTCGACCAAGGTGTACGCGACATCGGACAGGGCGCGGTCGAAGCGCGGGTTGTCGACTTGCACTTCGCGCAGCAAAAAGCCGGTCAGCATGCGCGCCGAGGCGATCTCCGCTTGGTACTTCTTTTTGATCGGCGAAAGTCGCAATTCGATCTGAAAATCTACGGCGGGCAGCGGCTCGTTTGGCAGCCCGCGCGTCGCGTAGTTGAACAACCCGTCTACGTCGTGCGCACGATGCCCACAGACCAACCGCGCGGGCGCGCTACCCAGCGCAACACCCGCCATACACGACACGTCTTCCGAATCACCAAGGCGGTACACGCCCGCGCGCAGGCGGCGCACCGATTGTCCTTTGGCACGCGCGAACTCGAGGGCACCGTCGAGCGACGTCAGCCCGAGCGAAACCACGCCCAGCGGTTCCGGCACTTTGCCCTCGCCCACTGGGTCGAGCGCAACCGCCGCTTCGAGGGGCGCGTCCCAAGCCACCACGCCCTCGAGTCCCTTGAACTCCGCGGGCAGGACGTCATGCAGCTTATAAGGAAAGTTCGCCCAGGCCGCGACCGTCTCGATCGCCGTCTGCGGCTTCTTGAAACGCGCGAGCGCGATCAGCTCAGCAGGCGCAGCCACGGGGGCCAAGTCGGGCGCTTCCTCTTTCGCGATGGGCGCGGCGTTGACCATCGGGGCCGCAAGCGGTGTCGCGGGGGCGGCGGGCGCACCGCAGCCCAGCGCGGCCATGGGCAAAGCGCCCAACAGGATCTGATACGACACGAGACGCGAAGCCAAGTTCGGGCGTTCCTTCGACATTGGGCGTCACTTTACACGCGCGGGCTCGCGACACAAAACGACAGAAACGCGCGTTGGATGGCGCAATTGCGTCATCCAGCGCGCGTTCCTGCGCGGCCCGCGCTTCGGGCCGCTAGCTGGCGAGGGCCGAGCTCAGTTCGTTTCTTCGAACTCGGCGTCGATCACATCGCCCTTCTTCGGATCGTCGGCCGCGGCGCTGCCGCCAGCAGCCCCTCCGGCCGCTCCAGCGGCGGCGCCACCAGGCGGGCCGCCTGCGCCCTCGTACATCTTGGAAGCCATGGCGTGCGCTTCCTTCTCCAGACGCGCGAGCACGTCGGTCACCTTTTCGTCGTCTTGCTTTTCGACGGCCGCGCGACCTTCCTTGATCAAGGATTCGATCGAGGCGACATCGACGCCCGCGAGCTTGTCCTTGTTGTCGGCGATTTGCTTCTCGAGCTGATAACACATGTTATCGAGCTTGTTGCGGCGGTCGATCTCTTCACGGCGGCGCTTGTCTTCCGCTTCGTGCGCGGCGGCATCCTTGACCATACGGTCGATGTCGTCCTTGTTGATACCGCTGGAAGCAGTGATCGTGATGCGCTGATCTTTGCCCGTCGCGAGATCCTTGGCACCGACCGAGAGGATGCCGTTGGCGTCGATGTCGAAGGTGACTTCGACCTTCGGCACGCCACGCGGAGCCGTCGGCAGACCTTCGAGATGGAACTTGCCGAGCGTGCGGTTGTAACGAGCCTCCGCGCGCTCACCTTGCAAGACGTGGATTTCTACGGACGTTTGGCTGTCGGCCGCGGTCGAGTAAATCTCCTTCTTTTGCGTGGGGATGGTCGTGTTGCGCGGGATCATCACGGTCATCACGCCGCCCAGGGTTTCGACGCCCAGGGAGAGCGGAGTGACGTCGAGCAACACGACGTCTTGCACGTCACCCGAGAGCACGCCGCCCTGTACGGCCGCGCCGATGGCCACGACCTCGTCCGGATTCACGCCCTTGTGGGCTTCTTTACCGAAGAACTTGGTGACGACTTCTTGCACGAGGGGGATGCGGGTCGAACCACCGACCAGTACGACCTCGTTGATGTCACTGACCTTCTTCTTGGCGTCGTCGAGGGCGCGCTTGAGCGGCTCGAGCGTGCGATCGACCAGCGGGCGGATCATCTGCTCCAACTTGGAGCGAGTGAGCTGCTTTTGCAGGTGCTTCGGCCCACTGGCATCGGCCGTGAGGAACGGCAGATTGATGGTGGTCTCTTGCTTGTTCGACAGCTCGATCTTCGCCTGCTCGGCGGCGTCCTTCAGACGCTGGATGACCATCTTGTCGTTGCTGACGTCGATGCCGGTGTCTTTGCGGAACTCCGCACTCAGCCAGTCCATCAGCATGTGATCGACGTCGTCACCGCCCAGGTTGGTGTCGCCGTTGGTCGCGATCACTTGGACTACGTTGTCGCCGACCTCCAGGATCGAGATATCGAAGGTGCCGCCGCCGAAGTCGTATACAGCGATGATTTCATTGGCCTTCTTGTCGAGTCCGTAGGCGAGCGCGGCGGCCGTTGGCTCATTGATGATGCGCCGAACTTCCAGACCGGCGATCTTGCCGGCGTCTTTGGTGGCTTGGCGCTGGGCGTCGTTGAAGTAGGCGGGCACCGTAATAACGGCCTCCGTGACCTTCTCGCCCAAGTAGTCCTCGGCCGCCTTCTTCAGCTTCTGCAGGACCTTGGCCGAAACTTCCGGCGGCGCCATCTGCTTGCCGCGAGCTTCGATCCACGCGTCACCGTTCGGGCCTTTGACCAGCTTGAAGGGGAAGCGCTTGGCCTCCTTCTCACTCTCTTCGAAACGGCGCCCGATGAAACGCTTGGCCGAGTAGACCGTGTTTTCCGGATTGGTCACGGCCTGACGCTTGGCGATCGTACCGACCAGGACTTCACCCTTGTCATCCCAAGCGATGACGGAAGGCGTTAGGCGCGCTCCCTCTTCGTTCACGATGACTTTGGCTTCTTTGCCTTCCATGACGGCGACGACGCTGTTCGTCGTGCCAAGGTCGATGCCGATGATCTTGCCCATGATGCTTGGTTCTCCTCGTGTCGCCCCCGACGTTTGCGAGGGACTCTGGTCATGCGTGTCGAGCGTTGCCGTTGCCCGTCAATCCGGGGGCCGGCTTTCGCGAAGCCGTCACGCGGCGGGCGAGGTGACAGTACCGAGACCGTCGCCCAGGCCGCGAACGCGAGCAACATAACCACCGGCGCGCGGTGGTCAACGGGGTCGACCGGGCAACGGGGCGTTCCGGAGCCCGTCCGGGTCAACGTGACGCGCAAACTGCGCCGAAACACCGGCGGGGCGCTGTTTTTTGGTTGACACCTACGCCGCAAAAGCTACTTTCCGCGTCCCTGTTGGGGCGGTAGCTCAGCTGGGAGAGCGCTGCGTTCGCAATGCAGAGGTCAGGGGTTCGATCCCCCTCCGCTCCACCCTTCAGGCACTTTAAGTAGGTTCGATACCAAAGACGCGCTTCGGAGACGAGGCGCGTCGGCGTTTGCGCCCCACGAGTAGCAGTGCACCCGCGCTGAGCGCGAGGGCCGCACCTCGGCCCGCTCGACCGGGACCCGCAGGGTCGAGCGCGCATGATGGCCCACTCGCGTCGGATGCGTCGGAATCAGGCGTTGCGACCGCTTTGGCGACGCATACGCCCATCGAACCCGAACACTCGCTGTCGTTCGCGCAATCCGCCGGTTTGCTGCACCACGCCGAACAGCGGGCATCATCGGCCGAGTTGGTCGGAGAATAGCAGGCAAAAGCGACGCCACACTGTTCCGGGCCCGCGCACTTGGCGCCTTGAATTCCCGGCATGCCGGAAGGCGCGCCGCCGGCCCCGACACCCGCGTTCGCCCCCGCGCTACCGACGAACGGGTCGCTCAAGCCGGAGGTGACCCAAAATGGGGCAGCATACTCGCCCTGCTCGGCGGCCTGTTGGGCAACTTGGCTCAGCCAGCTCTTCCAAGAGGCAAGCGAGCCGTAGACGGGGTGCGCGCAATCGCTCCCGCTGCGCGACACCACGCCCACGAGCTTTCCGCGCGCGTCGAGCGCGGGGCCGCCCGAATCACCCGAGCACACGCCGGTCTCGCCGACGAACTCACTCGGCTCGGCGCCGCCACCGCACGTTCCGGGAGCGCAGGCGACCTCGAGGCCCGCGCGCACTCGCCGCAGCCCAGCCGAGCTCGCCTCTCCACTCGAGTCGAGACCATAGCCAACCGCGCTGTACGGCTCACCGCGCGTGACCGCGCGATCGACGCGCGGCACGAGCGGCGTCGCCACGCTCGCCGGCACGTTCGTCGCCAGCGTGAGCAGCGCTAGGTCGTAGCCGCAGATCTCGCTGCCGGAGTTCGGTACGTTCAACGCGGACACACGGAATGGGGGGCCTGCCGCGTCGATCGAAGGAGCGTTCAACGCGACGAGCGAGCCGAGCGGAAATAGCGCGCCCGCTGTCGTTTTGCCGCACGTCACTTCGTCTTCGCTCACCTCGGACACGCAGTGACGAGCCGTTAGCAACAAATTGGGCGCAATCAGAGCGGCAGAACACAGCGCAACGCCCGCATTGCCACGCTGCGAAACGACCATGAACACGCTCGTGTTCACGCTGTCCGGTTGACCGCCGCCGATCGGCGAGCGCACGTGGTCCAACACCGGCTCGTCGCGATCGCCCGCGCCGCAGGCCATCGTCACGAGAGCCATACTCGCGGCCAGCAGCGCCCGCACGCTCAAGCCACCCAAGCGAACATTGGAACCCATCTCGAAGCTGCCCGCGAGAGTACGGTGCTCACTCGGGCAACGCCAGTGTCGCGCGAGGTCCGATTGTCGAAAGCGCGTGGCCAAACTGCAGCGCATTGGCGCCGCGGTTCAACATTCTAGTTTGGGTTGATGGTCACGAGGTCGCGCCCACTGCGTCGCAGCCTTCGGCGTCGCAGGGAGGGCTTCGCACTTGGAGCTTCGAGGCGCGCCGAGGGTTCCACGCCCGCTAACCCAAATCCTCTGGCCGCGAGAGAGCGGCCCTCGCTCAGGAATGGCGCAAGGCTTCGACTTCGGCGCTGCGCCCGGTGCGGCCGATCAAGACGACGCCGTCACCGGCGTGGACCTGAGTCGCGGGCGGAGGGCGCGTGATGGTGCTGCCGTCGTTGCGATTGATGGCCACGATCAAAAACGCGCCGCCCGCCTGACGTTCGATTTGCTCGATGCTCTGGTTGGCGAACTTGCTGCCCTCGGGGGCGGGTAGCACTTCGAGGTCGAGGCCGAGGCTGTGCAGGCTGCGCTCCAAGCCGCGCATGCGCTCGTCGCTGCGAATGAGCTCGGCGGTCTTCGGGAACAAGATCAGCTCGGCGATGCGCTCGGCGCCGATATGCGTAGGCAAAACGACTTCATCCGCGCCAGCTTGCAGCAGCTTGCCTTCGGTGGTCGGCACTTCACCGCGCGCGATGATGTGCAGCGCTTTGTTCAGGCTGCGCGCGCTGAGCGTGATGAACACGTTCGCGGCGTCGTCCGGGAGCACGGTGGCCAGCACTCGCGCACGCGTCACGCCGGCTTCGCGCAGCACGTCTTCGTCCGTGGCCTCGCCGGCAATCGCCAGATAGCCGAGCGCCCGCGCCTCGGCGATGCGCTTCTCGGCCCGCTCGACGATCAGGAAGCTGGTTTTGCCGTCCTTCAATTCGCGCGCGAGCATGTTGCCGATGCGGCCGAAGCCGCACACGATCACGTGGCCTTTGAGGTGCTCGATCTCGTTTTTCATGCGCTTGATTCCCAAAAATCGTTGCAGCTCGACGGCCGTCAGGAACTGCACCAATGCGCCCGTCATGAAGATCATGCCGGTGCAGCCGAGCACGATCAGGCTGACGGTCAGGAAGTGCAGCCAAGGCGTGTCGATCGGATGGACCTCCCCGTAGCCGACGCTGAAGATCGTGATCACGACCATATAAAAAGCGTCACCGATCTTCCAGCCGGCCCCCACGTATCCCGCGGTCCCCAAGCAGATCACGAGTGCGATCAATGCACTGCCAACGACCAGTTTTTTATTCGACGAACGGGGCGGGGGCACGGGCATTGGAGCGTCGAGGCGCCCCGCACACTACCTCAGATCGGCGCAGCAGCGTGTGCCGGTCGAATAGTCGAAGTAGCTCTCCGCGTGTGAGGAGACCTGGGCATCACAGCCTTTGGTTGTTGCGCGCGCATAAAAACCGCCTAAAAACATCTTATCCTCGACCCACTCATCGAGGTTTCCCACCATGTCGTATATTTTCTCGCCCGCCCACTCGCTGAAACAAGTGGCTGTCGCACCCGTCGAGCGGAGCAGCGGGTCGTCGCCCTCTTCCACCAAGTTGAGTCGCGGATCGAGCAGCCCGAGCGACGACGAGGCGTGCAACACATAGCCCGGGTGGACGGCGCGGTGCACGTTGCAGCGCTCCGCGCGGAAGGTGTCACCGTAGGGAAACCGCGTGCCCTTCGGACCACGACACGCGGTCACCCACTCTTCCTTGCTACACAGACGCTTGCGCGCGTTCTCGCACGCGCGCTTGGCTTGGTTGTAAGAGAGATAGGCCTGAGGCAGCACGCGAGCTTCGGACACCGCGCGCGGCTCGAACGGATGCTCGCGTTGGAAGCGCGGCAACTCGGGCAATGGGAACGCGCGCGCGGCCGGCACGCCGAGTGTGGCTTGCTGGTAGAGCCAGGTGTCGCGCACGCTCGCAGCGAGCTTTGGACTGGGTGGGTAGAACGGAGAGAGCGGCTGGCCGCTGGTCGCGTCTACGGTGCGGATCTCCCAACGGTCGATGCAGAAGGAGTGAACCCGCACCATCTCGGCGCTGCAGCGGCGGGGCGCGCCGTTGGTCTGAGGTGCACCGAGCTTCGGCCCTTGTGCTCGCGAGGTACTGAACGCGAGCCCCGCGCACAGGAAACAGAGCATCGATAGCCAACTTCGCATCTCGCGAAATACCAGCATTTTCGCCACGCGCTGACGAGCGCATTCGACGCGCGCAGGCGACAATTGGCAGCCCAGGGCCGCGCTTTTGCCCACTGACCGTTGCGCCGTGCAGAGCGCGGACTCATCGTCTCTGCGAATGGCGAGCGATCTGGAGTTCCGGAGGCAGCGGCTGATCGAGCGCATCCGCGCGTCGACGCAAATCACCGACGAGCGAATTTTGAACGCTTTCGCGCGCGTCCCCCGCCATGAATTCTTGTCCCCCGCCCAAAGTGCCATCGCCTACGAAGACCGGGCCGTGCCGCTCGACGAAGGGCAAACCGTCAGCCAGCCGAGCATGGTCGCGATCATGCTCGGAGAACTGAGGTGCGAGGCGACGCAGCGAGTGCTCGAGGTGGGCGCTGGCTCGGGCTACGCAGCGGCCGTGCTCGGGCAACTCGTCGCCGAAGTGTACGCGGTCGAATTGCGACCGGCCCTGGCCGAGCGCGCGCGGACCAACTTGGCGCGCAGCGGCGTGCGCAACGTAAGCGTCACCGAAGGGGACGGAAGCGCGGGTCTTGCCGCGCACGCCCCATACGATCGGATCTTGGTTTCGGCCGCGCCGAAGCAGGTGCCAGAGCCGCTCTTGACCCAGCTGGCGGTGGGCGGGCGCATCGCCATCCCGGTCGGCGATCAGCACGCGCAAACGCTGCTGGTGGGCGAAAAAACGGCCTCGGGTGAGCTAGAATGGCAGCGCACGGTGCCCTGCATCTTCGTGCCGCTGGTGACCGGCCGAGGCTGAGCGAACTCCGGTCACGTCTTCGTCAGGCGGAGCCTACGGTGCGGGTGTTGAAAGCCATCGGGCTCGTACCTACGCGCTCGTAGGCGCGGGCCCACAGCTGTTCGGGCGGCGTGTCGAAGACTATCTCGGCGCTCACGTCGGTGGGTAACCAAGCGCCGACCTTGATCTCGTTCTCGAGCTGCCAGGGAGCCCAGCCAGCGTAACCCATAAGTGTGATTAGCCCACGCGGCACCTGCGAGTAGGCAATCGCTTCCAAGACCTTGCGCGAAGCGCTGGCGCGTATCCCGGGCGCGACGTCCATCTGACCTTCTAGGTCGGCCGAGAGCACACCGCTCGGGTAAACCAACCAAACCTGATCGGTGGAGACCGGGCCGCCAACGCGCACCACACCGGGAAGAACGGGCGGAGAATCGATCACCCGCGCGCGCACCAGCAGTTCCGAAAAAGACATCGATTGCTGGCCGTTGAGCACCCAGCCAAACGCGCCATCGGGCCCGTGTGCCGAGAGCAGCACGACCGAGCGCTCGAAGTTCGGGTCCGTCAGCGGGGGGGCCGAAAGCAGCAAGCCCGGAGCCAATGCGGAGTTCATCCGTGGGAAAGCTAACGTGCCCGCCCCCGGTCGTCGATTGAGGGGGGCCATCACGGGATTTCAGCGCCCGTTTCAAGCCGGTGCCCCCGCCGCCAGCCCGTCGGCCGCAAAACGGCCTCGGCCGCCAGTCGCTCCCAGGCGCAGTACTGGCGGTTCCCGAGCCAAAAAGCCCAAAAGCCCAGTCGAAATGGCGGACGGCCGGGAGCGAGAGATAATGGCTGAAGTGAAAGCTGCGTGTCGCCGCCCTGGGCTTGCTGATAGAGTGATCGTCGATCGATGCGCGTCACCTTTTATGGCGTTCGGGGTTCGGTTCCGTCACCTGGGCCGCAGACTGCTCGCTACGGGGGCAATACCTCCTGCGTCGAGGTGCGCCTGGCAGATGGCTCGGTGTTGGCGCTCGATGCGGGCACCGGCCTGCGTCAGATGGGCAACAACCTGCTGCGTGAAGGGCGCCCTTCGCCCGTGCACTTGTTGCTCTCACACACGCACTGGGATCACGTGCTCGGCTTGCCGTTCTTCGGACCGCTGTGGGGCAAGGACAACCACATCTTCGTCTACCCGTTGGCGAATGACGCGCAGGAGCGCTTTCAGCGCAACATCTTCGACGACATCCATTTTCCGGTCAGTGTCGACGACATCCCGGCGCGCATGGAGTTCGTCAAGCCAGAGACGCAAACTTGGCGCATCGGCTCGGCGACGGTCAGCCGCATCATGTTGAACCATCCGGGCGGCGCGCAAGGCTTTCGCATCGACGACGACGGCGGCACTTCGCTCGCGTACATCACCGACAACGAGCTGCGCGCAGGCAAAGCTCTGGTTACGGTCGAGGAACTCGCCCGTTTTGCGGACGACGTAGACGTACTGATTCACGACTCGCAGTACTTGATGGCTGACATGCCGCACAAGCACGGCTGGGGCCACTCGGTCGTCGACGACGTGCTGAACCTGGGGGTGCTGGCGGAACCGAAGCGCCTAGTGCTCTTCCATCACGATCCGGATCGCACGGACGACGCGCTCGATGCCATCGGCGAACGGTCCCAAAAGTGGATTCGGGAGCACGCCAAGGGTACGGAAGTGATCGTCGCCAGCGAAAGCCTGACCCTCGACGTCGACGGCAAATAGCCGAGCGCTGCCAAATCCACCCTGTTGACGCGCGCCCGTTCGAGGTAGTTCTCCGCCAATGGGAATCCTTCGAGCGTCCATTTTAGCGACCGTGTTCCTGGCCCTGCCCGCGTGTGGTGGTGCGCCTGCCGAGCCGGCAACCCCCGCGGCCCCGCCCGCTGCCGCTGAGCCCCCAGCGAGCGTCACGGCTGCTGCTTCCGAAGCGCCGACGCCTGCAGAGACGGCGGCCGCGCCGGACAGCCCCCCCGCGGCGCCCGCACACCCCGCGTGGCGAGAAGGCATGACCAAAGACGAAGAGGTCGCCTTCATGAAGAAGTACGTCGTGCCCGAAATGGAGCCCGTGTTCAAAGGCTACAACGCCAAGCGCTACTCCGAGTTCGGCTGCAAGACATGCCACGGCCCGAAGTTCAAAGAGCCAGACGAATTCTTGCCCAAGCTCACGCTCAAAGACGGCAAGATCACGGCCTTCACGGAGAAGCCGGAGATCGCCAAGTTCATGGCCGAGCAAGTCGTGCCGCACATGGCGGCCGCCATGGGGCTGAAGCCATTCGACATGGCGACGCACACGGGCTTCGGCTGCAACGGCTGTCATAGCATCGTGACCGCGAAATAAGTCCCGCGTTCGAACGCCGCTCTCGCGCAAAGCGGCGCAAATCACGGCCTCGCAAGGCGAGAAATCGATTGCCGAGGCCGGCGCGTCCCGGCAAGATTTGCGGATGTCCAATCGTCTTTCTAGGGACACCGAGGATGCGGCAAAGGTCCTCTCGGCACTCCGCGACAAGTATCACCCCCGCGAAACGCTGGAAGAGAAGCTGAGCGCCGCGGAAGACCTGCGGGCGAAGCTGATCAACGTGGCGACCGGCATCCGGCAATGGAGCATCAAGGCTTCGGGAGACGACACGCTCGTGACCCTCAATCAGGCCGGCACCGTGCGCGTGCACACGGATGTCGAAACCGGCGCGATCCTGCTGTCGACGGGCGACGACGCAATGCACGCGCCCGCCCTCGAGTACGATCCCGTGTTGCACGAGTGGGTGGGAAGCGAAGTCGACACCGAAGTGGTGCAGCCACCGGGTGAAAAGCGACCGCGCAAAGCGGCCCTCGTCGCCTTGACCGAACGCATCGTCAGCCTGTTGGAAAAGCCGAGCGCGAGCTGACCTACGGACCCTAAGCCCCGCGCTCGTTTTTCCGGGCCGGCTCACTGATGCGCGCGGCGGGCGGCGCCAGGCTCAGGATCAGCCCGGCCCGGCGCGCACGCTTTTGCTCGTACATCAGCGCGTCCGCGTGGGCCAAGAGTGATTCGATGGTGTCGCCGCGCTCGGCATCGTAGGGCGAAGCACCCACGCTGGCCGACAGCCGGTAACGGCGCAGCCCTTGCGCGTTACGCACGGCCATTGCTTGCTTGATGCGCGTGGCAAAGATCTCGATCTGCGCGACGTTCGCGTCCAGCACGAGCGCCACGAACTCGTCGCCGCCGAGCCGCGATACGACGTCGCTGATCTTGAACGTCTCACGTAGTACGTCCGCGGTATCGACCAACGCGCGGTCGCCTTCGTCGTGACCCAGCTCGTCGTTGATTTGCTTCATGCCGTTGAGATCGACGAAGAACAGCAGGCCTGAGCGCCCTTCGCGCTGAGCAATGCGCAGCTGTTGACGCGCGAGCTCGAGGAAGCCGCGACGGTTGTAGAGCCCAGTGAGTTCGTCGCGGATAGACTGACTGCGGATGGCGTCCGCGCGTTCTTCGGCCGCTTTGCGGGCACGCTCGCGCTCCACGACGCGACCCAGTTGCGTCCCGATGTTGGCCATGATCGACAGCAGCCGCAAATCGGCGTCCTCACGGCGCTCGGAGTAGAATTCGAGCACCGCGACGACTTCGTCTTCGATCAGCACGGGGAAGGCGAAGCCGCTGTTCAGGCCGGCCGCGACGGCCGCCTCCGAACGCATGAACGCGGATCGGTCGCTCAGATCGCTGAGCCAGGTCGCGAGTCCCGAGCCGAGCACTTGGCCTATCATTCCGACGTCGAGCGTGAACTCCATGGCCGCAGTGCGCGCGCGGAATCCGGCAAATCGCGCCGGCTCATCGTCATGCCACCAGCCGGAGGTCTTCAAGCTGTTGCCCTGAACGAGGTACACGTGACCGACGGGCCAAGTCATGAACGCGCACACGCGGTCGAGCGTGACTTGGAAGGCATCGCGCGCGGTGTGCGCCGTGTTCGCGGCCTCCGCGATCCCCTGCAGCAGCTCCACACTCGCCGATTGTTCGCGCGCCGAAAGTTCGGCGCTGCGCTGCGCCGTCACGTCGTGCATCACGGCCACCGTGCCGATCAACATGTTCTCTTCGTCGATGATCGGGTCCACGGTCACGTGCAAGTGCACGGCGGGCACTCCGTCGCCCATGCGCACCACGACATCCGTGGGGAAGGCGGTTTCGCCCCGCAAGGCTTTGCCGAGCGGCTCTTCGCTGGCGGACATCGGCGTTGCGCCGTCCGCCTGAAAAAAGCGCATATTCGCCAGGCATTGGTGGATGTCTTCGCGCCGCGGGGGCGCGCCGAACAGGGACTTGGCGGCCTGATTGAAGACCACGTACTCGCCTTTCCCGTTCACCATCACCACGCCCTCGCGCATGTGCTCGAGCGTCGATTGGAACACCAAGGTCTGTTCGCGCAGCTCTTCCTGCACGCGCTTGAGCGCGGTCACGTCGTACACCATGGTCATGCCGGCGATGATCACGCCGCACTCGTGGCGCACGGGAACCGCCGTCACGGCGAACGTGCGGTCAGCGCGCTTGACCTCGAACTCCTGAACCTCCCCGCGCAATGTCTTGCGGTAGCGATTGGCGACGTGTTCGGCGCGCTCCGGAGGCACCAGCTCGTACGGAGTTTTCCCGATCAGATCCGGAGTCGTGAACCCCATGCTGGCCAGCAGCTGATCGCCGTCGGCCATCAGGTATCGCAGGTCCATGTCGAACAGCAACACTGCGCCGTTCGGCAGATTCTGCAGAACGGTGCGCAGCAGGGCCTCGTTGCGTTCGAGCGTTTGCTGCGCGATGCGCGACTTGGTGACGTCGCGGCCCACGCTGACCGAAGCGCGCACGGTGCCCGCGGCGTCGCGGATCGGCGATGAGTTCACGCTGTGAATTTGGTCCGGTTCGCCCTCGATGCGGCGGATGAGCTCGACGTCACGCACGGTCTCGCCCGCCAATGCGCGCGTAGAAGGCGCGTTGGAGATGCTCAACGGGGTTACCCCATCTGCTAAAAATACGCCGTAATTTGCGATGCTTTCCGACGTCTCCAGCACTTGCGCCGGGCGCGAGCGCTGGGCCGCGTGGTTGGTCAAAATAACCTTGCCGTCGGGGGCCGTAACCACGACCGAATCCGCCATGCAGTCCAGCACGGAGCGCAACAACGCGCGGTCGCTCTCGCGCGCTTCTTCTGCGATTCTGAGCGCCCGCACGCGCGCACGCAGCTCGATCTCGGTGCGTACCATGGCGGCGAGTTCCCGCAGCGTGGCGACTTCGTCTTCCGACCACTGGCGAGGTTGCGAGTCGGTCACGCACAGCATGCCGAGGACATGCTCGTCACTGGTGACCAGCGGAATGCCGGCGTAGGCGATCACTCCGAGCTCGGAAATCGCCAAATTTTCCTTGAGCCACGGATGCTCGCGCGCATCCATCACCACTAGCGGCTCGCCAGTCGTCACTCCGTACTGGCAGAACGAGTGACTGAGCGGCGTCTCGCGACGCGCGGCCCACGGCTCCGGCAGCCCAAACGCGCTCTTGAAAAACTGTCGATGGTCGTCGACGAGCGACACCAACGCCACGGGCACGCCCAACCATTTGGCGGCGAGGCGCGTGAACCGATCGAACGCCGCCTCCGCGGCCGAGTCGAGTAGCTCGCTGTCGGCCAGCGCGGCGAGCCGCTGCTCGGCGCCCAGCTTGTGCAGGTGCCGGTCGGGCCCGATCAGCTGGGCCCCGGATTCAGGGCTCGCGCTGGGGGCGGCGTGGCGAAGGTGGCTCGTATGCGGCACGGGTCTGGCTTCCAGATACGGCCACCCCCCGGGCCAACTGAAGTTTGGCTCAAATGCCTATTATCATTGGAATATTCGACATCGGGCGGGCGCTGAGCCCGTTCAGCCGTGAGCTTCGTGGTCGAGCAGCCAGCGCTTGCGCTCGAGACCGCCGCCGAACCCGGTCAGAGAGGCGTTCGCGCCAATCACCCGATGACAGGGCACGATGATCGCGATCGGGTTCGAGCCGTTGGCAAGGCCGACCGCGCGCACCGCCGCTGGGCGCCCAATTTTCTTCGCCAGCGCGCCGTAGCTGAGTGTTTCTCCGCTCGGGATCTGACGCAACGCCGTCCAGACCTGATTTTGGAACTCGGTACCGCGTGTAGCGACCTCGAGCGTCTCGAGCGCCGCGAGCCGCCCCGAGAAATAAGCGAAGAGCGCGCGTTTGGCGGCCGACTCTTCGCGCGCGTCGCGCAGCTCGAACGCGACGTCACGATAATATCGAGCGAGCAATCGCTCGGTTCGCGCTTGCTTGTCCTCCCAATCGAGCAGGTGCACCCGCCCCTGGTCGTCAGTGACCAGCAGCATGCGACCTGTCGGCGTGTCGAAGCGTTCGGTCTGAAAACTCTGGCTGTCCATCGGCTCCTCGTTTCTCCTGCGCTTCATCGTTGATCCGAGGTTGCTTGCCGGCTGGCGGAATACGGACATGAACGGCTGCCGGACGCAACGGCAGGGCGGTGTCCGAAAACCGCTAGAACGACCTGGCCTTGCATGACACAAGTGAGCCATGGACCTCGCTCACGACGCTTGCTACCGGGCGGTTTCCCAGCGCGACTCGCGCTTCGATGGTCGATTCTTCACGGCCGTGAAAACAACAGGGATCTACTGCCGTCCGGTGTGCCCGGCGCGCACCCCGCTGGCCAAAAACGTAAGCTTCTACCCCACCGCGGCCGCAGCTCAGGAGGCCGGCTTTCGACCCTGCTTGCGCTGCCGGCCGGAGACTGCGCCGGACATGGGCGCGTGGCGCGGCACCTCGAACACGGTCTCTCGCGCGCTCTCGCTGATCGAACTGGGCGCGCTGGATCACGGGGACGTCGATGCGTTGGCGGAACGGCTCGGCTTGGGCGAACGCCAGCTGCGCCGGCTCTTCCGACAGCACCTGGGCGCATCTCCCGTCGGGGTCGCCCAGACGCGGCGAATCTTGCTTGCCAAGCAGCTGATTCACGAGACCCGCTTACCCATGGCCGAGATCGCATTCGCGTCCGGTTTCGGCAGCGTCCGCCGCTTCAACGAAGCATTCTCGACGTTGTTCGCGCGCGCACCCGGCGAGCTGCGCCGCCTGGGAGGTGAAGACGTCGCGCTCACGGCAAGCGGCGAGTTCAGCTTGCGGCTACGCTACCAGCCGCCCTACGAATGGGCGGCGATGTTGGATTTCTTACGCCAGCGCGCGATCACCGGCATGGAAAGCGTCAGCGGCGCCCGCTATTGTCGCACCGTCCTGTTGGATGGCGTCCAGGGTTCGATCAGCGTCGAACCCGACGAAGGCAATGCGCTGCGTGCCGGCATTCGGGTCTCGAAGCTTTCGATCGTCCCCGGCATCATCGCGCGCCTACGACGCGTCTTCGATTTGGCCGCCGATCCGCTGGCGATTGCGGCGCACCTGGCCAAAGATCCGATGCTGGCTCCATTGGTAAAAAAGCGCCCGGGCCTGCGGGTGCCGGGCGCCTGGGATGGCTTCGAGCTCGCGATGCGAGCCGTGCTCGGGCAGCAGATCACGGTCACGGCTGCCGTACGCCTCGCCGCCCGACTAGTACTGACGTACGGCGAGCCGATGGCCACTCCCCTACCCGGGCTGAGCCACTTTTTCCCCCGCCCCGAAGTGCTCGCACGTGCAGATCTGAGCGCGCTCGGGATGCCCAAGAGCCGGGCCGCAACGCTGTCGGCGGTAGCAGCCGCGCTCGTGGAAAACCCCGAGCTCTTTGCGAGCGACTGTGACCTGGAGCAAGCCGTGCGGCGCCTCCGCGCGATCCGCGGCGTCGGCGAATGGACGGCCCAATACATCGCGCTCCGCCAGCTGCGCGAGCCCGACGCGTTTCCCGCCACCGATCTGGGTGTGATTCGCGCGCTGACCGATGACCGCGGGCAGCGGCCAAAGGCGGACCAGGTGTTGGCTCGAGCCGAAAGCTGGCGCCCTTGGCGGGCCTACGCCGCGCAGCACTTGTGGGCCGCGTAAGCCGCGCGCTTCCGCCCTTCGAGCGTCGACGCTGGCTACAAATTGGCAGCCGTGACCATCGTTTGGCAAGCCGCGCAGGTGCCGAGAGTGTGTCGCGCGCCGCTGCGGCGGACAATCGCGGCATTCAGCGAGCGCGGTCGTGTCCTCGAAGGCGGCACGAATAGTGCTCTATGGCGATCTCGAACGTATCGCCAGTCACCATCGACCAAGGAAAATTCAGTATGGCGCGTACCAAACCCGCGGCGCGGTCCGGCTACCTCTCACTCGTGCACCGTTTTCCAAAGCTCTCGCGAGAACGCGAGCGTGAGCTAGCCTTGCGCTTTCGCCAGCAGGGCGACCTGAGCGCACGCGACGAGCTCGTGCGCTCACAGCTGAGGCACGTCGTAGCGATCGCCCGCCGCTACCGGCGCGAAAGCGGCGCCACGCTCGACGAGCTGATCGCGGAGGGCAACTTCGGCTTGTTACAAGCAATCACGAAATTCGACCCAGATCAGGGAACACGCTTCGTCACTTATGCCGTGTACTGGATCCGCGCTTACATTTCGCAGCACTTGGGGCGTTGCAAGAGCTTGGTCACGACCGGCATCCACTCCAAGCTATTGTCGAAGATCCGCCGCGAGCGTCAGAAGCTTTCCACGTCTACGGGCGAGCTAGACGACACGAACGAGCAAGTCGCCGAGCGCTTGGCCATTTCCCCGGAGAGATTTCGCGCACTGGCAGAGCGGCTCGAGGTACGAGACATCTCTTGGGAAGCGTCGGCGGAAGATGCCAGCAACGCTTTTCTCGACGCTTTCCACTCGCGGCTGCTCAGCCCCGAGGATTGCGTACTGTCGGCGGAGGGTGAACGTCAAGTCACGGCTGCCATCGCGCGGGCCGTAGCCACGCTCTCGGTCCGCGAGCGTTACGTCGTCGAACAGCGACACATGGCCCATCGCGAAGATCAGCTGTGCCTCGCGGAGCTTGGTCGCCGCTTCTGCGTCTCACGCGAGCGCGCCCGCCAAATCGAGGCTTCGGCGTTGCGCAAGTTGAAGACGGCGCTCCAGCGCTCTGCAGCCGGCAGCGAGTGGCTGGCGTACCGGCTTGCCGCTTGAAGGCTACGCGCGCGCGCTCCGCGACGCGTACACTGCACAGGCGGCGACGGCCGCGGCTGCAATCAGCATGGCGCCGTGCTGAGCGCGAACCGCACAGTAGGCGCCTGCACTCGCACCCGCCAAGAAGCTCGCGGCAATCGTCGCGAGCAGCAAGGCTTTCGGCGCGGCGGGCCGCTCTGCTGCGTTGCGCCCGAGTACCAACGACACTCGCGTGACCTCGGACAGCTTGCGCCGCCAAAAACGAAACCAGCGGGCGCTCTCGATGCCCAGGTCGGTGACTACTCCGGTCAGGTGAGTCGTGCGTACGACGGCCCCGGACAAGCGTGAAACCAATGCGTTCTGCAGTCCCATCGCCGCGCACAGCAGCGCGGCTTCGGCATCTCGAGCGCGCGGATGAGCCGAGTCAGTTACGTACGACAGAGCCGTGAACAGCAGTAACAGCGAGGTCTCGATCGCCAAGGCAAGCGCGTACGAGCGTGAAGTCGACCCACCCAAGAAACGACTCTCGATTATCACGCTTGCAACGAACGCTCCGCCAAAGAAACACAGCACCAAGCTGAGCGCGGCGAGCGCCGCGGCGTACTGTCCGGTCGCCGCGTCGTTCGCGAGGCGACCCACGTTGCCGGTCACGTGCGAAGTGAAGTTGCCGACTAGCACGAAGCCGCTGGAATTGACGAAACCACCCACGCACGCCAAATAACCGGCTAGCCAGCGATTTTGGCTATCGGAACGCGCACTACCTTCACGGGAGAACAAGCAGGACCTGTCGCCGTAGGCTACGCCGGCTCGCGGTTCATGACGAGCCGGCCCCAAGACCGCGCCTCAAAGTTGCAACGCCCGCCTCCCCATGTGGCGGAATTGCGAAGCGCCGCCTCCTGCTTGCCCTGGCGCTCGTCATGCGCGACGCCACTTCGACGCACTCACGGACGAGCTTCTTTGCTACTTAGCGCTGTAGATGGTGGCGAGCACCTCCCCTGCGAATCCCCTGCTTGCGCGGCTCAGAGCGGAGACCCACGAGCGCCACGCGCGGCTCGATTCGATCGTGGGTACGGCGCAGCTCACCACCCGAGAGGCTTACGAGCAGTTCCTGATCGCAAGCTTGCTAGCCGTGTCTGCAGTCGAGCCGGGGGTCGCGCGACGACTGGGCGCAAACTTCGAGAGCTTGCGGGGTGAACGACTCCGCTCGGATTTGCGCGCGCTCGGCGGCCCGGCTTCCGCGGACCATCTGCCAGCACTAGAGCCGTACGATCCTCCGAACGAAGCCGCCGCGTGGGGCTCGGCGTACGTCCTCGAAGGCTCGGCGCTGGGGGGCCTCGTGCTCGCCCAACGCGTGCAAGCCGCCCTGGGTTCGGACGTGCCGCTCGGTTACTTGTCGCTGAGGGGTACCTCCACACCAGCGCACTGGCGCGACTTCCTCGCCCGCCTCACTCGCTTTGCTCGAGACGCCTCCGACCAGGCGCACTCGCAGGCCGCGGGCGCGGCCCGTCTCACCTTCGATCTGTACCTGGCCGCCTTCCGGCGCGGATTTCCGCAGGTCGGTTCATGAGTGCGGTCGGCCTCGACAATTGCGAGAACGAACCGATCCATATCCCGGGCGCCATCCAGCCGCACGGCGCGCTATTGGTGTGTCGCGAAACCGATCTGACCGTCACTCACGTATCCGCGAACGTCGCCGATTTCCTGAATATCTCGCCGGCCGCGCTGCTAGGCCGGCCATTGACCGAGGTCTTCGACGAACTGGGCGCGGCTCGATTGGTCTCGGCGAGCCGAGAGCCGGCCTTGCGCACGATCAACCCGCTTCGGCTGACGGCGGCGCATGGCCGACACTTCGAGGCCGTCCTGCATCGCCCCCCCGATGCGGCCGGTCTGCTCGCGGTGGAGCTAGAAGCAACCGAAAGCGTCCAGGGCAAACTCGGTGGCCCGATCTTCGACCCCCGCTTGCGCTCGGCTATTTTGCGTTTGCAGGTGGCGCACGACGTGCGCACCCTGAACAAAGTCGCGGCAGAAGAGGTGCGCGCGCTGACCGGGTTCGATCGCGTCATGGTGTACGACTTCGACGCTGATTGGAACGGCGCGGTCGTCGCCGAGGCCAAGCGCGACGATCTCGATTCTTTCTTGGGTCAGCACTATCCGGCCTCGGATATCCCGGCGCAAGCCCGCCGACTGTACGCGCTCAATTGGCTGCGCTTGATCGCCGACGTGAACTATCGACCAGTTCCGCTCTTGGCCAGCACGGAGCTCCCCCCGCTCGACATGAGCTACGCCTTGCTCCGTAGTGTGTCGCCCATTCACATCGAATACCTAAAAAACATGGGCGTTTCAGCGTCAATGAGCATCTCGCTCGTTCACGAGGGGCGGCTGATCGGCTTGATCGCCTGTCACCACTACAGCGGTCCGCACGTGGTCGACTTCGCCGTTCGCGAAACCACGGAATACCTGGGGCAAGCGCTCTCCTGGCACTGCAACGTGCTGCGCGTGGCCGAGCGCAGCGAACGCGCGCGGCACGTGCAAGAGCATCAAGCGGCCGTCATGCGTGCGGTCGCGACCGAGCCAGCCTTGCTCGACGGCCTGGGAACCCCTTCGTTATGCGCCCTCGCCAACGCACAAGGCGCAGCTGTCGTCTTGCGTGACGGAGTGCGCACGGTCGGGCTTGTGCCCAATGACGCAGGCATTGCGCTCGTAGTCGACTTCTTGTCGCGGCTCGAGGGCGACGTGTTCGTGACGAACAAGCTTGCTTCGCAGCTGCCCCCCGCCGCCGCCTGGGACCACGTTGCCGCCGGCCTCCTCGCGGTGCCCGTCGCCCGGGAACTCGGTGAGTACTTGTTGTGGTTCAGACCTTCGAGCGAGAAGGTGATCGACTGGGCGGGCAATCCAAACCACGAGAAGTTGACTCGTTCGGAAGGCACGCCGGCCCGATTGAGTCCGCGAGGCTCGTTCGCGCTGTGGCAGGAGACGATACGCGGCCAATCCGAACCGTGGCAACCGTGGGAAGTGGACGGCGCATCGAGCCTGCGCCGCTTGTTGCTGAGCGGCGTACGTCGTCGCGCCTCCGAAGTTCAAACGCTAAACGAGCGACTGAGCGAGGCCGACCGCGCGAAGGACAACTTCATTGCCACCGTGAGTCACGAGCTGCGCACGCCGCTCAATGCCATCAGCGGCTGGGTGCACTTACTGAACGGCGGCACGCTGTCTCGAGAGCAGGCGGAGCGCGCGATCGACGTCATCTCGAGGAATGTTCAGGTTCAGTCCCAGCTGGTCGAAGATCTGCTCGACGTTTCACGCATGACGAGCGGTAAGCTGAAGCTGGATGTGCAGGGCGTGCTCTTCTCGGAGATCGTCGAAGCATCGCTAGAAAACGCGGCGCTCGCCGCCCAAGCGCGGGTTCTTCGGCTCACGAGCCAGCTCGAGAGCGAAATCTCCTTCATGCTTGGTGATTCGAGCCGGCTACGGCAAGTGGTCGACAATCTGATCAGCAATGCCATCAAGTTCACGCCCAAGGGCGGCACGGTGCGGGTTGGTCTGCGCAGAATCGGTTCCGATCTGGAGTTCAGCGTCGAGGATTCGGGACGCGGCATTTCCGCCGACTTTCTGCCCTATATCTTCGACCCGTTCCGGCAGGAGGACGCCGGCATGAACCGCCGCTCCCAAGGTCTGGGCCTGGGCTTGGCGATCGTGCGGAAAATCGTCGAACTGCACGGGGGAACCGTGTCTGCCAGTAGCGCAGGAGATGGACTCGGCTCGCTGTTCGTCGTTCGCCTTCCGAGCACGGCCGGGAGCTCGTACGAACGACCGGACCGCGCCCTGGACCCCCCGCAACTCGAGGCGCCAACCGAACTCGCAGAGCTCAAGGTGCTGCTGGTGGAAGACGACTCGGATGCGCTCGACCTGATCGAGCACGTGCTCGGCGTTTGCGGCGCGCGGGTGACGTCAGTACCCGACGCAGGCTCGGCGCTGCGCTTGCTGGACGAAGACGCGACGCGCTTCGAAGTCATTCTGTCGGACATTGGCTTGCCGGACATCGACGGCTTGGCCTTCATGCGCCTCGTCCGTCGGCGTAGCCGGGAACACGGAGGTCGGCTCCCCGCCGTTGCATTGACAGCGTACACGCGAGCGGTCGATCGCACCCAAGCATTGCAGTCCGGGTTTCACGCACACGTCCCGAAACCGGTGGATGCCCATGAACTCGTCGCTACGCTCGCGAGCCTCGTTCGCCGCGCGTGATCGGCAGCGCGATCAGCTGGCTTCTCCGTGACATTTCGCCATCGTGCGTAGCGCTTCTGCACGCGGCACTGGCTATACAGGGGCTCGACTAGCATTCACTGTGCCCGAAAATTTGCGGCGCGTTCCTTGCAGCATGCCTTGCAGCTCAGCCCGCTGGAGAGTCCGTCGTCCCGCCGCTGGCTACCACATTTCTCATCACGCAAATTCAGCGGAGCCACTGTGAAATTCGTCTACGACACGGGCATCAAGAGGAAACTATTCCACAACGTGCGTCTCTGGGGGAGCTGGGATAGCTCGGGACGCTACTCGGACGAGTGGACCGAAGCCCCAATGAAAGAGCGGGTCGCGGGGGATGGCGGCATCGTATTCGAAGCCGAGATCACCCTCCAGCCCTCCGAAGTCGGCAAGCAGTTTTCTTGGAGCGTAATCACCGACAGCCCGTTGGGGCTCGATCGACAAGGCATCACCACCGAGGCCCCCGGAGCCGGGCACGACGCGCTTCACCGAACGTTCGAGCTCAAGGCCGACACCACCGAGCAGCGCTACTACTTGACTCACATTCGTCGCCTCGGGGCGCGCAAAGTTCGAGTCTCCGAAGGCGGCGAGTTCGCGCTGCGCTTCGCAGTGTGGGCTCCCAACGCGCAGGCGGTAGAAGTCGTGTTCGGTGACCCGAAGTGCGGCTACATCGCCGATGACGGCACCGGGATCGATGAAAGCCGCCCCGTGATCACGCTCGAACGCAGCGATTTCGGGGTATGGATCGCGGGTCCCTGGAACAACCCCGCGTTGGCGCGCTTCGAGGACTTCGTTGGCGCGCCCTACATGTATCGCATCAAGAACGAGCAGGGCGACACGTGCTACCGGACGGACTTGCACTCACGTGCACAGATCGGCACCGGCGGTGACAACCCCGAGGGAAAGCCGTTCACCGGTACGCCCTCGCAGTTGAACGGCGTGGTCAGCTGTTCATTGGTGGTGGACACCGACAAGGTGCGGGCGGCCCTGAACACTGACGAGCCGCACGAGATTTCGGACGACGAATTTTGGCGCGACGAGTTCAGCCACGCCACGCCCTTTCCATTGCGCATCGACGACATGGTCATCTACGAGCTGCACGTGGGCTCGCTAGGCTTCGGGGAAGACCGCCCTGGCAACTTCGACGATGCCATTGCGCTGCTCGACTACCTCGTGGACCTCGGCGTCAACGCCGTCGAGCTCTTACCAATCGCGGAAGCGCACGGCTTCAACACCTGGGGCTATGGAAACTCGCACCATTTCGCGATCGAATCGAGCGCGGGCGGGCGGGACAAATTCCGACACTTCGTACGAGCTTGTCACCAGCGCGGCATCGCCGTGATCGTCGATGTGGTTTACAACCACTACGTTCCCAACGGCGAGCGAGCGCAGTGGAACTACGACTCGAAGCTGGACGAGAACAACATCTACTACTGGTACGAAGGCAAGCCGAGCGACTACGAGCACCCGGACGGCGGCTACCTCGACAACCTCTCCACCGGTTTTGCCCCGCGTTTCCACGAGGAGATGGTGCGCAAGCTGTTCATCAGCAGCGCCGCGGCGCTCGTCCTGGACTTTCACGTCGACGGCTTTCGAGTCGACCAAACGACCTCGATTCACGCTTACAACGTGATCCACGCCGACGGGAAGCAGGCGGGCGCGGCGAACCAATCAGGAGCGCAATTTTTACGGGAGCTGAGCCGAACGCTGCGGCTCTTGCGCCCGAACACTCTACTCACTTGCGAAGACCACTCCGATTGGGTGCTGGTCACCGAGCACCCGGACGGGGCCGGTCTGGGCTTCGACGCCACTTGGTACTCGAATTTCTATCACAACCTGATTGGCGACACGGGTCGGGGTACCGAGTGCGCAAACTTGCTGCGCACCGCAGGCATGGGCGGCAATGCGGAGCTCGCGATGGACCAGTTCGCGGGCATCTTGGAGGCTACCAGCCGCAAGACCGTCGTCTATCACGAGTCGCACGATGAGGCGGGCAACTCCGAACACTCTGCGCGCACGCTCATGGTCGCGATTGCTGCGAACAAAGATACCCCGCCCCCCACGGGGGAGTTGCGTCGCGTCGCCGAAGCTCGCGTCCGGTTCGTCGCGGGCATGACCCTGCTCTCGGCCGGCACACCGATGTTTCTAATGGGCGAAGAGATCGGCGCGGTGAAGGACTTCACTTACGATGGCTTCCTCGACAAGCGCGAGGACCTGATCGGTGAACGGAACGGCGCTGGAAAACACTTGTTTCGCTTCTACCAGGACTTGATTCGCCTGCGTCAGCGTCACCAGACTTTCGCCACGCCGAACCTCGAAACGGTGTTGGTTCACAACGCCGACAGAATCTTGGCCTTCCGTCGTTGGAAAGGCCCGGAGCATTACCTCGTCGTCATGACCCTGAGCGACTTCGGATGGCCGGATGGTTACGAAATAACGGCGCCTGCGGTCGCAACTGGGAACTGGCGTGAAGTCTTCTCGAGCGATGACAAGCTGTACGGCGGAGCTGGGGTCTCGAACGATCAGGAGCTCGAAGTCGAGGACGGCAAGATCCTAGTGAAGCTGCCCGCACGCGGCTTCGTCGTGCTGCGGCATCTGCCCCGCGCCTGAGCCGACAATGAACTCCCCGATCGATTGCGACTGGGCGGCCAGCGACCCTACTCGGTTTCCGCCAACGCTAGGAGAGCTGGATCTCCACCTCATCGGACAGGGTACGCACCACCGCCTGTGGCAGGTGCTGGGGGCGCACGTTCGGGTCGTGGGCGGGCTCGCCGGCACGAGCTTCGCGGTGTGGGCTCCCAATGCGCAAGCGGTGAGCGTCGTTGGTGACTTCAACGCCTGGGACGGACGGCGAGACCCCATGCGTGTCCTCGGGGACAGCGGGATTTGGGAAGCATTCATCCCGGGTGTCGCGGCTGGTGAATTGTACAAGTTCGAAATCAGAACGCGCGAGGGCGCGCTGCGGCTCAAGGCGGACCCTCTGGCCCGGGAAACGGAGGGCTCGCCAGGCACGGCGAGCCGAGTCGCGCTCTCGACGTATGCCTGGCAAGATCACGCCTGGCTTACAGAGCGCGCGAAGGGCGACATCACCCGCCAACCGGTTTCCATCTACGAGGTGCATCTGGGCTCTTGGGCGCGCGTGCCCGAGGAGCAAAATCGTACTCTGAGTTATCGAGAGCTCGCGCCCCGGCTCGTTCAGCATGCGCAGCACTTCGGCTTCACGCACTTGGAGCTGATGCCGGTGGCGGAACACCCGTACTACCCGTCTTGGGGATACTTGGTCACCGGCTACTTTGCCCCTGCCGCCCGCTACGGCACGCCGGACGACCTCCGTTTCTTCGTCGACTATTGTCACACGCATGGCATCGGCGTGTTGGTCGATTGGGTACCGGCGCACTTCCCGAAAGACGACTACGCGCTGCGGCGCTTCGACGGGAGCGCTCTGTATGAACACGAGGACCCCCGGCAGGGCGAGCATCCAGATTGGGGGACGCTCATCTTCAACCTCGGGCGCACGGAGGTGCTCAACTTTCTGACGGCGAACGCCCTGTATTGGTTACACGAGTTCCACATCGACGGCCTGCGAGTCGACGCAGTTGCCTCGATGCTCTACCTGGATTTCAGCCGCAAGGAAGGGCAATGGTTAGCCAACCAGTTCGGCGGGCGTGAGAACCTAGAGGCCGTGAACTTCCTGCAGACGGTGAACACGCTCGTTCACGAACAAGCTCCCGGGGCCTTCACGGTAGCCGAAGAATCCACCGCCTGGGCGGGCATCACTCGGTCTCCCAAGGAAGGGGGCCTGGGCTTCGACTTCAAATGGAACATGGGCTGGATGCACGACACTCTGGACTTCTTCGCCCAAGATCCAATCAACCGTAAGTACGCATTCGACCGGCTCACCTTCTCGATGGTGTACGAGTTCAGCGAACGTTTCATCAATTCCATCTCCCACGACGAAGTCGTGTACGGCAAGCGTTCGATGCTGGCGAAGATGCCGGGAGACTACTGGCAGCAGCTCGCGAACTTGCGCTTGCTACTCGCCTACCAATACACGCGCCCTGGAAAACAGCTGCTGTTCATGGGCACCGAATTTGCGCAGCAAAACGAGTGGAACTTCGACACGAGCTTGGATTGGCATTTGGCGGCGGAACCGCAGCGCGTGGCAATGCAGGTATACTTGGCGGAGCTCGGCCGGCTGTACGCAGCGACGAGCGCGCTTTGGCGGGCGGATCCCGACGCCGTAGGCTTCGAGTGGATCGACTGTACCGATCGCGAACAGACTGTTGTCAGTTACCTACGCAAAGACGGCGCGAACCACGCGATCGTGGTGCTGAACTTCACTCCCGTCCCACGAGACGGCTATCGAATTGGAGTCCCCACTGCGCAGTCGTATCGGACGTTGCTCTCTACGGATGCGACGCGCTTTGGCGGAAGTGGGCTCGGCGAGTCCGAGCCGGTCACGCCCGAAGCTCAGCCGTGTCACGGCCGACCGCAGTCCCTGCTTTTGAACTTGCCCCCACTAGGGGCTCTGATTTTGGTACCCGTCGCAGACGGTGGCGGTTGAAGGACGAACGCCTAGCCGTGCTGAAAGAACCGCCGGCCTTGGCACCCCCTTTGCACGGACGCGAGGCATGGATACTCCTGCGCCGAACCGAACTCACGAGGCGAGCACCGCCATACAGGCGCACCTCGAAGCTGCCATCTCCTTCGCTCGAGAGGGATTGGCAGAGGCCGAGCGGATGGGCTACGGCGCTGTCCAGCAGCCGCTGCTGCGCTGCCTGACCCACCTGGCTCGGGCGCAAGCCGTTGCCAGTGCCGGCGCGGACATGCCCGCCGAACCGCAGCTCGGTTCGCCCTCGCACGGCGAAGAGGTTAGCAGTGCGACCTTCGCGGCGGGGGATGGCGCGAACGACGCGCAGGTCGTTCCCGACGAGGCCCGAGGCAAGCCGGGCAACTGGCCTGGCTTCTGAGTGAGCCAGCGAGCGAGGCGCTTCGGCTCCGCTCAGTCGTTCAACCAGGCCGCGGGTTTGGCGGGATTCGGACCGGGAACTGCGCGCGCGCATGCACGAACGCAGCTAAGGCGCCATGATGACTCTGCCTCATGGCCCCGCGCGAGCTGCACCCTCAGGCGCCTGTCACGCCGGCGTCGTTTTCGACCCGCGTCGAGACCTACGACTGGGACGCGCTGACCGCGGAACTCGATGGCTTTGGCGGCGCCGTCCTGCGCGAGCTAGTTTCGCCGAGCGAGTGCCGGGAGCTGAGCGCGATGTATGCGACAGAGACACTCTTCCGAAGCCGGGTGGTGATGAGCCAACACGGCTATGGCAAAGGGGAGTATCGCTACTTCGACTACCCCCTCCCCGAGCCGCTCGCTGAATTGCGGAGAGCGCTCTACCGACCGCTCGCCAAGGTGGCCAACCGTTGGAGCACGGCGCTGGGGCTAGGTCAGCGATACCCAGCAGAACATGCGGAATTTCTGGCTCGATGCCACGCACAGGGGCAACCCCGACCCACGCCGCTGCTCTTGAAGTACGTCACCGGTGACTTCAATTGCCTACATCAGGACCTGTACGGCGAACTCGTCTTTCCGCTGCAAGTAGCGATCTTGCTATCGGAGCCGGGCCGCGACTTCACGGGGGGTGAGTTCGTAATCACCGAACAACGCCCTCGCATGCAAAGCCGCGTCGAGGTCGTTCCTCTGCGCCAAGGGGATGCGGTCGCTTTCGCGGTCAAGCAGCGGCCGGTCGAGGGCACCAAACGCAGCTATCGCGTCAACCTACGCCACGGCGTATCGCGACTGCGCTCCGGAGAGCGCTACACGGCGGGCATCATCTTCCACGACGCGAAGTAGGCCATGAGGGCCTCCAAGCTCAGCACCCGGGGCGAGGCACGCTTCTTGAAGCGGCGTGGGCTATGAGCAAGTCCCATCACGGTCAAACCCCGCGCGAGCTCGACCGACGGGACCCGCGCTTGGAGCGGCTGATCGCCTCGGCGCTGGATGGCGCCCAGATCTTGAAGGTGACCGCGCTCTCGTCCGATGCCCCCGATGCCTCGCTGACGGCCAAAGACACCGGCTATGGGGCTCCGCTCCGGATCGACATTCGGCAGGGAAATGCCTTGAAATCGGTCGTTCTGCACAGTGCAACCCCGAACCCGTTCGGCCACGAGCTGCGCGCGAACCGTGCCGAAGGAATGCTGGTGGCGGCGGACACGTTCGACCTCGTGCCGCGGCACACCCGTGTCTTCGACGTCGGCGCATTTCGGGGGGATGACTTCGTGTCGCTGCGTGGGACGGGCGAATTCTACGTGCTGACAGAGTACGCGGAGGGCCGACCCTACGCGCAAGATCTGCGGCTGATAGCCGAAGCCGGCGCCCTGCGCGCGCAGGATTTGCAGCGACTCGATGTGCTCGTTCGTTACTTGGTCGATACCCACGCCATCAAGCTGCCGGATGCGAGCCTGTACACGCGCTCGATCCGCAATCTGGTCGGCAGCGGCGAAGGGATCTTCGGCATCATCGACGGCTATCCGGAGCATGCGGAGGGGGCACCGCGCGAGCTACTCGAGCAAATCGAGCTAGCGTGCGTTGGCTGGCGTTCTCGACTCAAGCGTCACTATTCGCGACTCGTGCGGATTCACGGGGACTTCCACCCTTTCAACGTGCTCTTCGACGAACAATCAGAGCTGCACTTGCTCGACGCCAGCCGCGGTTCTGCGGGCGACGCCGCTGACGATGTATGCGCGATGGCCGTGAATTTCGTATTCTTCGCTCTGGAACAGCCAAGCACGTGGGAAGCCGCGTTCGAGCCGCTCTGGGAGCGCTTTTGGACCGAATACCTGCGGCAATCTCGAGACGAAGTGCTGCTGCAAGTCGTGGCGCCGTTTCTCGCCTGGCGCTTCCTCGTGCTCGCCAACCCCGTGTGGTATCCGCACGTGCCGGCCGCAACCCGAACCCGCTTACTGACGTTCGTGAGCGAAAGCCTGCGCGAGCCGCACTTCGATCCTCGAAGCGTGCGCGCGCTCTTCTCAGCTTAACTTGCGAGCAACTGCAAGATGAGCGATAGCGCGGCGTCGTCTTGCCCGCCGTGGGAGGTGACGTCGGGGTGCTCCGGGAATTCGTAGCTTACGTCTTCCCCGGGGATGCCGTGCAGCTGACCTGCCGCGAAGCGAGCATACAGGCCCTTGGCATCCCGCTCACGGCACTCGTTCAAAGGAGCGGTCATCCACACCTCGATGAAGCGGGGGGCGCTTTCACGGGCGCGAGCGCGATGAATTCTTCGGTGCGCGGTGGCTGGCACCAAAACGACCAGCCCCTGCCGCGAGAGCTCGAGCGCCAAGTCAGCCAGGGTGCGATAAAACGCGTCGCGCTCTTCACTCGAGTAGCCGGGCGGCGGCTGCAACAGGGCGCGAACGGTATCGCCGTCGAGCGTGCAGCACGGGATTCGTTCGGCAGTCAGGCGGGCGTTCACCCGGCTCGCCAGGTTCGATTTGCCCGATGACGGCAGGCCCGTAAACCAGACGACCGCGCCGTTCATCGCCGCACGCCGGACCTGTGCATCGGACTGGGTTCCATAGCTGCCGGTTGCTCAATATGCATGCCCAACCCCTGTTTGGCCAGCGACGAAGCGCGGCGCTCAGTGTCTCGAGCGCGGAATGACGATTCCGTACTCGTGCAGCCGGTATTGAATCGTGCGCACGCTGATGTCGAGAATTTCGGCGGCGCGGGTGGTCGAGCCTTCGGCGGCCTCGAGCGTCGAGAGGATCGCGTGTTTCTCGATCTCCGCCATGCTGGCGCCGGGGATGCGCACGCCGTCCGCGACCTCCGGCGTGGCATCGAAGGGTAGCGCCTCCGCCTCGACCAGCGTGCCTTCGGTGAACACGACCGCGCGTTCCATGGCGTTCTCCAGTTCACGCACGTTGCCGGGCCAGCGATGAGCCAGCAGCTTGGCCCGCGCCGCCGCGCTCAGCCCGTCGATTTGGCGGTGGTTCTCACGAGCAAATTTGCGCAAAAAGTGATCGGCGAGCGCCGCGACGTCTTGGCCGCGCAAGCGCAAGGGTGGCATTTCGACGTGGACGACGTTTAGGCGATAATACAGATCTTCACGAAAGCGCCGCTCACGGACCTCAGTCGTCAAGTCCTTGTTCGTGGCGGCGATCAAGCGCACGTCTACCTTGATTGGCTCGTTGCCGCCTACGCGCTCGAAGGTCCGTTCTTGCAACACGCGCAGCAGCTTCACCTGCGTCGCGGGCGGAATTTCGCCAATCTCATCGAGGAACAAGCTGCCGCCATCCGCCTGTTCGAAACGACCAATGCGCCGCTTGTCGGCCCCCGTGAACGCCCCCCGCTCGTGACCGAACAACTCACTCTCGAGCAGGCTCTCCGCCAGAGCGGCGCAATGCAAGGCGACGAACGGAGCCGTGGCGCGCGGGCTCAACTGATGCAGCGCGCGCGCCAGCTCACCCTTGCCGGTACCGCTCTCGCCCGTAATGAGCACTGTCGCTCGCGACGGCGCGACTTGCTTGGACATGGCATAGATGCGCTGCATGGGCGCGCTGGTGCCGATCAGTCCCTCCATGCCGACTTGGTCGCGCGCGCGCAGTTGCCGGCGTAGGTTTTCGGCTTCGGTCGCGATCTCTCGGCGTTGCAGGGTTCGCTCGACCGAGAGTAGCAGCGCGTCGAAGTCGATGGGTTTGGTCAGGTAATCTTCGGCCCCTGCGCGCATCGCTTGCACGGCAACCGAGACCTCACCGAATGCGGTGGTCACGATGGCAGGAATATCCAGCCCCTGCTCTCGCAGCTTGGCCAAGAGGCCCATGCCATCCAGGTTCGGCATCTTCAGATCGGTGATGATCAGCGCGGGAGTACTCTCGGCGATGGACTCGAGCGCCAGCAAGCCGTCCGCCGCCGTTTCCACTGCGTAGCCTTCTTGCGTCAACAGCTTCGAGAGACCGCTGCGCGCGCTTGCTTCATCGTCGACAACCAAGAGTCTTACATTGCTCATGAATTCCCCACAGAATCAGCCAAAGGAAGGATGACTCGGAACGTCGTTTTCCCGGTCTTGCTCGATACGTCTATCGTGCCCCCATGATCGGTGACGATGCGATGGGTGATCGCCAGTCCGAGGCCGGTGCCGCCCTCTTTCGTCGAGAAGAATGCGTCGAAGATGGGCGCGTCTGGCGTTTGAAGGCCGGGGCCGTCGTCTTCGACATCGAGCGACACGTGGCGCGGAGTGCGGCGTGCTCGCAGCACGACACTGCCGCCGCCACCGCCGCTCGTGGCTTCTACGGCGTTCCGCAGCAGGTTGAGCAGCACCTGCGTGAGCTTGGCTTGGTCGGCGGCAAAATCGAGATCGGCGCTGGGCAAATCACAGGTCACGTGCACGGAGGCTTCCGCGGCTTGAGTCAGCACCATGGAAAGCGCATGCTCGCACAACTTGAACAGGCTCGTCGGCTTGAGTTGTAACGGCTTCGGGCGCGCAAAGTCGAGGAACTCGGTCACCAAGTTCGCGAGGCGCGTGATTTCGTCGGCGACGACTCGCGTCGCTTCCAGCATATCCTCCTCACGGGCCTTCTTCTTGATCGCGCGCTCCAAGAAAGAGACGTGCAAGCGTGCGCCATTCAGCGGATTGCGAATCTCGTGTGCCAAGCCCGCCGCCAGCGTGCCAATCGCGGCAAGCTTCTCGGCCTGTCGCGTGCGTTCCTCCATGGCTCGGGTGTCGGTCCAATCTCGACCGATCGCGAACAGCACCACATCGTCGTCTTGCTGATGCCCGGCATAGCCGAGGTTCCACAGCACATCGCGCAGCTTGCCCGAGCGCGTTCGCAACAAGCCCTCGAGCACCGGAGTCCGAGCGCCTCCTGCAAGCGCCTCCGGCAAATGCACGGCGAGCTCGCCATCCAACGCCTCGGGACCGAGCACCTCCAGGAACGGTCGGCCCAGGACCTCGTCACGCGCAAACCCACTGACGCGCTCGGCCTCGCGATTGAAAAGCAAGATCGAGCCGTCGCGGTCGAGCCCCACGACAATCACGCTCGCGAGCTCCACCGCGTTCACGTAACGGTGTTCCGCGCGGGCTAGCGCCGTGCCCAAGTCGAGCCGTTCTTGGCGCTCCGAAGCGCGGATGCGCTCGACGAACGAATCCTTGTAGGTCTCGAGCATCACCGCCAGCTCCAGGTCCAAAACTCGGATCAGGGCCTCGCGCGTGGCCGCGGCATCCGGACTGGCGTCGCGATCGGCGATGCGCAAGAGGGCCACGCGAATCAGGGCCATGGCTGTCAACATGTAGCGCTGCGGCAAGCCGATCTTTACGTGCACGCGACCGATCTGCGAAGTCTGCTCGTGATACGCCTCGTCGTAAGTGCCACTGCACACGCGGGACATCCACGCCACCAACGACCGCTGAAGGCGTAGGATCTGCTCTTCACCCGTGAACACGTCGTGGGCATCGGCATGTTCACGGATCCGGTCGTAGAACTCCAGCGCAATACGAGGAAATTCAGGCTCGGCACGCGCGCGAAAAGCGACCAGGAGCGCGGCGTCACGGTCGTCGAAGCGCACGTATCGTTTGAGTTCCTGGAAGCGTGTTTCGCGGGGCATGGTCGGGGTTCGAGTCTAACGCAACTTCATCTGCCTGAAGCGCGGGCGCTGCGCCAGCATTTGCCGACAAAAGCGCTTCATCGAGCGCGGATCGTAACGTTGCGTAGTCGACGGGCTTCGTGAAGAGCGCGGCCGGGTAACCGTCGGCGAACGCCTGCGCGTCGAACAGGTTGGGATAACCCGTGAGGACCAGAACCGGCAGGCCTGGCCGCCGGGTTCGCGCAAAGCGCGCGACGGCCGTGCCATCCGCGTGCGCGATCGCAAGTTCGGTCACCAACGCGTCCGGAACCGGTGAGCGAGCCAGCCGCGCGATTGCCGCCGCGCCGTCCCGCGCGATCTCGACCAGGAAGCCGTCTTCACGAAGCATGTCGGCCATGCGACGACTAGTGCGCAGGTCATCGTCGACCAACAAGACGATGTATTGGCGCGAGGCTTCAGTTGCGGACATCCGCTCGAACATTGCAATTCGCCGGCCAAGCTCGGTTCGCCGACGAGGACGCGACGCCGCACGACTTTGAGGGCGCTATGCAGCCGCAATGGTCGCTGAGACCGACGCAGATTCTGCGCAGTGCACGCAGGTCCTGCGCGTTCCTGACGCATTTGATTGGGTTTCGCGAGAGAAATGGGAAGGCATGGCTCTTGCGATGGGCCCTTCCCGGAATGTCCACGCAAACCGAAAAATTCACGTACGACGACGGCACAGTCCGTAAGTTCGTCTTCGCCACTGCATTCTGGGGCGTAGTCGCGACGCTCGTCGGCCTGTGGCTGGCGGTCATGCTGGTCGCACCGTCGTTGAACTTCGGCTTGGCCCAACTCAGCTTCGGACGACTGCGCCCGCTGCACACCAACGCCGCCATCTTCGCCTTCGCGGGCAACGGCATCTTCGCGGCCATCTACTACTCCAGCCAGCGCCTGCTCAAAGCGCGCATGTTCAGCGACGCTTTGAGCAAGTTCCACTTCTGGGGCTGGCAAGCGATCATCGTCGCGGCGGCGCTGACGCTGCCGTTTGGTATCACGCAGTCAAAAGAGTACGCCGAGCTGGAATGGCCGATCGATTTGGCCATCGCCGTAGTTTGGATCGTGTTTGCCGTGAACTTCTTCGCCACCATCGCCAAGCGGCGTGAGCGGCACATCTACGTCGCGATCTGGTTCTACGTCGCGACGATCATCACGGTTGCCATACTCCACATCTTCAACAACTTGTCGCTGCCGGTCACGCTGTTCAAGAGCTACAGCGTCTATGGCGGGGTCCAAGATGCGTTCATGCAGTGGTGGTATGGGCACAACGCGGTAGCGTTCTTCCTCACCACGCCGTTCCTCGGCCTGATGTATTACTTCCTGCCGAAGGCGGCGAATCGCCCGGTGTTTTCCTACCGGCTGTCGATCCTCCACTTCTGGTCGCTCGTCTTCATTTACATCTGGGCCGGCCCGCACCACCTGCATTACACGGCGCTGCCCGAATGGGCTTCGACCTTGGGCATGTTGTTCAGCGTGATGCTCTGGATGCCGTCTTGGGGCGGCATGATCAACGGCCTGATGACCCTGCGCGGCGCATGGAACCGCGTCTCCGAAGATCCGGTGCTCAAGTTCTTCGTGGTCGGTATCACCTTCTACGGCATGGCCACGTTCGAGGGCCCGCTGCTCTCGATCAAGAGCGTGAACGCGCTCTCGCACTACACGGACTGGACGATTGCGCACGTGCACAGCGGCGCCCTCGGCTGGAACGGTTTCATGACCTTCGGCATGCTGTATTACCTCGCGCCCCGCATCTTCCAGACCAAACTCTGGTCCAAAAAGCTGGCCGAACTGCACTTTTGGGTCGGCACTATCGGCATCCTGCTGTACATCGTGGCCATCTACGCGGCCGGCGTGACGCAGGGTCTGATGTGGCGCGCGTTCGACTCCACCGGTCGCCTCGCGTACCCCGACTTCGTCGAGACGGTCGTGCGCATTTTGCCCATGTATTGGGTGCGTGTGCTCGGGGGCAGCCTGTTCGTCGTGGGGGTGGTGCTCGCATTCATCAACATCATCATGACTTGGCGAAACCGTCCGGCCACCTACCAAGACGCCAGTGACGAGGCGCTACCTCTCGCGGCCTATGATGGTCCCGTCACCGCGCTTTCGATCCCGAAACACAGCACCATCTCGGACACAGGCCATGCCGTGATCTACTTCGTGCAGGCGAAGTGGCACCGCGTCTGGGAGCGGCAGCCGCTCAAGTTCAGCATCTGGGTGGCGGTCGCGGTGATCATCGCCTCGTTGCTCGAGGTCGTACCGACCTTCTTGATCAAGTCCAATATTCCGACCATCGCCGCCGTCACCCCGTACACGCCCCTCGAGCTCGCGGGTCGTGACATCTACGTGGCAGAGGGTTGCTACAACTGTCACTCGCAAATGATTCGCCCCATCCGCTCGGAGACCGAGCGCTATGGCGAATATTCGAAGCCAGGGGAATTCGTATACGACCATCCCTTCCAATGGGGCTCGCGCCGAATCGGCCCCGATTTACAGCGCATCGGCGGTAAATACCCGGTGCTCTGGCACGTGCGGCACATGCAGGACCCGCGCTCCACGACTCCGCAGTCGATCATGCCCGCCTACGAGTGGTTGTTCGAAGACGACCTGGACTACGGCGGGATTCAGAAGCGCGTCGACGCCATGGCCATGTTGGGCGTTCCGTACGGTGACGCGGTGCTGCGTGCAGAAAGCATGGCGCGAGCTCAGGCCGCGCAGCTGAGCCGGGACGTGCAGGCACAAGGGGGCCCGGCAGGATTGGAGCAAAAGAAGATCATGGCCTTGGTCGCGTATCTGCAGCGCCTCGGCACCGACATCAAGAAGCTACCGCCAGCGCCGGCACCGGCCGCAGAGCCCCGCGCAGTGACCGGAAGTTCGCACTCCACCATTCCAAGCAACGTGGGCACCAACCAGGCCAACCCGGAGGGGTTTTGATCATGAAGCTCAGTGATGTCGTTTCTGCGATGCATATTTCGGTGTTCGCGCAGGTGCCGCTGCTCGTGTTCTTCGGCATCTTCATCGGGGTCGTGCTGCACCTGATGCAGGGCAAGAACCAATTCGAACATGCGCGTCGACTACCGCTCGAGACGGGCAAGTCCGACGCGGAGCGAGGCCAATGACCACCTCCTCCGAACACCCCGTACCGGCCGCGCTGTCCACGGTGCCCATCGCGCCCAGCAAAACGGCGAGCGAGGCCCCGATCCTGGAGCACGAATACGACGGCATTCGCGAGTACGACAACCCTCTGCCCCGCTGGTGGGTATGGATGTGGGCCGGCAGCTTCTTCTTCTCGATCGGCTACTTTTTCCACTATCACGTGTCGCACAACGGGACGTCGGTGTCAGACGACTACGTGGCGGACCTCGCGGAGGCACGCGAAGCTCGAGCCAAGCAATCACTGAGCGAACCAGTGAGCGAAGAGTCACTCGCAAAGCTGATGAGCGACGCTGCGCTCATGACCGACGCGAAGGCCCTGTTCGGCCTGCGTTGCGCTCCCTGTCACGGCGTGAATGCACAGGGCCTCATCGGCCCCAACCTCACCGACGATGCTTGGATTCACGGCGCGGGCAAGCTCGGCGACATCTACGGCGTCGTGGAGAACGGAGTGGCGAGCAAAGGCATGCCGGCGTGGGGTCGACAACTCACGCCAATCGAGCTGCGCAAAGTCGTGGCGTTCGTCGGCTCGGTGCGCGCGACTCACGTGCCCGGCAAAGCCGCCGAAGGCACGCCGGTTCCCTGATCGCCTTCCCATGAGCCCGCTGATTGCAACCGAACGCGTGCTGCCGACCTTGAATGCAGACGGCACGCGCAACCGCATCCGGCCCCGTCTCTATCCGGGGCCGCTGCACGCGCGGCGTCGCGCCGTGGGCTGGGCGCTGATCGGTCTGTTCGTTGGCTTGCCGTGTGTCCCCATCAACGGCAAGCCCGCGGTGCTGCTCGACGTCGTTCACCGGGAGTTCTCACTGTTCGGGCACACCTTCCTCGCGACCGACGGCGCGCTCTTGATGCTGCTCATGCTGACGATCTTCGCCAGCGTGTTCTGGGTGACGGCGCTCGTGGGTCGCGCTTGGTGCGGCTGGGGTTGCCCCCAAACGGTGTATATGGAGTTCTTGTTTCGCCCGATCGAGCGCTGGTTCGAGGGCAAGCGGGAGGCGCAGCTCAAGCTCGACCAGAATGGACCAAACGCGCGTCGCGTGGCCAAAAACTTGGTCTTCTTGGCCCTCTCGCTCGTGCTTGCGAACGTGTTCCTGTCTTACTTCGTGGGCGTTCAGACGCTCCGTAGCTGGATCACCGAGTCGCCTTCCAAGAACATGAGCGGGTTCCTGGTCATGGCCGTCACGACGGCGCTGATCTTCTTCGATTTTGGCTACTTCCGCGAGCAGATGTGCACGGTGATCTGCCCGTACGCGCGGTTACAGGCCGTGCTGCTCGACCGCAGTTCCCTCGTTATCGGCTATGACGCCAAACGCGGCGAGCCGCGCAGCAAGGGCAAACCGCGACCGGGCCACGGTGATTGTATCGATTGTCAGGCGTGCGTCGTGGCTTGCCCCACGGGCATCGACATTCGGCAAGGCCTGCAGCTCGAATGCATTGCCTGCGCTCAATGCGTGGATGCCTGCAACTCGATCATGGCCCGCATCCACAAGCCGAGCGGGCTCATCCGCTACGACTCGCAAGATGCACTCGAGTCCGGCAGCGCGCGCCGCTTGGTTCGCCCGCGAGTCGTGGTCTATTCGCTCCTGTTATTGACGTTGCTGGTGGTTTTGAGCGGCGCAGTGCTGCGCAAGCCGAGTCCGGAGGTCACCCTACTGCGCGGCATCGGCGCCCCGTTCAGCGAGAGCGGCGCGCAAGTCGTGAACCAAATTCGGGTCAAGGTTCAGAACCGCACGGGCCGGCCGCAAAGCTACCGCGTTGCCCTGAGCGATCTGACCTGCGCGCAACTGATTGCGCCCGAGAATCCCCTGCTCGTGGCCGCCGGCGAACAGCGCACCACGAGTGTGTTCGTGCTGGCACCGAGGAGCGCATTTTCGCGCGCCCGGCGTGCGATGCACCTTCGCATCACTGACGACAACGGCTATCGCGCGGATTTTCCGTACGAATTGCTTGGCCCGGAGGCCCCTTGACCCTTGCACCTCTCCCTCGCTCTTTTGCGCACCGCGCGCGCCTGCCCTGGGCACTCGTACCGGTCGCGCTCCTTCTGACCAGCGCCTTGGGTGTCGGGTCGATGGCCATCGTCGCCACTCGCGATCCGCACTTTGCGACCGAAGCGGACTACTACCAGAAGGCGATCGCCTGGGACCGAACCCAAGCGCAAGCAGGGCTCAACCAGCGCCTCGGGTATACCCTGGAACTGCCCGCAGCCGTCGCCTTCGATCGCCAGGGACAAGCCACGCTGAAGCTCACGCTGAGCGATCGCCAAGGGGGAAACGTGAGCGGCGCGCGGTTGGTCGGCAAGGCGTTCGCCAATGCTTACTCGGCCCAGCTCCTCGACCTCTCGTTCGACGAAACTTCGCCGGGTCACTATTCGGCGAAGCTCAGCGTGCGGCACGGCGGTCAGTGGGTATTCCGGCTCGCGGGAGACGCGGGGGCCGATCACTTCACCGCGGATTTACGGGCTGATCTGCGCCCGGGCGGGGCATCGTGAACCTCTCCTTCCTAGTGCCTGTCGCAGCCGCAAGTCTACTCGGCAGTATCCACTGCGCAGCCATGTGTGGCGGCTTCGCAGCCATCGCGGGCGACGGCGCGACGGGCAAAGCGCGCTGGCTCTCACAGTGTAGCTACCACGCGGGCCGATTGCTGAGCTACAGCGCGCTCGGGGCCTTCGCGGGTTGGCTCGGACACGCCGTGGACCTCGCGGGCAGCGCCGCGGGGGTCGGCCGCGGCGCGGCGCTCGTTTGCGGCTCGGTGATGATCGCCTGGGGAATGGGCGCGCTGCTCGAAACGCAAGGTGTGCGCGTTTTCCCCAAGCGCTGGGCGCTCCCGCGCCAGATTGGCCAAGCACTGGCCTCGCTGCGTCGCTTGCCCGCCAGCGGGCGCGGGTTGCTGCTTGGTTTGGCGACCACGTTGCTACCCTGCGGTTGGCTATATGCCTTTGCGGTGAGTGCCGCCGGCACCGCGAGCCCCGTGCACGGCGCGCTGCTGATGGCGGCGTTCTGGAGCGGCAGTCTGCCGCTGATGCTCGGCTTGAGCGTAGCGCTGAGTTCACTCGTGCGCCGCCTGCGCAGGTACGTGCCGCTGCTCAGCGCAGCCGTGATCTTCGGTGTCGGGTTGTTCACGGTCACCGCCCGCGCCAATTTGCCGGCGTTTGCGGCCGCCGCGGTCAGCCATTGCCACGGCACTCACCCGGCCGCCCTCCCGCGCGCGGCCGACTGCCCCTGCCATCGAAAGCACCCGTAGGATGGCCGCCGCCGCTCCCATTGGCCTTCCCGTGCATGCCCGGCGGCAGCTCGAGCCAGAGCCGCAATGCGCTCATTGTGATCTGCCCGTACCGGTGACGCAGGTCGAGCCGCTGAGCGAACGGCAATTTTGCTGCGATGGGTGCCGCTCCGTGTACGCGATCCTACACGACGCCGGGCTCCAAGATTACTACGCGCAGCGAGAGCGCACGGCGCTCGAAACCAAAAGTCCGCAGCCAAGCCAACGCAAGTTCGAGGAGCTCGACGAGCCCAGCTTTCGCGAAAGCCGCTGCCAGCCATGCGCGAACGGGGTACTCACGACTTCGTTCTTCATCGAGGGCGTGCATTGTTCGGCTTGCGTGTGGCTGCTCGAGCGGCTCCCGCGGGTCGCGCCCGCGGTGGTCGAAGCGCGCTACGATCTCACTCGCTCCGCCCTGCAAGTCAGCTGGGATCCGACGAAAGCTCGGCTCAGTGAGGTCGCGCGCGTGCTCGATTCACTCGGCTACACGCCGCACCCGAGCCACCAGGCGAGCTCGATCACCGAGCAACGCAAGGGCGACCGCGCCCTCTTGCTACGTTTGGGCATCGCGGGCGCGGCGGCCGGCAACGTGATGTTGATGGCGCTGGCGCTCTACTCCGGCCAGTTCTCCGGCATGGCCGCGGAATACTCAGCGCTCTTCCGCTGGGCAAGCTTGGCGATCGCGACGCCCGCCGTATTCTGGGCGGGCAGCGCGTTCTTCCGCGGCGGACTCGCCGCGCTGCGCACGCGCACGCCGCACATGGATCTGCCAGTGAGTCTCGGGCTGCTCGCGGGCTACCTCGGCGGCGCCGTGAACACCGTGCGCGGACAGGGCGAGATCTACTTCGACTCGCTGTGCACCCTGACGTTTCTGCTACTCGTCGGCCGCTACTTGCAGCGCACACACCAACGCCGTTCGACAAAAGCCAACGACCTGATCCAGGCACTTTCACCGGCCACGGCCTGCGTGATCGACGGCGAGTCCCGGCGCGAGGTCCCCGCGAACAGCGTCGCGGTCGGAAGCATCGTCGCGGTTGACGCGGGGGTGCGCGTGGCCGTCGATGGCGTGATCACGGCCGGCAGCTCCGCTGTGGACACTTCGTTGCTCACGGGCGAAAGCTTCCCCGAAGAAGTTGCCGTTGGTGACCGTGTGCACGCGGGAACCACGAACTTGGCCGGTCCCCTGCGTGTGCGGGTGGAGAGCGCGGGCCGCGAAACTAGGCTCGGGCGGCTCTTGCAAAGCGTGGAGAACACTCAACGTGAACGCGCCCCCGTCGTCAGGCTGGCCGATCGCGTCGCGGGCTACTTCGTCGTCGCGGTCGTCGCCGTCGCGGCGTTCACGCTGCTCGTCTGGTGGCAGCTCGATGCGGGCCACGCGATCGATCACACCGTTGCCCTCTTGGTCGTCACGTGTCCATGCGCGCTCGGCATGGCGACGCCTTTGGCGGTGAGCGCCGCCCTGCGCGCGGCCGCGCAGAACGGGATCTTGTTCAAGGGCGGTGAATTCATCGAAGAGCTCGCGCGCCCGGGTGTCATCGTGTTCGATAAAACCGGCACCTTGACGGAAGGCCGCCTGGCCCTCGTCTCGTGGTGCGGAGACGAATCGCTCAAAGACTTTGCGCGCGCGGCGGAGGCCAATTCCGGACACCCCATCGCGCGCGCGTTCCAGCGCAGCGGCGAAAGCTCTCTCTCCTGTTCGTCACGCACCGAGTACCCGGGCGGGATCCGCGCCCAGGTGGCAGGGAAAGACGTATTGGTGGGCTCGCGCGCCTTCATCACCGACCAACTCGGTAGTGTGCCCGCCTTTGCGTTGCGGCCGCTGCAAGCTCAGGCAAAGGCGGGGCGCACCCCCGTGCTGATCGCCGTCGACGGTGAGGTCCGTGCCATTGCCGGTTTTGCCGACAGCGTGCGCGCCGATGCCGCTGCGAGCCTGAAACGGCTGATCGAGCTCGGTTTCGAGGTCGAGGTGCTATCCGGAGACGACCAGCGCGTGGTCGACTCGGTCGTCCGTCAGCTGGGCGTGCCTTTCGCCAGCGCGTGCGGGGGCGCAACTCCCGAAGCCAAACACGCGGTCATCAGCGAGCGGCGAGCCAACGGCCAGCGCGTCTTCATGGTCGGCGACGGCGTGAACGATGCCGCGGCGATGGCCGCCGCCAACGTAGGTATCGCGGTACACGGCGGTGCAGAAGCGTGCCTGGCCGCCGCCGACGTCTTCACCACTCGCCCCGGACTCGACGCTGTCGCGCTCGCCGCGCTGGGAGCGCGACGGACGATGCGCGTGATCCGCACCGGGATCACACTCTCCCTTGCGTACAACTTGGTCGGCATCGGCCTCGCGGTGAGTGGTCACCTGGATCCACTGTGGGCCGCGATTCTCATGCCGCTCAGCTCGATCACGGTAGTCGGCGCCGCACTACGCGCACGCACCTTCACAGCGCAACAACGGTCATGAGCATTCTCTTCTTGATCCTCCCCGTCACCCTGCTCCTGTCCGCAGGTGCGGTCGCTGCGTTCGCCTGGGCCACTCGTTCCGGCCAATTCGACGACCTTGAAACGCCAGCCATCCGGCTGCTCCACGAGGACGCCACGAGCCCCAGCCCCGGACTAACCCCACGCGAGAAAGACACGCGCTAGGCCGCTCGCGACCATCGAAGGCTCACTTCCAGTTCGGATCGCCTTCGAGCAACCAGGGCAGCGCCGCCTCCACCCGGTCCATCACGGCGCCGGCCGGCGTGTGACCTGCGCCGGGCGCGTGTTCGAGTCGAACGGGGACTCCGCCCGCGCGTAACCATTGCTCGGAGGTCTTGCCCTTGGAGGCGCACTCCTTGGAACCACACGCAATCAGGACTCGCCTTCCACCGGCAGTCAGGAAACGACGAGCGCCGGGGACGTTCCAAGCCATGAAGCCTTCGATCATGACGGCGTACGGGAAGGCGGCTGCGTGCTCGGCGATGATGGGCGTGCCCATGGTCGCGCCTTGCGAGAACCCCGCGTACAAGCCGGAACCGACGATGATGCGCGGCTCGGCGCTGCGCGCGGCTCGTTCCGCCGCCGAGAATTCGCGGTCGAGGGCGCGATGATCGCGGTAGTAGTATCCCGCATTACTGCCGCCAAGCGGCGTGCCCTTCAGGCACAGTACGAACGCGCGCTCCTCGGTCAACCTTCGCCAATAGTCGCACTCCCACTCGGGACCACCGCCGGCGCCGTGCGCCGCCACGACCAACGGGCGCGGCTCGTCCCCCCCGGGGATGAACAGCAGGGCCGGCTCGAAGCCGGGCACTTCGAGGCTCCGCAAACGGGCTACGGTCATGCCCGCCGGAGCAACCACCAACGGGACCTCGGGAGAGGCTCCCCCCATAGCGACCTGCTGGGTGGCATGCGGCGCAGACACGCTCGGCGTTTCGCTCGCGAGACAAGACGCAGCGGAGATGGCAACGAGGAATCGACACAGGGAACGCACGGCACTCGAATGAGCAAACCTCGCGCCACTCGAGGCCCGAGTCTTCGCGCAGCGATCGAAGAGCGGTGAGACGCACCGTTGTGCCTCAACCGGCGCACCAGTCACGTTTGGCCAATGGGGCGGAATGGCGCGAAGGGCTCAAGTCCGGGGGCCTTCTATCGCTTCGAACAAAGTGTCGGGATCAATCGGCTTACTCAGTTGCTCGCTAAAGCCAACCGCTTCCGCGAGTTCGCGGCGCGGCTCCAACTCGAAGCCGGACATGGCGATCAGTCGACAGTTCTTCAATTCCGGGAGCTCTTGGAGCTCGCGGGCCAGGAAGAAGCCAGATTCGCAGCGGATCATGATGTCGACCAGCGCCACGTCGGGTGCAAACTCCTTGGCCACGCGCAGCGCCTCGTCGACATCGTGGGCGACGCGGACGCGGTGTCCTCTGCGGACGACCATGCGCTCCAGCAGCTGCGTTGCCTCTTCACTGTCGTCGACAATCAGCACGCGCGCGGGCTTCCCGACCATAAGAACAACCAGGCTGCAAAAACCTGGCCGTGTAGAGCCGACGCTCCGATCGTGACGCAATGCCTCGAACGCTGAAACCGTGTGCGCGAATTGCGACGTTTGCAGGAGTTCGCGACACGGTCGGAGCGGGCCGACGGATGACAATTCAGCCCTATTCCGCGAGCAAGACGTTCGCATGGTTCGCAGCTCCTCGCTTGCCACGAGCGGTCTGCTTATTGCTCTAGTCGCTGACGGTCCTCGCTCTTTGCTTTGCTTGCCCATGAATCCTCATCGCACTCGTCGCTTGGGGTCGACATGACTGACGGGGAGGTGCTCGACCGCCCATCCGTCGTGTTCGACGAGCGACTCAGCCTCGTCGTCGGGATGCTGCAGCGCTTCACTTGGAGGCAAGCGGCGGTCGACGACTCCAATTCGCGTATCGAACTCGGTGGAAGCATCACCATCGACGACGCGGCCGCCCTGTGGAAGCGAATCAGCGAGACGCGAGCGCAAGTCGAGGGTTTGCGCCGAGTCGAGCTGGAGCTCGGACAGATTCAGATGATCGACGGCGCGTGTATGGCGCTGCTCGTCCAGTTCAGGACGGACCTGCGCGCGCGCAAGGTCGAGTGTGAGTTCAGCGGCGGGAGCGAAGAGGTCCGGCGCATCGTCCACCTGTATGGCGGGCGCAAAAAGGGACGCCAAACTCGGCCCCGCCGCCGGCCCGTCAGCGCGATCGAGCAAGTGGGCGCCGCGACACTCGCCGTCTTCGGTGAAGCCAAGCAGATCCTCGACTTCATGGGTCGTTTGGTGGCCTCGACTTGGCATGTGCTGAGGCACCCGAAGAGTCTCAACCTGCGCGACGTCGGACTGACGATGGAGCGCGCGGGGGCGGATGCGGCGCCGATCGTACTCTTGATCAACTTTCTGATCGGCTTCGTGATGGCCTATCAAAGCGCGGCGCAGCTCAAGCAGTTTGGCGCAAGCATCTACGTAGCGGATCTGGTTGGGGTATCGATGACACGGGAGCTCGGACCGTTGATGATGGCAATCATCATCTGCGGGCGTACGGGCGCCGCGTTCGCCGCCGAGCTGGGCACGATGAAAGTGTCGGAAGAGGTCGACGCGCTGCGCACGCTCGGCTTCCTTCCGCTGCCCTTCTTGGTCATTCCGCGGATGCTGGGCCTCATTTTGGTTGCCCCGCTGTTGGTGCTGATGGCCGACGCGGTGGGGATTTTGGGCGGGGCGCTGGTTGCCTCGTTGACCCTGGACATCACGGCGACGAGCTTTTTGATTCAGCTGCAGAGCGCCGTGAAAGCCAGCGACATTCTGTCCGGGATGATCAAAGGCGTGGTCTTTTGCGCGGCAATCGCGCTGATTTCTTGTCAGCAGGGGCTCGCGACATCGGGTGGCGCGGAGGGCGTCGGGCGGCGCACGACCAGCGCCGTGGTGTCCATTCTATTCACGCTGATCTTACTCGACGCATTGTTCACCGTCTTTTTGGCGATGTTCGGCATATGAACCAAGCAATGATTTCGGTGCGAGACCTGTGCATGGGGCATGGCAAGACCACGCTGCTGCGCGAGGCGAGCTTCGAAGTGGAGCGCGGGGACATCTTCGTCGTCTTGGGCGGAAGCGGGTGCGGAAAGTCCACCTTGCTTCGTCACCTGGTTGGCCTGGAGACTCCGCTGGCCGGCGAGATCCACATCGCCGGCGTCGGCGCGCCGCGCCTGGAGGGCGCTGCCCCCCGCTACGGGGTCATGTTCCAGTCGGGGGCTCTATTCAGCTCGATGACGGTGGGCGAAAACGTCGCGTTCGCGCTCCAGGGATGGACGCAGTTGCCGGTCGATGCCGTGGATGCGATCGTGCGGTCGAAACTCGCGCTGGTCGGCTTGGAGGGCGCGGAGGGGAAGTTGCCCGCAGAGTTGTCTGGCGGCATGCGCAAACGCGCCGCGATTGCGCGCGCCATGGCCTTCGAACCCAATTTAATCTTTCTGGACGAGCCGTCGGCGGGCCTGGATCCGGTCAGTGCGGTGGAACTCGACGAGCTGATTCTGGCTTTGAACCGTAACCTCGGTCTGACCGTCGTGATGGTGACTCACGAGCTCGAGAGCATCTTCAAAGTCGGCAAGCACTGCATCATGCTCGACCGCGAAAGTCGCAGCATCATCGCCCGCGGAAACCCCTCCCAGTTGCGTCGCGAGAGTCACGACCCGCGCGTGCGTAGATTCTTCAACCGTGAAACGAGTGTCCCCCAGTGGCAGTAGGAACCAATCGTTGGAAGCTTGGGCTGTTCGTAATCCTCGGCTTCGGGGTCGCGCTCGCCGCGCTACTCCTGCTCGGCGCTCGCAGTTGGGGCAAGCAAACCGTCGAGGTCGTGAGCTACTTCGACGAATCCGTGTCGGGGCTGGAGCTCGGCTCGCCGGTGAAGTTCCGCGGAGTGACCGTGGGCCGAGTCTCGGGCGTCGACATTGCTCGCGACCTTCGGCACGTGCAGGTCACGAGTGAACTCAGCGTCGAAAAAGTGAGCCGTCTGGATTTGGGTGTGCCCACGGCGGGGGTCAAGACCAGCACCATGCCTCCGGATTTGCGAGTTCAGCTGGCGCAGACCGGCATCACGGGCGTGCGCTTCGTACTGATCGACTTTTTCGACTCCCGTACGAATCCCGCGGAAAAACTGCCCTTCGAGACACCGCCAAACTACATCCCCACTGCGTCTTCGACGATGAAGACGTTGGAAGACACGGTCACTCGAACGGCCAACCGCTTCCCGGAAATAGCCAATGACGCGGCCGGCGCGATCGCCCAGGTGCGCTTGGTGGCCGAGCAAATCCAAGCCGGACGGTTGCCCGATCGCGCGACCGATACCCTGAACCACGCCAACGAGTCGCTGTCTGAGCTCACCGCCCAACTAAAAGCGTTGAACGCCGGTCACCTTTCCAGCCAGGCGGACATGAACCTCAAGGAATTCAACGCTGTGCTCGTCAGAACCAATGCGCTATTGACCCGCTTGGACGGTGAGCAAGGCCTATTTCGCAATGCAGAGCGCAGCGCGGATGCCATCGGCGAGGTCGCGCGGGGCGCTCGCAGTTTGGGTCCGGAAATGGAGGCGACGTTGCGTGAAGTTCGCGGCGCCGCGCACTCGATCAAGCGCCTGGCCGACGACTTGGCTCGCGATCCCGACATGCTGCTCAAAGGCCGCGCGCGGAGTGAGCGAAAATGAAGCACGGCCCACGACACTACCCGCTGCTCGCCGGTTCACTGCTGCTGTTCGGCTCGAGCTTGCTCGGCTGCGCGTTGACCTCCAAAGCGGAGGCACTCTCACCGCGCTATTTCAGCCCCCAAGCCGAGCGCGCAACCCGCTCGGCGAAAGCTCCGATGGCATACGAGCTGCGGCTCGGTTCGGTCACCTCGGCGTCCCATTTGGACGACCGCATTGCTTACCGCATCGGTCGCTCGGAGATGGGCTTCTACGAGGACCAACGCTGGACCGAGAACCCCGAGTCCTACCTGCGTCGCGCGCTGGAGCGAGATCTGTTCGAGGAGCGCGGCCTGTCGCGAATCGTGACAGGGACCGCTCCGATCCTCGAGGTCGAGATCACGGCCTTCGAGGAGCTACGCGGAAGCCCCGCTCGCGCGCGCGTCGTGCTCACCTTCATGCTGCGAGACGAGCGACGCTCCCTGGGCGGACGCACACTCGAGCTCGAGCGACCCGTAACCCAGCAGGCGGGCTCGGACGCCGCCGAGCGCCTCGCTGGAACGCTGAGCGAGACGCTGGAGGCCGCCGTGCGTGAGCTTGGTGATGAAGTAGTCGCCAAGCTGGCCGCTCCGCCGGCGCCGTGAGAAGCGCTGACTTGCCGCCGCTGCACGCTCGAGAGAGCTCAGCGCGCAGCGGCGGCTCGCCCTCGACCCAGCCACGAGTAAACCACCGGCAGCACGAACAGCGTCAGCAGCGTCGCGCTGAGCAGCCCGCCGATCACGACCGTGGCTAGTGGGCGTTGGACCTCAGACCCCGGATCCCTCGAGAAAGCCATGGGGATGAAGCCGAGTGCCGCAACCAAAGCCGTCATCAACACCGGCCGCAAGCGCTCTTCGGCCGCCTCCTTCACGGCTTCCACGTGGCGCATCCCTCTCTCTTCCAAATGCTTGGCGAACGAGATCAAAACCAGGCCGTTCAGCACCGCTACGCCGAACAAGGCAATGAAGCCGATGCCGGCGGAGATCGAAAACGGGATACCGCGCGCCCACAAGGCGACCGCGCCACCCGCGATGGCAAAGGGCACGTTGAGAAAGATGATCAGCGCCGCACGCACCGAGCCGAACGCGAGCCATAGCAAGAACAAGATCAAGGCGAGCGCCAGCGGCACCACGATGGCTAGGCGCGCCCTCGCCTCTTGGTAGTGCTCGAATTGTCCGCCCCACTCCACACGATAACCGGTAGGCAGCCGCAACTCGGCGCGGATGGCCGTTTGGGCTTCAGCGACCACGGACAGCAAATCGCGATCGCGCACATTGAACTCGACCGAAATGCGCCGCGACTGATTCTGACGACTGACCTGAGCCGGTCCGACCAGCTCGGACAAATCGGCAACATCCCCCAGTGGCACAATCTGCCCGGTCAGCGAATGCAGCGGAATAGACCGCAAAATATCGAGGTCGCCCGCGTAGTCGAGCGCGGTACGCACGAAAATGCCGAACTTGCGCTCACCCTCCAGCACGTCCCCCGCGTGGTAGCCAACGGCGATGGTTTCAGCGGCTTGGTTGACATCGGCGATGGTCAGGCCATAGCGGGCGAGCTTGCCTCGATCGGGTTCGATACGGATGTAGCTCAGCCCCGCGGACTGTTCGACCCGCACATCGGCGGCGCCGGGGATGGCTTCGACCAGTTTGGCGGCTTGCTCTGCGAGCTTCCGCAGCTCGTCCAAATCAGGGCCGTAGATCAAGACGGCCACATCCGAACGAATACCAGCGACCAGCTCGTTGGTCCGCATTTGGATGGGCTGCGACACCGCCGCCGAGATCTCCGGCACTCGCTCTTCCATGCGCGCTGAGATCTCCTCGACGATGGCCTCTTTGCTGATGCCCTTTCGCCATCGCGAGCGAGGCTGGAGCCCCACGTACACGTCGCTTTGTTCGACGCCCATTGGATCGGTTGCGACTTCGGGCGCGCCCGTGCGCGTAACCGCGTGGCTGACTTCGGGCGTCGCGAGGATCGCGCGCTCGAGCCGCAAGCCGGACGAGATCGATTCCTCGAGCGAGGTCCCCGTGAGCCGGCGCGCCTCGACGACCAAGTCACCCTCGTCGAGTTGGGGGATGAACTCTGCGCCGGCCCGCGTGAAAACCAACGCGCCCAGCGCGAGCACGATGACCGCGGCGCCGAGCGTGAGCCAGCGGTGACGGAGGGCCCGGGCGAGCGCAGGGCGATAGAGCGCGTGCGCGCGGCGGATCAGCCACGTTTCGTGGTGATCGGCTTTC
>Ga0247740_1000068_pt1 | contig 49664 bp, 48 predicted proteins | sample UWRJL148409B2_FD_180942 | JGI IMG/M metagenome (GOLD analysis project Ga0247740, IMG submission 180942) | Plant litter microbial communities from Arlington Agricultural Research Station in Wisconsin, United States - UWRJ-L148-409B-2 | ecosystem: Environmental > Terrestrial > Plant litter >...
GCCCTGGACCTCCCAGGCATCGGGGCGTCCGACGTCGACGAGCTTGAGCGAGACGTTACCGACGAGCTCGCGGTCGAGGCGGTCCTTGACCATACGCGCGGTGAGCTTGTGGCCCTTGACCTTGCCGATCATCGGCGAGGTGTTGGTTCCGATGGTCATCGAGATGGCCGGGTCGTCGACCGTGATGGTCGGCAGCGGGCGGACGTCTTCGGGGTCGGCGAGAGTCTCACCGATGAAGATGTCTTCGAAGCCGGCGACGGCGACGATGTCGCCGGGGCCCGCGGACTCGGTGGGGTAACGGTCGAGCGCCTTGGTGATGAGCAGCTCGGTGACCTTCACGTTGGCGACGGAGCCGTCGTGCTTGACCCAGGCGACCGTCTGGCCCTTCTTGATCGTGCCCTGGAAGACGCGCAGCAGCGCGAGACGACCGAGGAACGGCGAAGCGTCGAGGTTGGTGACCCAGGCCTGGAGGGGGTGCTCGTCGTCGAAGGTCGGAGCGGGGATGTGCTTGAGGATCGCGTCGAACAGCGGCTCGAGGTCTTCGTTGTCGGGGAGCGTGCCGTTGTCGGGCTTGTTCCAGCTCGCGGCGCCGTTGCGGCCCGAGGCGTAGACGACGGGGACGTCGAGGATCGCGTCGAGGTCGAGGTCGGGGTGCTCGTCGGACATGTCGGACGCGAGGCCGAGCAGGAGGTCCTGGCTCTCGGCGACGACCTCGTCGATGCGCGCGTCGGGACGGTCGGTCTTGTTGACCAGGAGGATCACGGGGAGCTTGGCCTCGAGGGCCTTGCGCAGCACGAAGCGGGTCTGGGGAAGCGGGCCCTCCGACGCGTCGACGAGCAGCACGACACCGTCGACCATGGACAGGCCGCGCTCGACCTCGCCACCGAAGTCGGCGTGGCCGGGGGTGTCGATCACGTTGATGGTGATGTTGCCGCCGGCGTGGTTCTCTTCGGCGTGCTTGCCGTTGTAGAGAACCGCGGTGTTCTTCGCGAGGATGGTGATGCCCTTTTCGCGCTCGAGCTCGTTGGAGTCCATTGCGCGGTCTTCGAGGTGCGCGTGCGCGTCGAAGGAGTTCGTCTGGCGGAGCATGGCGTCGACCAGGGTGGTCTTGCCGTGGTCAACGTGGGCGACGATTGCGACGTTGCGCAGGTCGGTGCGGGTGGCGATTGCCATAGGTGTTTTCCTTGACTGCTTCGTAGCGGTGACGGGCGCGCGCGTTGCGCTTTCGCGGCATGGGCACGACCACGCACAAACGCGGAGGTGGTTTGTGGGGATCTCAGGATCACGTCGATGGTGCCCTGCACATCTAGTGTAACGGCTAAACCCGGGGTGTTCGCTGTAGGCACACAGCATCGGACGGCTGAACGGCCGGTATCAGTCGCCGCTCTGCTCGCGCTCGGCGACCTTGCGGTCGATTCTCGCGAGCCTGCGCTCGTCGCGCGAGTGCGCGGGGAGACGTCGCGGGGCCGACGTCGGCACGATCGCCGGCGCGGTGGAGAGTTTCGCGGTGATGTCTGGCGGCAGGGGTCGGGAGACGGGCTCGCGCTCGCCTCCCCTCCCCTGCTGCCGGAACATCAGACGCCGAGGGCCAGGTCGGCGCCGGGGATCGCCGCGAGAAGATCGCGGGTGTACTGCTCGCGCGGGTTGTCGAAGACCTCGTCGACCGTGGCGGCCTCGACGATCTTGCCGTGCTGCATCACGCACACGTTGTCTGCGATCACGCGCACGACCGCGAGGTCGTGGGTGATGAACAGGTAGGTGAGTCCGAGCTCGGCCTGCAGGTCGGCGAGAAGCTTGAGCACCTGCGCCTGCACTAGCACGTCGAGTGCGGACACGGCCTCGTCGAGCACGACGATCTCGGGCTTGAGCGCCAAAGCGCGGGCGATCGCCACGCGCTGGCGCTGTCCGCCGGAGAGCTCGTTGGGATAGCGGGTCGCGAGCGCCTGAGGCAGAGCGACCTGGTCGAGCAGCTCGAGCACACGCGCGCGTCGCTCGGCCTTCGTGCCGACACCGTGCACGTGCAGCGGCTCGGCGATCGTCGCGCCGATGTTGCGCAGCGGGTCGAGCGAGCCGTACGGGTCTTGGAAGACCGGCTGCGTCTTGCGGCGGAAGGCGAGAACGTCCTTGCCGCGCAGGGCGGCGATGTCGGTGCCGTCGACCTTGATCGAGCCCGACGTGGGCTCTTCGAGCTTGAGCAGCAGCTTGGCGACGGTCGACTTGCCCGAACCGGACTCGCCGACGAGCGCCAGCGTGGTGCCGCGCTTGATCGAGAACGAGACGTCGTCCACGGCCTTGAACTCTTTCGCCGTGATCTTCTGGCCGCGGATCTTGAACACCTTGGTCAGGTTCTCGACGACGATGACCGGAGCGAGGTCGGGGGTCGCGGCGTGCGCCTCGGCACGCACCTCGACCGACTCGAGCAGGTCGAGGCCCTCGGCGGCCTTCGGCGCGACGTAGTCGAGGTTGGCGAGCGACTGGCTCGACGACCGGATGCGACGCGAGGCAAGGCTGGGAGCGGCGGCGACGAGTCGCTGCGTGTACGGGTGCAGCGGGTTCTCGAGCAGTTCGCGCGACGGACCCGACTCGACGATCTTGCCCTTGTACATAACGACGAGCTGCTCGGCACGCTCGGCAGCGAGACCGAGGTCGTGGGTGATGAACAGCACGGCGGTGCCGAGGTCGCGGGTGAGGGTGGCGAGGTGGTCGAGGATGACGCGCTGCACCGTGACGTCGAGGGCGGAGGTCGGTTCATCCGCGATCAGCAGCTTGGGGTTGGCGGCCAGTCCCATTCCGATCAGCACGCGCTGGCGCATGCCGCCCGAGAACTGGTGCGGGAACTGGCGCAGTCGGCGGTCGGCATCGGCGAGGCCGGCCTCTTTCAGCACCTGCACCGCACGGCGCTTGACGTCTTTCTTGTTGGTGGCGATGCCGTTGGCACGGATCGCCTCCTCGACCTGGAAGCCGATGCTCCATACCGGGTTGAGGTTCGCCATCGGGTCTTGCGGCACAAACCCGATGCGTTTTCCGCGCACGTCTTCGAGCTCTTTGTCGCTGAGCTTGGCCATGTCGCGGCCTTCGAAGAGAACTTCGCCGCCGGTGATGACACCGGAGCCGGGGAGCAGGTTGATGATCGCGTGCGCGGTCGTCGACTTTCCGGAGCCCGACTCGCCCACGATCGCGAGTGTCTGCCCTGGCATGAGGGTGAGGTCGATGCCGTTGACGGCCGGCACGATGCCGCGCTGGCTCTTGAACCCGACCTGCAGGTTCTTGATCTCGAGCAGCGGCTTCAGGCCGGTGGGATGTGCCGGTGTGGCCGGGTTCATGGGGGTGTCCAGGCTCATCGCAGGGCCCTCGCCTTCGGGTCGAGTGCGTCGCGCACGAGTTCGCTCAACATGATGAAGGCGAAGACGGTGAGCGACAGGGCAAGAGACGGGTAGATCAGGGTCTGCGGTGCCGAGCGAAGATCGCCCTGGGCCTGGTTGATGTCGTTACCCCACGACATGACCGAACCGCCGAGACCGACGCCGAGGAACGACAGCGTCGCTTCCGCAACGATGGCGCCCGCGAGCGAGATCGCGGTGATCACGATCACGGGGGCGATCGAGTTGGGCAGCACGTGCTTGAGCAGGATCTTGAAGCGCGAGACACCGAGGGCCGTCGAGGCCATCACGTAGTCGGCGCTCTTCACCCTGAGGATCTCCGACCTGAGCACGCGGGCCGTGGAAGGCCACGCGAACAAACCGATGGCAAGCGAGATGGTCCAGATGCTCCTGTACTGCGAGAGCACCGACATGATGACGACGGCCGCGAGGATGTAGGGAATCGAGAAGAAGATGTCGCCGACGCGGGAGAGAACCGAGTCGACCCATCCGCCGTAGAAGCCCGCGAAGGCTCCGAAGACGAGTCCGAGGATCGTGGTGAGGAAGATCACGAGCAGGCCGACGGACAGCGAGGTCGAGGTTCCGTTGATAATGCGCGAGTAGATGTCGCAACCCTGCTTGGTGAAGCCGAGCGGGTGGCCGGCGACGGGCGCCCCGTTGCTGTTCGCGAGGAAGCACTCGTCGTTCGGGGGCGTCTGCGTGAACAGGAACGGGAAAAGCGCGACGAAGACGACGAGCAGGATGAGCACGGCCGAGATCCAGAAGAACGGACGACCGCGCAGGTCGCGCCAGGCGTCGATCCAGAGGTTGCTCTTCTTGTCCGCGATCTTGACGGTGTCGACCGCGACGAGAGGGGTCTCGTCGATCGGGGCGACGTAGTGACCGGCGGAGCGCACGGGGGCGGCGGCCGGTTCGGGAGGGAGGTTATTTGACAAGACGAATCCTTGGGTCGAGCAGGCCGTAGAGAAGGTCAACGACGAGGTTCACGGCGAGGTAGAGCAGAGTCATGACGGTGACGAACGAGACGACGGTGGGGCCCTGGCCCTGCTTGATCGCGCTGAACAGCGCGTTTCCGACGCCGGGCACGTTGAAGATGCCCTCGGTGACGGTCGCGCCGACGAGCAGCACTCCGAAGTCGGTGGCAAGGAAGGTCACCACGGGGATGAGCGAGTTGCGCAGGATGTGCACCGGCACGATGCGGCGCTTCGACAGGCCCTTGCTGTAGGCGGTGCGCACGAAGTCGAGACCCGCGGTCTCGATCACCGAGGCACGCGTCAGGCGCACGATCTGCGCGAAGCTGACGCTCGCCAGCACGATCGCCGGCAGTATCAGGTCTTGCAGCGGCGCACCGGCGCCTACTGTCGCCCTGGCCCAGCCGAGCTGCACGCCGAAGACATACTGAGCGACGAAGGCGATCACGAAGATCGGCAGCGAGATGAGGATGAGGCTCACCACGAGGGCGCTCGAGTCGAACAGCTTGCCCTTGCGGAGGCCCGAGACGAGACCGACGAGGATTCCGGCGACGGACTGGAAGATCAGGGCGAGGATGGCCAGCCGGAGGGTGACGGGGAACGTGCGGGCGAGGATGGTGCTGACCGCTTCGCCGTTGAAGGCGGTGCCAAGGTCGCCGCGGAAGATCCCGCCGATGTACAGGAAGTACTGCACGATGAACGGCTGGTCGAGGTTGTACTGCGCCCGGATCTGCGCGACGACCGCGGGGTTCGGCGTCTTGTCGCCGAAGAGCGCGATGATCGGGTCGCCCGGCATGGCAAACACCATGAAGTAGATGAGGAAGGTCGTGCCGAAGAAGACCGGAATCGCCTGAAGGATTCGTCTGAGTATGTATCCGGACATCAGGCGACGGTGCCAGCCGGGAAAGTTGGGGAGTACATGGAGATGGTGAGACCTATCTGCGAGCGTGCCACGAGCTGGGTACCCAGATTACCTCGGGTGGCGGGCCAGCCATGCGTCGGGGGTGGCAGCACGTGGCTGCCACCCCCGACTGGGTTATGGATTGGTTAGTTCTTGGTGATCTCGTAGTAGAGCGGCACCGAGTTCCAACCGAACTCGACGTTGGAGACGGCCGTGCCGAATCCTCCGGTCACGTTCGCGTACCAGAGCGGAATGGCCGGGAGGTCCTTGAGCAGAACTTCCTGCGCTTCCTGGAACTTCGCGTTGGCAGCGTCGACGTCGGCGTCAGCCGCGCCGTCGGCGAGCAGCTCGTCGAACTCGGGGCTGGAGTAGTCACCGTCGTTCGAGCTGGCGTCCGTCGCGTACAACGGGCCGAGGAAGTTGTACAGACCGGGGTAGTCGGCCTGCCATCCGGTGCGGAACGCCGTCTGGATCTCGCGCGAGCTGATCAGAGTGCGTGCCTCGGCGAACGTCGGGTACGGTGCGCCGGCGGCGTCGATGCCCAGAACGTTCTTGATGCTGTTGCTGACCGCGTCAACCCAGCCCTGGTGTCCACCATCGGCGTTGTAGGCGATGCTGAAGGTGCCCTCCCACGGGGAGATGGCGTCGGCTTCGGCCCAGAGCTTCTGAGCCTCTTCCTCGTTGAACTCGAGCACCTCTGCGCCGGCGAGCTCGTCGGAGTAGCCGTCGATGACGGGCGAGGTGAAGTCGGTCGCGGGGGTGCGGGTTCCTTCGAAGATCACGTCGGTGATCTCTTCGCGGTTGATGGCCATCGAGATGGCCTGGCGACGCAGCTCGCCCTCTTCACCGCTGAAGTGCGCGAGGCGCCCCGGGATGGTGAACGACTGGAACACTGCCGACGCCTGGTTGACGGCGCGGTCGCCGAGGTCGGCCTCGAAGTTCGAGTAAGCCGAGTCGGGGATGGCGTCGAGAACGTCGAGGTTGCCCGCGAGGAGGTCGGCATAGGCTGCGGCCTGGTCGATGTAGAACGTAATGTTCAGTCCACCGTTCTGGGCCTTGCGTCCGCCTTCGTACTCCTCGTTGGTGACGAGAGCGATGCTCTCGTTGTGCTTCCATGCACCTTCACCGTCGAGCTTGTAGGGGCCGTTTCCGATCGGGTTCTCGGCGTAGGCCTCGATGTCGTCCCACGCGGAAGCGGGGAGCGGCACGTAGGCCGAGTAGCCGAGGCGACCGGCGAAGTCAGAGCGGGCTTCCTTCAGCGTGACGGTGAAGGTCGTGTCGTCGACCTTGACGAGGCCCGTGAGGGGGCTGTCTTCGTCGTAGCTGAAGCCTTCGATGTCTTCGAAGAAGTAGCTGTTCTTCTGTGCGTTCGAAAGGAGCGCGCCGTACTGCCATGCCGTGATGAAGCTGTCGGCGTCGACCGGGTCACCGTTGGTGAAGGTCAGGTCGGGCTTGATCTTGATGGTGAAGGTCTTCGCGTCATCGGTCTCGATCGACTCGGCGACGTCGTTGACCGCGGCGCCGGTGGCGTCGTAGTAGACCAGTCCGGCGAAGATCGAGTCGAGGATCTTGCCGCCACCGACCTCGTTGGTGTTCGTGGGGATCAGGCCGACCTCGGGCTCGGAGCCGTTGGTGCTGATGATCGCGGAGGTGTTGGCCGATCCGGCATCCGGGGTGGTCTCACCCGCGCAACCTGAGAGCGCGAGCGCGCTTGCCACGGCCACCGCGACGGCGGTGACTCCTAGGGAACGAATTTTCAATTTTCCTCCTGTGCGAGATTTTCAAACGGCACAACGAATCGCTGCGAACGTGCCGGATTGGTTAGATGTACCCTAAATCGGTGTTTGCCCTTCGGCAAACCAGAGACAGGAAACGTTACACGCTGGTAACTCATTCTCCACATTGTTGCGCAAAGCACACGTTTTGTGCGTCAGCGACCGGTTTTTTGCACCGTCCTTGCGTGAGTGAATCGCGGTCACGTCGCACCCTGGGGATAACCGCGGCGTAGCATCGAAGAGTGACCGAATCCGGATCGACCACAGCGTTCGCAGCGCACCTTCTGGTTTTCGATGGCGATTGCGCATTCTGCTCAGAATGGATGACGCGGCTCGAGCATCTGCTCCCGCGGTTCCCCCGCTCCATCCCCTCCCAGTGGGCCGACCTCGACGCGCTCGGCCTCACTGCGGACGACGTCGCCCACTACGCCTGGTACATCACCCCGACCCACCAGTACGCCGGCCACCTCGCGGTCTCCGCCCTCCTTCGCAGCCAGCCGTCCGCCCCGCTGCGGTTCGCCGGCCACCTTCTCGCCACTCCCCCGTTCTCGTGGGTCGCAGCGCTCGGCTACCGGGCGATCGCGGCGAACCGCCACCGGCTTCCCGGCGGCACCGCCGCGTGCCGCCTGCCCCGGCCCGACGCGTCGGCGTCGTGACGGGCGACGCCCCCTCGCTGTCGGGGTTGCAGTCGCGCGGGAGGATCCGTTTCGAGATCGCGATCGTCCTCGGACTGTCTCTCGGCGCATCCGCGGTCTATTCGATCGTCTCGATCGTCAACCGGCTGACGCTCCCCCAGGCGCTGGCCGACCAGAAAGCGACTCTCAACTCGTCGCTCAGCGCCCGACCGACGTTCGACCTGATCTATCAGGTGCTCGCCGTCTTCTTCGACCTGATGCCGGTGGCGCTGGTGATCTTCCTGCTCTGGCAGTCGAGCCGGCCGCACCTCGGCCGGCTCGGCATCGACGCCACCCGCCTGCGCCGCGACGGTCTCGGTGGAATCGGTCTCGCGGCGGCGATCGGCATCCCTGGCATAGCGGTCTACCTCGGTGGACGCGCGCTCGGAATCTCGGTCGACGTGGTGCCCACGGCGCTCGACACTTACTGGTGGACGGTGCCGGTTCTCATTCTGTCGGCGTTGCGAGCCGCGCTCACCGAAGAGCTCATCGTCGTCGGCTACCTCTACACCCGGCTCGGCGACCTCGGCTGGGGTCGCTGGAAGATCATCGTCGGTGCGGCCCTGCTTCGCGGCAGCTACCACCTCTACCAGGGCTTCGGCGCCTTCATCGGCAACTTCGCGATGGGCGTCGTCTTCGGCTGGCTCTACACGCGCTACGGCCGGCTGCTGCCGCTCGTTGTGGCGCACTTCCTGCTCGACGCCGCCATCTTCGTCGGCTACCCATGGGCCGCCGCGACGTTCCCCGACCTGTTCGGCACCTCGGCATAGCAAAGCCTGTTCAAACCTCAGCTAACCCTTGACACCCCAATGGGGGGTCGATCATGGTGTACTCACACACACCGATAGGGGAAGCCATGAGCAACGATGCTCCCGGCGCCGCCACGAGCGGCCGGGTTACCGATTTCGAGAAGGCCGAGGCTTCCGAGCCGTTCCAACGTCTGAAAAAGACCCATCGCAGCTTCGTCTTTCCGCTCGGCGTCGCGTTTCTGGTCTGGTACTTCGCCTACGTGCTGCTCGCCGACTACGCCCACGAGTTCATGGCGACTCCGGTGATCGGCAACGTCAACGTCGGGCTGCTGTTCGGCCTCGGCCAGTTCGTGACGACGTTCGCGATCACGACCTGGTACGTGTCGTTCGCGAACCGGAGGCTCGACCCGTTGGCCGACGAGATCCGCAGTGACCTCACCGCGACCGGCCACGCCTCACGGAGCGACCGATGAACGGGGGCGTGATCGCCGCGGCGGCGACCGAGACCACGAGCGTCGGCGAACCGCTGCTCAACATCGGCATCTTCGCGGCCTTTGTGGCGATCACCCTGGTCGTCGTGCTGCGTGCGAGCCGCAACAACAAGACGGCCGCCGACTACTACGCGGCCGGCCGCTCGTTCACGGGCCCCCAGAACGGCACCGCGATCGCCGGCGACTACCTCTCGGCGGCATCGTTCCTCGGCATCTGCGGAGCCATCGCGGTCAACGGTTACGACGGCTTCCTCTACTCGATCGGCTTCCTCGTGGCCTGGCTCGTCGCGCTGCTCTTCGTGGCAGAGCTGATGCGCAACACCGGCAAGTTCACGATGGCCGACGTGCTGTCGTTCCGGCTCAAGCAGCGCCCCGTGCGCCTCGCCGCGGCGACCACGACGCTCGCCGTCTGCTTCTTCTACCTGCTTGCCCAGATGGCGGGGGCGGGCGGGCTGGTGTCGCTGCTGCTGGGAATCGACCAGGCGCTGGGTCAGTCGATCGTGGTGGCCGTCGTCGGCGCGCTGATGATCCTCTACGTGCTCGTCGGCGGCATGAAGGGCACCACCTGGGTGCAGATCATCAAGGCTGCCCTGCTCATCGTCGGCGCGTTCATCATGACCGTGTGGGTGCTGGCCATCTACGGCTTCAACCTGTCGACCCTGCTCGGCGCCGCGGCCGAGAAGGGCGGCGAGGCGGTGCTCAGCCCCGGCCTGCAGTACGGCCTCACCGACCTCAGCAGGCTCGACTTCGTCTCTCTCGCACTCGCCCTGGTTCTCGGCACCGCCGGGCTCCCCCACGTGCTGATGCGGTTCTACACGGTGCCGACGGCTCGTGAGGCCCGTCGGTCGGTCGTCTGGGCGATCTGGCTGATCGGGGTGTTCTACCTGTTCACCCTGGTGCTCGGCTACGGCGCGGGAGCCCTCATCGGCAAGGAGACCATCCTCGCGGCCCCTGGCGGCGTGAACTCCGCGGCGCCGTTGCTCGCGTTCGAACTCGGCGGCCCACTGTTGCTCGGTCTGATCTCTGCCGTGGCGTTTGCCACGATCCTCGCGGTCGTCGCCGGGCTCACCATCACCGCGGCGACCTCGTTCGCCCACGACGTGTACGCCAGCGTTGTGAAGAAGGGCAAGGCCGAACCGGGCACCGAGGTTCGCGTGGCGCGCATCACCGTCGTGGTGATCGGCATCGTCGCGATCATCGGCGGCATCGGCGTGCAGGGTCAGAACGTGGCGTTCCTCGTCGCGCTCGCCTTCGCGGTCGCGGCCTCAGCCAACTTGCCCACGATCCTGTACTCGCTGTACTGGAAACGCTTCAACACCCGCGGTGCGCTTTGGAGCATGTACGGCGGGCTCGGGTCGGCGGTGCTGCTCATCGTGTTCTCGCCCGTGGTGTCGGGAGCCGAGACATCCATCTTCAAAGAGGTCGATTTCTCGCTCTATCCGCTCAGCAACCCCGGCATCGTCTCGATCCCGCTCGGATTCCTGCTCGGCTTCCTCGGCACGGTGACCAGCCGCACGCTCGAGAACCCGGCCGTGGCCGCCGAGATGGACGTGCGGTCGCTCACCGGGTACGGCGCCGAGGAGGCGGAGAAGCACTGAGGTTCATCGGCGGCAAATTGCTCCTCCGAATAGCTCGGAAGAGCAATTTGCCGCCGATCACAAGGGCTTAGGCCTCGAAAGCCTCGGGCGGCGGGCAGTTGCAGAACAGGTTGCGGTCACCCCAGGCCTGGTCGATGCGGCGCACCGGCGGCCAGTACTTGCCGCTGATCAGCGACTTAAGCGGGTAGACGGCGCGCTCGCGCGAGTACGGGTGCTCCCACTCGCCCACGATCACGCTCTCCGCGGTGTGCGGTGCATTGTGCAGCGGGTTGTCGTCGGCGCTCCAGGCGCCGCCGGCGAGCTCGTCGGCCTCGGCCTTGATCGCGATCATCGCGTCGATGAACCGGTCGATCTCGGCGAGGTCCTCGCTCTCGGTCGGCTCGACCATCAGCGTGCCCACGACGGGGAACGACATGGTCGGCGCGTGGAATCCGTAGTCGACGAGGCGCTTGGCCACGTCGTCGTTCGAGATGCCCGTCGCCTCCTTGAGCGGACGCAGGTCGAGGATGCACTCGTGCGCGACGAGTCCGTTGTCTCCCGCGTACAGCACCGGGAAGTGGTCGCGCAAGCGGGCGGCCACGTAGTTGGCGGCCAGCACGGCGGCGCCGGTCGCCTCCTTGAGCCCCTGCGACCCCATCATGCGCACGTAGGCCCAGGAGATGGGCAGGATGCTCGGGCTGCCGAACGGCGCGGCGCTCACGATGTTGAAGTGGTCGCCGTTCGACGCCGCGTCGCGGTGCGCGATGGTGTCGCGCGGGGCCATCGGATGGCCGGGCAAGTAGGGGGCCAGGTGGGCCTTGGCCGCCACGGGACCGACGCCGGGGCCTCCGCCGCCGTGCGGGATGCAGAACGTCTTGTGCAGGTTGAGGTGCGAGACGTCGCCGCCGAAGTCGCCGAAGCGCGCGTAGCCGAGAAGGGCGTTCAGGTTCGCGCCGTCGACGTAGACCTGTCCGCCGGCGTCGTGCACGGCGTCGGTGATCTGGCGGATCTCGTGCTCGTAGACGCCGTGCGTCGACGGGTAGGTGATCATCAGGGCGGCGAGCTCGTGCGCATGGTCGGCGATCTTGGCCTTGAGGTCGGTGACATCCACGTTGCCCAGTTCGTCGCAGGCGACGACGACGACCTTCATACCGGCGAGCACCGCGCTCGCGGCGTTGGTGCCGTGCGCGCTCGACGGGATGAGGCAGATCGTGCGCTCGAAGTCGCCGGCCGCCCGGTGGAAGCCGCGGATGGCGAGAAGTCCGGCGAGCTCGCCCTGGCTGCCCGCGTTCGGCTGCAGCGACACCGAGTCGTACCCGGTGACCTCGGCGAGCCACGACTGCAGCTGCTCGATGAGCGTGAGGTAGCCCTCGACGTCGGCCTCGGGCGCGAACGGGTGGATGCCGGCGAACTCGGGCCAGGTCACCGCCTCCATCTCGCTCGCGGCATTGAGCTTCATGGTGCACGAGCCGAGCGGGATCATGCCCCGGTCGAGCGCGTAGTCCTTGTCGGCGAGGTACTTCAGGTAGCGCATCATGCTCGTCTCCGAGCGGTGCGTGTTGAAGACCGAGTGGGTCAGGTAGGCGCTCTCGCGGCCCAGATCGGTGGGGAGCGAGTCGACGATGCCGTCGTACACCGATAGGCTGCGAGGCACGGCGTCGAAGACGGTCGCGAGCGCGAGGATGTCGTGCTCGGTCGTCGTCTCGTCGAGCGCGATCTGCACGGTGTTCTCGTCGGCCTGGTACAGGTTGATGTTCGACAGGCGCGCACGCGCGACGGTCGCCGCCGCTTCGCCCTCGACCGTGACGGTGAGGGTGTCGAAGAAGTTGTCGTTCGCGACGCGGATGTCGGCGGCGCGCAGCAGGGCGGCCAGTTCGACCGCGCGCTGGTTGACGCGCGTCGCGATGCGCTTGAGCCCGTCGGGGCCGTGGTAGACCGCGTACATGCCGGCCATGACGGCGAGCAGCACCTGGGCGGTGCAGATGTTCGACGTGGCCTTCTCGCGGCGGATGTGCTGCTCGCGGGTCTGCAGGGTGAGCCGGTAGGCGGTGTTGCCGACGGCGTCCTTCGAGACGCCGACGAGGCGGCCGGGCAGCTGGCGTTCGAGGCCCTTGCGCACGGCCATGTAGCCGGCGTGCGGTCCGCCGAAGCCCATCGGGACGCCGAAGCGCTGGCTGGTGCCGACGGCGACGTCGGCGCCGAGCTCGCCGGGCGAGGTCAGCAGCGTCATGGCCAGCAGGTCAGCGGCAACGACCGCGAGGCCGCCGTTCGCCTTGACGGCGGAGATGACGGATGCCGGGTTCCAGACGTTTCCGGATGCACCGGGGTACTGCACGAAGACGCCGAAGGCCTCCGGCAGCTCGATCTCGGTCGCCGGGCCTGTCGAAGCGCCGGCCAGATCGATCTCGACGAGCTCGATGCCCACGGCCTCGGCCCGGTTGGCGAGCAGCGCCTTGGTCTGCGGCAGCGTGTCGGCGTCGACGATAAAGACGTTCGTGGTCGAGCCGGATCCGCGGCGCGCGAGCAGCATGCCCTCGACCACGGCGGTGCCCTCGTCGAGCATGGAGGCGTTCGCGGTGGCGAGGCCGGTGAGGTCGGCGACCATCGTCTGGAAGTTGATGAGCGCCTCGAGGCGGCCCTGGCTGATTTCTGGCTGGTACGGCGTGTAGGCGGTGTACCAGCTCGGGTTCTCGAGCACGTTGCGCTTGATCACGGCGGGCGTGATCGTGTCGTAGTAGCCGAGGCCGATCATCGAGCGGCGCACGACGTTGCGGTCGGCGAGCCGGCGCAGTTCGGCGAGCGACTCGCGCTCGGTGGCGGCGGCCGGGATCACGGAGTTCGCGACCGGCTGCACGTGGATCGACTCGGGCACCGCAGCCGTGACGAGGGCGTCGACGGAGTCGTAGCCGAGGGTCTCGAGCATGCGGGCCTGGGCGTCGGCGGTGGTGCCGATGTGGCGTTCGGCGAAGGTGAAAGGCATAGGTTCTACTCGGCGATCAGGGCGGAGTACTCGTCGAAGCTGAGCAGCGTCGGCAGCGCTGTGTAGTTCACCTTGATGAGCCAGCCCTCGCCGAACGGGTCGCTGTTGACGAGGCTCGGGTCGGCGTCGACGGCCGCATTGGCCACGAGGATGGTTCCGTCGACGGGGGCGAAGAGCTCGCCGACAGACTTGGTCGACTCGATCTCGCCGACGACGGTGCCGCCGGAGACGACGGATCCGGCCTTGGGCAGCTCGACGTAGACGACGTCACCGAGCTTGTCAGCGGCATAGGCGGTGATGCCGACCGTCGCGGTGTCACCCTCGACGAGAACCCACTCGTGCTCGGCGGTGTACTGGAGGGAGGTCTGGTCGGTCATTTCTTGTCTCTCTTGTAGAAGGGGAGGTCGACGACGGATGCCGCGATTCGCGTTCCGCGGACGTCGATGAATACGGGGGTGCCGTTCTCGAGCACGAAGGGGTCGATGTAGGCCATGGCGATGGGGAATCCGAGGGTGGGCGACAGGGCACCGGAAGTGACCATGCCGACCTGGTTGCCGTCGTCGGTCACCACCGAGTAGCCGGCGCGACCCGCGCGCTTGCCCTCGAGGGTGAGACCGACGAGCAGGTGCGAGCCGTGCGGCGGGCCGGCCTCGACGGCGGAACGCCCGACGAAGCCGCCCTCCTTCTTCAGGTTGACGACCCGGCCGAGTCCGGCCTGCGCGGGGAAGCTGTCGATGCCGAGCTCGTGACCGTAGAGCGGCATGCCGGCTTCGAGCCGAAGGGTGTCGCGGCTCGCAAGACCGGCCGGAACGAGACCGTACGCTTCGCCGGCGGCGCTGAGCGCGGCCCACAGGCTCGCCGCAGCATCCGTCTGGACGTAGAATTCGAAACCGTCTTCGCCCGTGTAGCCGGTGCGTCCGATCAGCAGCGGCTTGTCTTCGAACAGGGCGTCGGTGCTCCAGTAGTACTTGAGCTCGTCGAGGGGAACACTCACCTCGGTGATGCCTGCCGTGGCCTCGGCGATCGCGCGCGAGTTCGGTCCCTGCACGGCGATGAGCGAGTAGGCGTCGCTCAGGTCGGAGACGCGCACGTCGAAGTTCTCTGCCCGCTCGGTCAGCGCGGACGCGACGGCGAAGCGGTTGCCGGCGTTCGCGACGACGAAGAAGGTGTCGTCGGTGAGGCGGTAGACGACGAGGTCGTCGATGATGCCGCCCTCGGGGTTCAGCAGCAGGCTGTACTTGGCCTGCGCGATGGTGATCGCCGAGAGGCGGCCGGCGAGCGCGTAGTCGAGAAACTCGCCCGCCTGGGGTCCGTCGACGAGGATCTCGGCCATGTGCGAGATGTCAAAGATGCCGGCCGTCGTGCGCACCGCGTGGTGCTCGGAGAGGTCGGAGCCGTAGCTCACGGGCATCTGCCAGCCGGCGAAGTCGGTGAAGCTGGCGCCACCGTCGACGTGGATCTGGTGGAGCGGTGAGTAACGGGTTTCTGGGTCGGTCAAGAGTTCTCCTCGGCGCGGTGCGGGCGGAACTCCCCCTCTGTCATATACCTGAGAGCTTCACCGGCGATCGCCGGTTTTCACCGTGGGTGTGGTTTCGATACGGTCGCTGCGCGACCTACTCAACCAACTTTTCAGAGTGGCCTTCGCTGTGCGGTACTGAACCTGAGAGATTGGCGGGGAGGCTTGCTCCTTCGGTGTCCACAGAAGCGTTGCGCTCGTGGACTCTCCCGCATGGCGATGTGTGCGGCCCGATATTCGTTTGTGCGCCCAGCCTATCGCGGCTTGTGTTTCGGGCGGGTGACGAAAAACCCTGCCGTTTGCGGCGGCGCGGGGTTACGGTTGCACCAAGAGAAGGGCAGCGCAATGGAGCGTGGTTATTCCGCGGGCACCGTCGACGAGTATCTGGCGGCGATTCCCGACGAGCAGAGGGCGGTACTCGAGCCGATCAGGCGCGTGATTCTGAGCGAGATTCCGGATGCCGCGGAGCACATCGGTTACGGGGTCCCGATCTTCGACTACCGGCGCCGCGGCCTGATCGGGCTGTCGGTGGCGAGCGAGTTCTGCAGCCTGCACCTGATGAGCCCGCCGCTCGCACGCGAGCTGAAGGGCACCCTCGACGAGGGAGACCTCGTCGGAGCCACCCTGCACTTCACGTCGGACCGGCCGTTGAGCGAGGCGACCGTGCGCCGCATCGTGCGACTGCGCGTCGCCGAGGTCGACGCGCGCGACCGCGAGCTGCAGAGCCGCTGAAACCGGCGCGACGCTACCGGCGCAGCGCCAGGCGGTCGCCGAGAAACTCGCGCACGACGTGGTCGAGCGCGTTCACGGTGAGATCGAGCGACTCGAGGTCGATGCGCTCGTTGTGCCCGTGGAAGAGCTGACGGAACCTGCCGTAGTCCCACCGCTCGCTGAGCACACCGAACCCGTAGGCCGGGACACCGCGGCGGCGGTAGAAGCGTGCGTCGCTGCCGCCGACCCCGAGCATCGGCAGCAGTTCGGCGTTCGGGTAGGCGCGGCGCACGGCGCCACTCAACACGTCGAACAGCGGGGTGTCGGTAGGCGACAGGCTGGAGGCACCGAACTGGTCGCCCTCGATCGTGATGTCGTCGATCAGGTCGCCGAGCGCGTCACGCAGGTAGTCGTCGACGTCGTCGCTGCTGACGCCAGGGAGGATGCGGATGTCCAGGTCGATCGTCGCCTCGCCGGGGATGACATTGATCTTCTCCCCCGCGCGCACGATGTTCGGCGAAATGGTGGTGTGGGTCGACGCGTGCGCGAATCCGGCGAGTTCGCCGAGCGAGGGAAGAGCCTCGAAGAAGCGCTCGGTGTCGACGAGCTGCTCACGCGAGGCCGCGGCCAAGTCGAGCGCCTCGACGTACGCCCGCCACTGCGGCGTGATCACCGTGGGCGTTGCGAACCCGGCGATGCGGCGCACGGCCTCGGCCGCGAGGACGGCGGCGTTGCGCCGACCCCACGGCGCGGAACCGTGCCCTGGGATGCCGCGCACGCGCAGGGTGCGGGCCGCCGCGCCCTTCTCGCCGACCATCACGCCGATACCCGGGCGGTGTCCGGCTGGTGCTCCGCCCGATTCGGTCAGCACGTAGTCGGCGTCGATGAGATCGAGCCGGTTCTCGGTGAGCCAGTCGACCCCGAACCGGCTACCGCTCTCCTCGTCGGCGACGGCGGCGAAGACCAGGTCTCCGCGCGGGCGGAAGGTGCCGCGCGCGATGGCCCGGGTCACGACGGCGTACGACGCCGTCAGGTTGAGCATGTCGATTGCGCCGCGTCCCCAGAGCACACCGTCGACGATCTCGGCGGCGAACGGGTCGCGCTCCCAGCCCGAGCGCTCGACAGGAACGACGTCGGTGTGCCCGACGAGAGCCAGCGACGGCGCTAGCGGGTCGGTGCCCCCGATGCGCACGATGAGCGATGCCCGGCCGGGATGCGGTTCGACCACGACTCCCTCGAGGCCCGACCCTTCGAAGAAATCCTGCAGCGTTCGCACGGTGCGCAGCTCGTTGCCCGAGTCGGGGGTGCCGTCGTTCACGCACTCGTTGCGGATGAGCTGCTGCAGCAGCTCGGTGGTCTGGTCGGCCAGTGACGCTTTGTCGGTTCGAGACAGGGTGTACTCCAACTGTGGGGGACGGACGTTCGGCTAGAGCTCGGTGACCTGGCCGGCCTCGACGCGCCAGTGACGGTCGGTGTGCACGTTGGCCAGCATCCGCCGGTCGTGGGTGACCAGCAGCAGGGTGCCCTCGTAGCTCTCGAGCGCCTGTTCCAGCTGCTCGATCGCGGCGAGGTCGAGGTGATTGGTCGGCTCGTCGAGCACGAGCAGGTTGATGCCGCGCGCCTGCAGCACCGCGAGACCGGCACGGGTGCGTTCGCCCGGAGACAGTTCGTCGACGGGCCGGTTCACGTGGTCGGCCTTGAGCCCGAACTTGGCGAGCAGCGTGCGCACCTCGGCGACCGGCCAGTCGGGCACGAGCGCCTCGAACGCGGTGGCGAGTGGCGTCGTGCCGGCGAGCAGAGAGCGGGCCTGATCGATCTCGCCGATCTTCACGCTCGCGCCGAGGCTCGCCGTGCCCTCGTCGGCGTTCTGGCGGCCGAGCAGCGCGCGCAGCAGTGTCGACTTTCCGGCGCCGTTCGGGCCGGTGATTCCGATGCGCTCCCCCGCGTTCACCTGCAGCGACACCGGCCCCAACGCGAAGCCGCCCTGCCGGAACACCGCGTCGCCGAGCGTCGAGACCACGGTGCTCGACCGCGGTGCCGCACCGATCGTGAACTCGAGCTGCCACTCCTTGCGGGGTTCGTCGACCTCTTCGAGTCGCGCGATGCGACTCTCCATCTGCCGCACCTTCTGCCCCTGTTTCTCGCTCGACTCCATCGATGCCTTGCGACGGATCTTGTCGTTGTCGGGCGCTTTCTTCATCGCGTTGCGCACACCCTGGCTCGACCATTCGCGTTGAACGCGCATCCGGCCCACCAGGTCTGCCTTCTTGTCGGCGAACTCGTCGTATTCCTCACGCTTGTGGCGGCGGGCCGTCTCGCGCTCTTCGAGGTAGGAGTCGTAGCCGCCGCCGAAGACGCGGTTGGCGCCCTGCGCGAGGTCGAGTTCGAGCACACGCGTGACGCAGCGGGCGAGGAACTCGCGGTCGTGGCTCACCAGCACGACGCCGCCGCGCAGGCCGGTGACGAAGTTCTCGAGCCGTTCGAGGCCGTCGAGGTCGAGGTCGTTCGTCGGCTCGTCGAGCAGCACGATGTCGAACCGGCTGAGCAGCAGGGCCGCGAGGGCAACGCGGGCGGCCTGCCCGCCCGACAGCGAGGTCATCAGCGCGTCGGGATCGAGCGAGAGTCCGAGGTCGGCGAGCACTACGGGCAGGCGCTCGTCGAGGTCGGCGGCGCCGCTCGCGAGCCAGCGGTCGAGGGCGGTGGAGTAGGTGTCGGACGGGTCGGGCCCGTCTGCGGGGGCGGGTTCGGCGAGCGCCGCGGCGGCCGCATCCATCTCCCTCGTCGTCTCGGTGCAGCCGGTGCGGCGTCCGACGTAGGCGGCGATCGTCTCGCCCTCGAGCCGTTCGTGCTCCTGCGGCAGCCAGCCGACGAACGCGTCGGCGGGAGCGAGGCTCACGCTGCCGGCCTGCGGTTCGACGACACCGGCGAGAATGCGCAGCAGCGTCGACTTGCCCGCACCGTTCACGCCGACGACCCCGACCACGTCGCCCGGGGCAACGGTCAGGTCGAGCGAATCGAACAGGGTGCGGTGGGCGTAGCCGCCGGCGAGATCCTTGGCGACGAGGGTGGCGGTCATGCTCCTATTTTGTCAGTCGGCCGGGTCATCGCCGTCGTCGGGCCACCGGTCGCCCAGCGATTCCGACGCGTCGACCGTGAGCTTGAACAGAAGCAGCAACAGCTGCTTCATCGACGTGGCCCGCAGCAGCGAGATCTGGTCGAGTTCGCCGAGGGGCGAGATCGCGGCGAGCTGCCACGCGGCCTCGACCGGGTCGTCCGAGATCTCGACGGTCGGCGACCACGGCAGGTCGGCGAACTCGCTGGCCAGGGCGAGCGTGCGGCGCACCTCGTGTTCGGCCTGCGCGAGCAACGGCAGCAGGTCGTCGCTCCACTCGAGCTCGTCGAGTTCGCGGATCAGCGCGCGCGGGTACGGGTCGTCGCCCTGCCACTCGAGCACCTCGACGCGGCGACCACCCTGCGCGACGAGTCCGATGAAGCCCTCGCCCGCCTCGAGCTGCACGATCTGTGCGACCGTGGCGAACCCGAAGCGGTGCTCGCCGCCGCCGACCTCCTGCCCGCGTTCGATGAGCACAACGCCGAACTCGGCCGGTTCGTCGCCGAGGATGCGCGACAGCATCACGATGTAGCGCTCCTCGAACAGGCGCAACGCCAGCGGCATGTGCGGGAAGAGCACGGTTCCCAGCGGGAACATCGGCAACTCGGTCATGTTCCCGTCCCGTCACGGCCCGATAGGTAAGCGAAGATCGTTCGCCGGATACAACGACGCTAGTCGTCGGGGCGACGCGCTGTAAATCCCTTTCGATACGGATGCGCGTAGCCTGTCACCATCGCGTTGTCCGACGCGGACACGACGAAAGGCACTCCCCGTGGACTCCACTCTCCTGCGGCACTTCGAAGCCGCCGCCGAAGAGCTGCACTTCGCGCACGCCGCCAAACGTCTCGACGTGCCGCGTTCGTCGCTGCTGCTGTCGATCCGCGTGCTCGAGGAGGAGCTGGGCTACCCGCTCTTCGACACGACCGCGGCGACCACGACCCTCACCCCCGAGGGCGAGGCGTTTCTCGTCGACGCCCAGCGCCAGCTCAAGCTGATGGCGGCCTCGCAGCGCGCCAACGTCGCGGCGCCCGGCGGCAAGGCCAAGGCGAACAAGGGCAAGGGGCGCGCGCCCGCCGTCAAGGGCGAGCGCAAGCCCGGCAAGCGTCGCCAGTCGCGCTGACGCGTCTCGCTGGTCGGGGCGCGCGCGTGCGCGCCCGTGTGCGCGCAACCGTGGGACGTGCGCGCACCGGCGCCGCACCGCGGGTGTCCCGTGAGTGCGCACACAGACGCCGGGACGGCGTGCGCGGCGGTCGACTGGCCACTTCGTGCGGCCTCGGCGCCCGGCGACCCTGCCGAACTGGCCGGTCAACTCGGATGACGTGGTCTGGCCCGATCGCACGGCCGAGCCACCTTCCGCGTGCGCGCAACGACGGGACGGGCGCGTATGGGCGCCACCGCGCGGGTGTCCCGAGGTTGCGCGCACGCCCGCGGGCTCGCGCTACACGACGTTGAAGTTGTCGCGGAACGTGTTCGTCGGGTCGAGCCGCGCCTTGAGGATGCGCAGTCGGTCGAGGGTGGCTGCGGGAAACGCGTCGGTGAGGTTCTCGGCCGTCTGGCCGGTGTCGAAGCTCAGGTAGAGCCCCGTGAAGTGGCCGTACAGCGAGCTCCATGCCCGGTCGAGACGTTCGCCGCTCGCACCCAGCGCCACCACGCTGAAGTTGGCGGTGCGATGGGCGTAGGCCGTGGCATCCGGGTCTATGTCGGCGACAGCACCACCCACCGAGCGGATCGAGAAGAAGTGCACGTCTCCGCTCGCGAGCATCGCAGCCGCGGCCCGGGAGAACTCGGGCGTGAGGTGCTCGATGAGCCCCGAGCGCGACTGCGGCTCGCCCTGGCCCTGGTGCGGTGCGTCGCTCGCGTTCGCCATAACCGCCGCGTAGGGCAGGATCTGCACCGACTGCTGCAGCAGCGGGGCGAGGTTCGCGAGCGGCTGGAGGCGATCGATCACGGTGTCGGGGTCGTCGGAGTCGACGACGGTCATCAGCTGGGCGACCGCGGGCTGGCCCGAACGCGGTGCGCCCATCATCAGGAAGCTCGTGAGGTCGCGCGGCGACCCCTCGACCGTGGCGCCCCAGCCCTGAAGGAATCCCGCGGTGTCTGTCGCGTCGAACGCGAGCTGGGCGAAGCCGACCTGGCCGACCTCGTCGACCTCGAACTCGAACGAGGTGACGATGCCGAAGTTGGCGCCAGCCCCGCGCACGGCCCAGAACAGCTCGGCGTTCTCGTCGTCGCTCGCCGTGACGACGCTGCCGTCGGCGAGCACGATCTCGACCGAGCGCAGGTGGTCGATCGTGAGTCCGTGTTCGCGCACCAGGTAGCCGATGCCGCCGGCCGTGGCGAGGCCGCCGACTCCCACTCCGCCGTAGTCTCCCGAGCTGAGGGCCCAGCCGTACGGGTCGAGGGCTACCGCGACATCCATCCAGCGCGCGCCGGGGCCGACCCGGATGCGCCTCGTGGTCTCATCGAGAACCTCGATCGCGTTCAGCGCGCCGACGTCGATGACGATGCCGCCGTCGTTCGTCGAGCGCCCGCTGATGCCGTGTCCGCCGCTGCGCACGGCGAGCGCGACACTCTGCGCCGAAGCGAAGGCGAGCGCCTCGACCACCTGGCCGGTGTCGGCCGGGCGCAGCACCAGGCCGGGCGACCCGCCGCGCATGTAGGTCGACCGCACGTCGCCGAACGCGAGGTCGCCCGGCTCGACCGCGGCGAGTCCCTCGGGGACCCCCGCGTAGTCGATGCCCTCGCGGCGCAGCGCGATGACGGAAGCCCGCTTGACGACGGAGGTGTTGGTGCCCGCGGATGCGCGCTCGCGCAGCACGGCTTCCCGAAGCGCGGGAGCGACCTCCTCGGCGAACCGCTGCATGGTCGCCGGATCGTCGCTCGCGAGGATGAACGTCGAGACGCCGTCGTCGACCGCGTACGGCAGCAGCTCGTCGACCCACTGCGCGCTCGGCCCGTTGAGGAACCCGCCGTTCGCCGAGGCGAACTGGCCGCTGATGTTGGTGAGCCGCCGGATCTCGCGCGGGTCGCGGCCGGCCTTGAGCGCGGCCTCGTCGATCACGGCGTTGCCCGCGGCGTACCCGCCGTCGCCGAGGTAGGCGAGGGACGGCAGCCACCCGTCTCCCTTGCGACCGGTGAGCCGCAGCATCCGCGGTTTCAAGGCTCCGATCCAGAGCGGGATCTCGTGTGCCGGCGCCGGTCCGCGCTTGGCGCCGCGCAGGTGATAGTGCTCGCCCTCCATACGCAGCGGGGTGCGGTCGTCCGTCGCCCAGATGCCGCGGATCACGTCGATCGCCTCGTCGAGCGCGTCCACCGCCTGGCCGGGTGTGAGGTGCGCGCCACCCATGGCGTCGACCGCGTCCCAGAAGCCGCCGGCGCCGAGGCCGAGGTCGAAGCGCCCGCCCGAGAGCAGGTCGAGGCTCGCGGCGGCTCGGGCGGTGACGGCCGGCGGACGCAGCGGCACGTTCAGCACGTTGGGCGCGATGTGGATTGTGCTCGTCTGTGCCGCCACCCAGGTCATCAGCGTCCAGGTGTCGAGGAATGACGGCTGGTACGGGTGGTCCTGGAACGTGACGAGCTCGTACCCGAGCTGCTCGCTCAGCTTGGCGAGCGCGACAGGTGCCTCGGGCTGGCGGTTGGCGGGGGTGATGAACGTGCCGAAGCGCAGCGGCAAACCATAATCGGGCATGCTGCAACTCTGCACCCGGTGCGTGCCGCTGACAAACCTCGGGTTAGCGGCTTACTATGAGTAAGTGACTAACGCAGCCCTGACCGACATCCACCTCATCGACGATGCCGCGTGCCGCCGTTTTCTCTCGTCCGTAGAACTGGTGGGCAAGCGCTGGAGCTCGGCGATCCTGCTGGCCATCGCGCGCGGCGCGACCCGGTTCAGCGAGATCACCGCGGTGGTTCCCGGCCTCTCCGACCGCCTGCTCGCGCAACGACTAAAGGAGCTCGAGGCGACCGGGCTTCTCGCGCGTGAGGTGATCGCGAGCACGCCGGTGCAGGTGCGCTACTCGCTGACCGAGGCCGGCGCCGACCTGCTCGAATCGCTGCAGCCGCTCGCCGCGTGGGGGCACCGCTGGGGAACCCCGACCTGACCCTTCCGTCCGCCCGACCGCAGTGCCACCATGATCGGTGGGGAACGACACTGCGAGGAAGCACATGGCGATCATCACGGCCCCGTCCCAGGCCGACATCACGGGACTGACCGCGCGCATCTACGCGCAAGACATCGAGGATCTCGGCTACGTGGGCGGCCACACGAAGATCCTGGCGCTGAATCCCGAGGCGTACGCCGCGGGTGACGCCCTGTTCGACGCCGTCTCGAGCGCGATGGACACGCGCCGCTACGAACTCGTGACCCTCGCCGCGGCGCTCGGCGCCAAATCGAAGCACTGCCGCCTCGCGCACGGCGGTAAGTCACTGGGAATCATCGGGCACGACGAGCTGGTGCGCATCGCCCGCGACTACGAGACGGCGGCGCTCTCCCCGGCCGATATCGAGATGATGCGGTTCGCCGAGAAGGTGAGCCGGTCGGCCGAGTCGATGACGGATGCCGACAGTCAGCGCCTGCGCGACGCGGGGTTCGACGACCACGAGATCGTCAACATCGCGCTCGCCGCGGCGGCCCGCAACTACCTTAGCCGCGCCATCCAGGCGCTCGCCATCCCCGTCGACCCGTCGCCGCTCGACGCCGAACTGCAGTCCGCGCTGCTGGCCGGCACCGGCACCGGCGGCTATCGCGCGCCGCTCGACCGCGCCCACCAGCACGCGCTCACCTGGCTCGACTCGCTGCCCACGCGTCGGGTCGCGCCCGCGCGCACCGCCGACGAGATCGCCGCCGACTTCGACACCCCCCTGCCGGAGAAAGGGGCGGATGACACGGCCGTCGTCGACCGCCTGGCCGCCCTCGCCGAACCGGGGCTGATGGCCATCGGCTCCGGCAGCTTCTTCGGCTGGGTGATGGGCGGCACGCTGCCCTCCGCGCTGGCCGCCGACTGGCTGGTGAGCGCCTGGGACCAGAATGCCGCGATGCGCTTCGCCACCCCGGCGACCGCCGCGATCGAACAGGTGACCGGCCGCTGGATCGTCGAGTTGCTCGGCCTTTCGGCGGGCAGCGCGGTCGGGTTCACCACGGGCGGCACAACGGCCAACTTCGTCGGGCTCGCGGCCGGGCGAAAGGCAGTGCTCGACGTCGCCGGCTGGGACCTCGACGCCGACGGGCTCAGCGGCTCGCCGCGCATCACCGTTCTCGTCGGCGACGAGCGCCACGCCTCGGTCGACCTGGCACTGCGGTACCTCGGCCTCGGCGCGCCGGTGACGGTGGCCGCTGATGACCAGGGGCGCATCCGTCCCGATGCTTTGATAGCGGCCCTCGAGAACATCGACGGCCCCGCGATCGTCTGTCTGCAGGCGGGCAACCTGCACTCGGGCGCGTTCGACCCGATGGCAGAGTCGATCGCCGCGGCGCACATGAAGGGCGCCTGGGTGCACGTCGACGGGGCGTTCGGATTGTGGGCGGCAGCGAGCCCCCAGTTCGCCGACCGCGTGCGCGGCATCGAGGGCGCCGACTCGTGGGCGACCGACGCGCACAAGACGCTTAACGTTCCCTACGACTGTGGCGTCGCGATCGTCGCGCGCCCCGAAGCCGTGCGCGGCGTGTTCGGCCTGCACACGAGCTACATCATCCACGACGAGGCCGCGCCGGCCGACCCGTACGAGAAGGTGCCCGAGATGTCACGGCGCGCCAGGGAGATCCCGGTCTGGGCGGCGCTGGCCGCGCTCGGCCGGTCGGGTACCGTCGCGCTCGTCGACCGGCTGGCGGAGAACGCGCGGGCTCTGGCCGACGGGCTGTCGCGGCTACCGGGCGTCGAGGTGCTCAACGACGTCGTCTTCACCCAGGTCTGCCTGAGCTTCGGGTCGGACGAACGAACGCGCCGTGTGAGCGAGCGCGTGATGGCCGACGGCGAGGTGTGGATGTCGGGCTCGCACTGGCGCGGGCGCGACATCCTGCGCATCTCGGTCAGCAACTGGACGACCGGCCCGGATGACGTCGAGCGGTCGATCGCGGCGGTCGCCCGGGCGATCGCGGCCGAAACCTAGGCGGCGACGGCGGAGGTGATGCCCATCGCGACGGCCGTCAACTCGACCGACCGAAGGCGGTCGTCGAGCTGGGAGGACGCGTGCGCGATGATCAGCTCGTCGGCTCCGGTCGCCGTCGCGAAATCGGTGAGGTAGTCGCGCACCTCGGTGGGGGTTCCGACGGCGGTGTGCTTCATCATGTTGGCGAGCTGCGCACCCTGCGGCGTGGTCAGGAAGTCGTCGATCTGCGCGTCGGTGTACTCCGGCGTGTGAGGACCGCGGGTGATCATCATGCGCACGCGGGCGCGGCGGATGATCGTGGCCTGCTCGTGCGCGTCGGCGGAGTCCTCGGCCGCGATCGCATTCGCGGCCACGATCAGGTGCGGGGCCTCGAGCTGGGCCGACGGGCGGAACTCGCGGCGGTAGATCGCGATGGCGTCCATGAGCGCGTCGGGTGCGAAGTGCGAGGCGAAGGCGTACGGCAGGCCGAGGGCAGCGGCGAGCTTCGCGCCGAAGAGCGACGATCCGAGAATGTACAGCGGCACGTTCGTTCCGCCGCCGGGCACGGCCTGAACACCGGGGATCACCGACTCGCCACTGAGGTAGCCCTGCAGCTCGACGATGTCCTGCGGAAACGATTCGGCCGACATCGGGTCGCGGCGCAGAGCGCGCATGGTGTTCTGGTCGCTGCCGGGCGCTCGTCCGAGCCCGAGGTCTATGCGGTCGGGGTAGAGCGTCGCCAGGGTGCCGAACTGTTCGGCGATCGTGAGCGGGGCGTGGTTCGGCAGCATGATGCCGCCGGACCCGAGACGGATGGTCGACGTCTTGCCGGCGACGTGGCCGATGAGCACGCTCGTGGCCGACGACGCGATCGACGGCATGTTGTGGTGCTCGGCGTACCAGACCCGGGTGTGGCCGGTGCGCTCGGCGGTCTGCGCGAGTGCCACGCTCCCCTCGAAACTCTCCTTCGCCGTCGTGCCGGGAGCGATGGGAGCGAGGTCGAGGAGGGAGAGCGGCAGAGTCATACCTAGTGCAACGTTCCCGGCCGCGAAACCTTCCCAATCCCGCGGCGCGCCCGGGCGTGTCCCGAATCGGCGCAATCTCGGCCGCAATCGCACTCCCCTATCGGCGCCGGTGAGGAGCACGATGAAGCACCATTGAAGTCCACTGCTACACAGACGGAGGCTCGAGATGACGACAGGTCGCACGCTGGTCGCCGACTTCCTCCGCGCCCGACGCGAGCAGGTGCAGCCCGACGAGGTCGGCCTGCCCCGCGACCCGCACCGTCGAGTGCCCGGACTGCGCCGCGAAGAAGTCGCCGAGCTCGCCGGAATCAGCGCCGAATACTACGTACGCCTCGAGCAGGGACGCGACCATCAGCCCTCCGACCAGGTGCTCGCGGCACTCGGCCGCGCGCTACGGCTCGACGACGACTCCTTCAGCTATCTCAAGCGGGTCGCGCGCGACTCTCCGGCGTTGCGTGCCGTGCCGACGCTGCCGCCGCTCGTGTCTCCGAGCGTGCTGCAGCTTCTCGCCCAGTGGTCGCACACCCCGGCCTATGTCTCCGACCGCAACCACGATGTTCTCGCCGCCAACGCGCCGGCTCGCGCCCTGGCGCCCGGCTACCTCGAGGCCGGATCCAACCTGCTGCTCGGCGTCTTCGCCGAGACCGGCCCCGACGAACGCGTCGACGACTGGAACGTCGCCGCCCGCTCCCTCGTCGACTCGCTGCGATTCAACGGCGATCCGGCGGATCCTCGGCTGCAGGAGATCGTCGGCACACTCTCCGTGCGCAACCGCGACTTCCGGCGGATGTGGGCGCACCACGATCCTCGCCCGCAGGTCTCGGGGGTGACGCCTTCGCACGTCGCCCAGCTCGGCTGGGTCGAGTTCAACTGGCAGTCGCTTGAAGTGCCCGGCCAGCGCGGCCTCTTCCTCACGACGTTCTTCGGCACGCCGGGCTCGCGTGCCGCGGCGGCGATCGCCTATCTGGCGGCGACAGTGCGGGCCGATGCGACCGGGATGTCGGCTCAGGCGCTCGAGGTGCCGGCCGCGGCGATCAACCGCGACATCGCGAGCTGAGAGGCCGCGTCGGTCGGACGCCAGACGACGAGCACGTCGTCGTAGTGCTCGGGAACCCGAAGCTGCTGGTAGGCGAGCGTCATCGGGCCGGCGATATCGTTGTCGAACCAGGCCGAACCGGCGACTTTCGCCGGCGTCTCTTCGGCCCAGACCTGCGCGAACGGCCGGCTCTTGGCCGACAGCTCGCCGACAATGCCGCTGAATGACGCGTCGAGATCGTGCTGGTCTACCGAGTCGCGCAGCTCGGCGGCGACAGCCTCGGCGACTTCCATCCACGCGGGGTTGCAGTTCTCGACCATCGGGTCGAGGAAAGTGAAGAGCGCGAGATTGACCCCGACCTCGAAACTCGGTGAAAGCCGGCGGGCCAGCTCGTTCGACGCGACCACCGTGAGGTACCGGTCGCGGAGGAACGCCGGAAAGGTCTGCCACGAGTCAAGGAACTCGCGAATCTCTGCGCGCCGTCGCGCCGATTCGTCGTCGGTGTTCATGCTTTCACCGTACAGTCGCCGATCCGCACGACCGTGGCCTCATCAGGGCCACCCTCGATCGGCGAAAGCGCCATATTCTGGAGTCACCATTCCAGTACCGGGTGGAGCAGCGGCGGGAGGACGGCCATGGCGAACGGATCTTCGCCGCTCGGCGACTTCCTGCGCGCCAGACGCGCCCGCGTGCAGCCGGAAGACGTCGGTCTCGTCCGCGAGCCGAACCGGCGCGTGTCCGGCCTCCGTCGCGAGGAGGTCGCGGCCCTCGCGGGCATCAGCCCCGACTACTACCTCCGGCTCGAACAGGGGCACGACCACCTGCCGTCGGCCCAGGTGCTGCGTTCGCTCGGGCGTGCGCTCTCGCTCGACGACAACGCGCTCGACTACCTCAGCCGGGTCGCGCGCCCCTCGTCGCCGAACGCGCTGCGCCCGGTGCGCGACATCACCACTGACGCGAGCATCGTCGGCCTGCTGGCGCAGTGGTCGCACACGCCCGCCCACATCATCGACCGCAACCAGGACATCGTGATCTCGAACCCGCTGGCGAACGCGCTCGGCGGTGGGTCGATGGATGTCGGGGGCAACGTGATCCTCGCGGTTTTCGAGCCGAGCCTGCGTCAGCTGGTCCCCGACTGGACGACCTTGGCAGCCGACTGCGTCGCGGCGCTGCGGTTTCATTCGGACCCTTCCGATCCGCGCTTTCGCGAGATCGTCGACTCGCTGTCGCAGCGCTTCGCCGAGTTCCGTGAGCTCTGGACGCAACACGACGTGCGACCCTTCACCAACGGCCGCGCCCGCAGCTACATCGACGGTGTCGGTTTCGTCGACCTGTGTTTCCAGAACCTCGCGGTGCCCGGCAACGCCGGCTACAGCATCACCACGTTCTTCGCCGAACCGGGCACGCCCGGAACCGCGGCGATCGCCTACCTCGCCTCGACCGTCGACGCAAAAGCGGCGTGGGCGGCGCCGCAACTGCCGTGACGAGGTAGCGTTGCCACCATGGCCCGACCCCGCAGATTCGACGAGCAGGCGCTGCTCGACTGCGCCCTCGAGGCGTTCTGGGTCGGCGGGTACGACCGCACATCGATCGAAGACATCTCCGTGGCATCCGGAGTCGGCAATGGAAGCATCTACGCGGCCTACGGCAGCAAACTCGGCCTCTTTCTCGCCGTCTTCAACCGCTACTGCGACGGGCGGGTGCACCTCGTTGACGGGATTGTGCGCGAGCATACCGATGACTTCGAGTCGACTGTCGCGCACTACCTCGACGCCATCGTCGCCGACTGCACGTCGTACGACGACCGCCGCGGCTGCCTGATGCTCAACAGCCTCGCCGACCTCGGTTCGCGTTTTCCCGAGGTCGTCACGGTCGGAAGCCGCACGATCTCGGCGATGGAGAAAGTCATCGGCGACCGTGTGGCCGCGACCGTCGCGAGCGGAGAGATCGACCTGAGCGTTGCCGAGGTCGAAGCGCTCAGCGCTCACATCGTGCTCGTGTCGCAGGGGCTCATCTCGCTGAGTCACGTCGGCGTGCCGCGGGCGCGGCTCAGCGCGATCGCCGCCACCTCGAGCCGCATGACGTCGCTGCTCGGCGCCGCCGGCCCGCGCTAGGCTCCCCCTGCCCGTCAGAGAACGCCCGTCTCCTCCCAGAGCCGGATCAGCTTGAGCGTGAGGTGCAGCGTGCTGCGCTTCAGGCCGTCGTCGAGAGCCTCGCGCACGATCGGCGGCATGTTCTCGAGCCGGTAGTAGAGCGTCGTGCGGTGGATGTGCAGCAGTTCGCAGGCCGCGCGTGCCTGGCCGCCCGCATCGAGGTAGGTCTCGATGGTCTCGCGCTGCACGCGGTCGCCCGCCCTGCAGAGCAGCTCGGCGGCCGGGGAGATATCGGCCAGGCGTTTGCTGCCGGTCGCGACAGCGTGCAGCAGCACCCAGCCGCCGAGCCCGGCGATGTCTTGCGCCGGCTGCAGCTCGGGTAGCGCGGCCGTGAGCTCGACGGCTACCCGTGCCTGCCGGGCGGTATCGCCGAGGTCGTCGGAGGCCGGGTCGTGGTGGGCCGATCCGACCGCGACGACGCGCACCCCGAGCCGAGCGGCCTCGTCGCTTATGCGCGCGTCGAGGTCGAGGGTGCCGAGGGCATCACGCGTGACGAGATAGACGATCGACTCGTGCTCGCGCACGAACGTCGTGTGCGAGGGGGTCGTCGCCGCGACGTAGCGGCCGAACGCGACGCGTTGCAGGGGGCCGACCGCCTCGTCGAGCAGCACCGCGCGAACGATTGTGCGCTTTCCGCGGTCAAGGTACCGGTGGGTGACGGCGTCGACAAAGGCGGCGCGACGCACGGCGGGGTCGTCGTCAAGCAGCCGCACCATCGTTGCATCGCGGCTGCTGCCGGGTCGGGACTCGTGACCGTCGCTCAGCAGGTCACGGGCCATTCCCGCGGCGGCGTCGATGAGCGCGTAGTCGGTCGAGCTGAGCGGCGGGCGCTTGCCCGCCTCGAGCCAGAACGACGCGATCGTCCCCGCTCCCCCGCGGATCGGCACGGCGAGCCGGTTGCGGTCGCCGAGGGGTATCGGGGTGCTCGCCGCGAGCTGGCGGTCGTCGAGTCCGACGACGACAACACTCCTGCTGAGCTCGTCGGATAACTGGCTGGCCACCTGCTGTAGATTCATCGGATTCTCCGCTCCCAGTCGCGCGGGGCCGCTGCTGCGGCCCATCTCAGACTATGCAGGGCAGCACCGCCGGGGCGTGGCCCTGTCGTGCCTACCCCGGCTGCTCGGTGGTCTGGAACCGGCGCTGGTACTGCGACGGGGTAATGCCGAGTTTGGCGACGAAGGCGCGGCGGAACGCGACGGGGCTGGTGTAGCCGACGAGGGTCGCCGACTGGGCGACGGATGAACCGGATTCGAGATACCCGGTGGCGAGGTCGAGCCGCATCGAGTTCACGTACTCGAGCGGCGACATGCCCAGCTCGTCGCGCACCACGCGGGTGAGGTGGCGCGTGCTGACGTTGGCGTGGGCGGCGAGGTCGCGCAGCGTCGAGGGCCGGCTCGGGTCGCTGCTGACGTAGTCGGCCACGGCCTTCGCGACCGGGGTGCGCGGCGCGTTGGCGCGCAGCGAGGCCGAGAACTGCGACTGCCCGCCCGACCGCTGCATGTAGACGAGCAGCAGCTGCGCGACGCTCCTGGCCACGTCTGCGCCGTGGTCTTCTTCGACGAGCGCGAGTGCGAGGTCGATGCCGGCCGCGACTCCGGCCGAGGTATAGGTGAGGCCGTCGCGCACGAAGATCGAGTCGGGCTGCACGTCGATTTCCGGGTACAACTCGGCGAGGTGTGCGGCGAACTTCCAGTGCGTCGTGGCCGACTTGCCGTGCAGCAGGCCGGTGGCGGCTAGCGCGAAGGCGCCGCTGCAGATCGAGGTGACGCGGCGGGCGCGCGACGCGAGCAGCACGATGGCGTCGCGCACCGCGGGGTCGTCGTAGACCTGGGGTGCGAACTCGCTACCCGGCACTATCACCGTGTCGAACTCGCCCCCATCGGCGGCGGCAGCGTGCACGCCGACCCGCACGCCCATCGAACTGGTGATGTCGGCGCCGTTGTGCGACAGCAGAACGAGCTCGTAGCCGTCGACGCGTTGGTTGGCTTCGACGAAGACCTCGGCCGGCCCGACGAAGTCGAGCATCTTGACCTTGTCGAAGAGCAGGATCCCGATGCGGCGGCGGCTCTTGACTGGCACGTTCGGTGTCATGTCGGGTCCCTCTGACGGCCGAAACGGAGCCCGGCGGCTAATTCTGGAATGGTGACTCCATTAGACCAGAACGATTCGACGCGCGCTCGTTATTCTGCCCGTTCAGGCGGGATCGGTGGGGTTCGACTTTGCGACGAGCAGCGGGTCGACGGCGGTGAACGGAAAGTCGGGCAGAGCGTCGAGGTCGACACCGAAGGTGGCCGCGAGCACGGGACGCGAGAATGCCGACACCGAGGCCCGGTAGCCGACGTCGCCAGGGGTCGACTGGTCGAAGAAGATCAGGAAATGGATCTCGTCGTCGCCGAGCACCTCGATCTGGTGCGGGTAGGCGCGCGGCACGAAGTAGACGTCGCCCGGACCGAGCAAATAGGTGTCCACCGTGCCATCCGGATCCAGAATCGACATACGCGCGCTCCCCCTGTGCACGTATCCCATCTCGGCCGTCCCCGGGTGCCAGTGCGGTTCGCGCATACCGTCGTCTCGGATGGTGAGCGAGTACATCGACAGGTTCTCGAGCGACGGCCAGAACTGGTGACGGGCCAGCCTGACGCTGGCGTACGGATGCTGCAGCGGCGGGTTCTGCGCCTCGACGTCGAACTTGTGCGGGTTTCCGAAACCCGCGGTGTCGGGGATCACGGCCGGGCCCTGACGCCTGACGATATCGGCCGACGAGGTGTCGCGCGGCAGCTGACGAAAGGCCGCCGAGTCGAGCCCATAGGTGTTTCCGAGCACGGCGTCGGTCATCGTGCCGAACGCCGCGTTGAGCGAAAAGTCCTCTGGGCGCTCGTGCGAGAAGACGACGACGATCTCGGCAGCGTCGTCGCCGATGTTCTCGATGTGGTGAAGCGACCCCGACCGGATGGTGAACATCTGACCGGCCTCGATCGTGAACGACGAGAAGACGCTGCCGTTGTCGAGGATGGAGACGAGCACACGGCCCGATACGCAGTAGCCGAGCTCGTCGGCATTGGCGTGCCAGTGCGGTTCGCGGATGCTGCCGGGCTGCAGCACCAGCCGCTTGATCGACAGCCCGCGAAGCATCGGGAAGCTGTCGGCGGTCAACCGGGTGATCGAGCCGAGCGCGCTGCTGTGCTGTGCCGGGGCGTCGAGCAGCGAGCGAACGTGGCGGGATGATGCGGGGTCAGACATGCGGGTGTCCCTTCGTCAGTCTGCGAACGAGTCCAGGACGTCGTTCGCGGGGGCGAAGAACGCGGCGCCGGTCACCGCGTTCGAGAAGTCGAGCATGCGGTCGTAGGCGCCGACGGGATCGCCCACGAACATGCGGCGCAGCATCTGTTCGATCACCCAGAGGTCGCGCGAGTACCCGATGAAGTAGGTGCCGAACTCGCCGTGGCCGGGGCGCCCGAAGGGCATGTTGTCGCGCAGGATGTCGTGTTCGACTCCGTTCGCATCGACGATCGTGGCGAGCGACTTGTGCGACTTTCGCTCGGCCGGGTCGTCGTCGAGTTCGACGTTGTCGGCCTTGGTGCGCCCGATGATGTGCTGCTGCAGTTCGGCGGTCAGCCCGTTCCACCCGGCGAGGTCGTGCAGGTACTTCTGCACCACGACGTAGCTGCCGCCGACGTTCGGCCGGTCGTCTTCGCCGACGAGCGCCCAGCGGGCCATGCCGGCGCCGGTAGGATTCTCGGTGCCGTCGACGAAACCGAGCAGGTCGCGCGACTCGAAGTAGCGGAAGCCGACCGTCTCGTCGACCACGGTGACCGCGTCGCCAAGGGCGTCGAGGAGCAGCCGCTCGAACTCGAAACACATGTCGGCGCGCTCGGCCCTGATGTGGAAGAGCAGATCGCCGGGCGTCGAGACGGCGGTGTGCACCGCACCGGCGACCTCGACGAACGGGTGCAGCTGCGCCGGCTTGGGCAGCTTCGTCACGGTGTCCCAGACGGCTGAGCCGATGCCGACGACGCAGGAGAGACGCCCGCCGAGATCGCGGAAGCCGACGGCCCGCACGAGCCCGCCGAGGTCGCCGAGCGTCGCGCGAACGCGGTCGGCGGCGTCTGACGCGTCGGAGAGGGCGACGGTGAGAAAGACGGCGGAACGCGAGAGCGGAGCGTCGACGCTCTGCGGTTCGATCGGAACGCGATCCCAGGAATCACCGGAGGTTGTCATGGATGCAGCGTAAGGACGCGCCACCCGACGGCGATTAGACAATCGTCGAAAGAGGTGTCGACAGCCGTGTGGGAGCCGGGTCGCGAACGCTGGATACCGTCGGAGAACACCGACCCTGAGGAGCACACACCATGCCATTCATCACCACCACCGACGGTACCGAGATCTACTACACCGACCAGGGCGAAGGACAGCCCGTGCTGCTCAGCCACGGCTGGCCGCTGTCGTCCGACGCCTGGCAGATCGAGGTCAAGCTACTCGCTGACAACGGCTACCGTGCCATCGCCCACGACCGTCGCGGTCACGGCCGCTCGTCGAAGACCTACACCGGTAATGACATGGACACCTACGCGAAAGACCTGTCCGAACTCGTCGAGGCCCTCGACCTGAAAGACCTCGTCGTGATCGGACACTCCACCGGCGGTGGCGAGGTCGTGCGCTACGCCGCCCAATACGGCAAGGGCCGCGTCGTCAAGGTCATCACTGCCGGCGCCGTGCCGCCGCAGATGGTCAAGACCGACGCCAACCCCGAGGGCCTGCCGATCGAGGTCTTCGACGGCCTCCGCGCGGGCGTGCTCAAAGACTCGTCTCAGTTCTGGAAGGACCTCTCCGAAGCGTTCTTCGGCGCGAACCGCGAAGGCTCCTCGGTCTCGCAGGGTGCGAAAGACGACTTCTGGCGCCAGGGCATGCTGGTGAACCTCGCCGCGGCCTACGACTGCATCGCCGCGTTCTCGGAGACCGACTTCACCGAAGACCTCAAAGCACTCGACGTGCCGATCTTCATCGCACAGGGCGACGACGACCAGATCGTCCCGATCGTGGCCGCGGCCGAGAAGTCGATCAAGCTGGTCAAAGACGGAACCCTGAAGGTCTACCCCGGCGCCCCGCACGGCATCTACGGCGACTACCAAGCCGCCCTCGACCAGGACATCCTGGCCTTCCTCAAGAAGTAGCCGGTCGGTCGGTGGGTGTGGGCCGCCCTGCGGCGCGCCAACATGTGAATGACCTCCGAGTGCCGCTCTCAGTTTGCATCGCGCCGCCAAGGCGACGAACGTAGCTGACTTCGAAACGCAACCGGAAGGAACAGCACACAATGCTTACACTCACCGACAACGCCGCCTCGATCGTCAAGGGCCTCGCCGACCGTGTCACCGGCACCGAATCGGGCGGCCTCCGCATCGCCACCGAGCAGACCGACCCCACCAACTTCGAGGTCACCATGACCCCGGCGCCGCAGACCGACGACCTCGTCGTCGAGAACGACGGTGCCCACGTGTTCCTCGAGCCGGTCGCCGCCTCGGTGCTCGCCGACAAGCAGCTCGACGCCACTATCGACGACGGCGGCGCGGTTCGTTTCTCCATCGCGCAGGCGTAGCCTGTCGCAATGACGACAACGCTAGCCAAGCTCGAAAAGAAGGCCCCGGCCTCGGTCCCCCGCACTATCGGGAGGATCGGGCTCGGGGCCCTTCTCGTGATGGCGGGCATCTCGCACCTCACGTTCGCCCGCGCGGACTTCCAGGCGCAGGTGCCCACCTGGTTGCCGCTCGACAAGGACTTCGTCGTACTCGCGTCGGGTGTCGTCGAGGTCTCGCTCGGCGGCGCGCTCGTCGCCCTGCCGAAGAAGCGCGTGCTCGTCGGCCTCGTCGTCGCCGCGTTCTTCATCGCGATCTTCCCCGGCAACATCTCGCAGTTTCTGACGAAGACCCCGGCGTTCGGTCTCGACACCGACGAGAAGCGCGGTTTCCGCCTGATCTTCCAGCCGCTTCTCGTTCTGTGGGCACTCTGGTCGACCGGCGCGTGGCGCGCCTGGCGCAACTCTAGGTAACAGCCTCGTAGAGGGTGACCACGGCCGCCCCGCCGATCCCGATGTTGTGCTGCAGCGCCAGCGTGACGTCGTCAACCTGGCGGGCGCCGGCCTGGCCGCGCAGTTGCCAGACCAGTTCGGCGCACTGCGCGAGCCCGGATGCGCCGAGCGGATGACCCTTCGAGAGCAGTCCCCCCGACGGGTTGGTGACCACGCGTCCGCCGTACGTGTTGTCGCCGTCGGCTACGAACCCGGCGGCCGTGCCCGGAGCCGTAAGCCCGAGGGCCTCGTACGACAGCACCTCGTTCGCGGTGAAGCAGTCGTGCAGCTCGACGACGCGCAGGTCGAGCGGGTCGACCCCGCTGCGTTCATAGACCTGGCGTGCGGCCGACGCCGCCATTCCGTAGCCGACGAGGTCGATCAGGTCGCCCTCGAAGGTCGTCGGGGTATCGGTCGTCATCGCCTGCGCGCGGATGCGTACGGTCTGCTCGAGCCCGTTGGCCCGCGCGAACTGCTCCGAACAGACGATCGCGGCCGCCGCGCCGCACGTCGGCGGGCAGCACTGCAGCCGGGTGAGCGGCCCGAACACGTGGTCGGACGCGAGCACCTGCTCCACCGTGACCGGCTCGCGGAACACCGCGTACGGGTTGCCGACCGCGTGCAGCCGCGACTTCACCGACACCGCCGCGAACGTCTCGGCCCCGACGCCCCAGCGCTCCGCGTACTGCTGCCCCGCGCCGCCGAACCACTGCGCTGCGATCGGCACACCCGGGTTCTCGCCCTGAGCGGCGTCCGCGACATCCTGGAACAGATCGAACGGGCTGGGGCGGTCGGTCCAGTGCGACTGGATCGCGCCGCGCTGCATCTGCTCGAAGCCGAGCGCGAGCACGCAGTCGACCTCGCCGCTCTCGACCGCCTGCCGGGCGAGCCAGAGCGCGGTCGACCCGGTCGAGCAGTTGTTGTTGACGTTGATGATCGGGATGCCGGTGGCGCCGACCCGGTAGATCGCCGCCTGCCCCATGGTCGAGTCCCCGTAGACGTAGCCGGCGTACGCCTGCTGCACGTCGTCGAACCCGAGCCCGGCATCGGCGAGCGCCGCCCGGATCGCGCCCTCGGCCATGTCGAGGATCGGGGGCGCGGTGCGCGGCGTCGCGAACGGCACCATCCCCACTCCGGCAATCAGTGCGTGCGACACGTCGACTCCTTCGTCGGTTACGGCTGCACCTAGGCTAACCCCGCGGGGCGCGCGCGTCACCGGCGGGGTCTGCGCTGCATCCCGGGACATGCGTGCCATGGCGCCGTGCCGCGCGTGTCCCGGGATGGCGCGCACGCCGGCCGGCTAGACCTTCTTCACCACGCTCGACTTGAGCTGCATCGAGCCGAACCCGTCGATCTTGCAGTCGATGTCGTGGTCGCCGACACCGTCGATGAGGCGGATGCCCCGCACCTTGGTACCGACCTTCAGCACGTTGCCGCTGCTGCCCTTGACCTTGAGGTCCTTGAGAATCGAGACGGTGTCGCCGTCGGCGAGGATCTGGCCGACGGCGTCGCGCACCACGCGTTCTCCCGCCGGCTCATCGGACTCTTCGGCGACGGGCGCCCACTCGTGCGCGCACATCGGGCAGACGAGCAGCGAGCCCATCTCGTAGGCGAGGTCGCTCGCGCAGTTCGGGCAGAGCGGGAGGGTGTCTGGCATGGTTTTCCTTTGGTTGGTGGCGCTAGACCGCGCGCACGTCGATCTCGCCGGGCTTTGCGGCGTCGAATACCAGCTGCCGGTTGGCGATCTTGTCGGTGAAGAACCGGTCATGGCTCACCACGACGACGGCGCCCGGGAAGTGCACGAGCGCGCGTTCCATCACCTGGGTGCTCGCCATGTCGAGGTGGTTGGTCGGTTCGTCGAGAAGGAGAACGGATGCCCCGGAGAGCAGACACTGCGCCATGGCGACTCTGGCCCGCTGACCTCCGGAGAGGTTGCCGATGCGGTTCTTCAGGTCGGCCTCGGAGAACTGGAACATCGATAGGAACCGGCCGACCGACTTGCGCGTCGCGGTGAGCGCCAGGCTGTCGGGCATCGCGTTGACGGCGTGGGTGACGGTGTCCGTGTCATCCAGGTCTTCGAGCATCTTGTTGTAGGAGACGATCTTCGCGCCCGCCGCCCAGTCTGCCCGGCCGTGGTCTGCCTTCTCCTCGCCGGTGAGCACCCGCAGCAGCGTGGTCTTTCCACTGCCGTTAGAACCGAGCACGACGATACGGTTGCCGCGGCGGATCTCGAGCGTGAGGTCGGTGAACAGCTGCTTGTCGCCGTAGGACTTGCTCAGCGATTCGACCCGGCAGAGCACGTCTTTCACGTGCAGTCCGCCGTAGATCTCGGTGATGATCTGGTCGACGGGGCGGGGAGCGCGCGACTTCTTGATGTTCGACAGCTGCTTGTCGAGTCCCTTGCTCGCGGCCTTCGCTGCCTCGCGCCGGTCGGAGATGCCTTCGGCCTCGAAGGCGAGCAGCTCGCTCTCGTGCTGGAACTGCGCCTCGAGCGTCTTCAGCCGAAACTGCTTTTGCACGACGTACTCGGCGAAGTTGCCCGGGTACTCGTGCAGGTGGAAGTTCTCCACCTCGATGATGCGCGTGACCACCGAGTCGAGGAACTTGCGGTCGTGCGACACGATGATGGCAGCGCCGCGGAAGTCGCGGAACCACGCTTCGAGCCACTCGACACCCGCGACATCCAGATAGTTGGTCGGTTCGTCGAGCAGCAGCACGTCGGGCTGCTCGAGCACGATCTTGGCGAGGGCGGCGCGGTTGCGCCAGCCGCCGGAGAGGTCGTCGATCGGACAGACGCGGTGCGCCTCGGTGAAGCCGAGGGTGGTCAGGGCGGTGTCGATGCGGCGGGTGTAGTCCCAGCCGTCGAGGCGGTCCATCTCCTCGAACAGTTCGCTCTGCCGCAGGATGAGCGCGTCGAGGTCGGCGGTCGGGTCGGCGGCGATGGTCTGGTCGATCTGGGCGAGCTCGGCCTCGGTGGCCTTGATCTCGACAAAGAGAGCGTCCAAGACCTCGGTGATGGATGACGCGCCGTTCAGTTCGGAGAACTGGGAGAAGTAGCCCAGCTTGAGTCCTGGTTCGACGGTCACGGTGCCGCTGTCGGCGGAGACCTGTTCGAGCACGAGTTTGAGCAGGGTGGACTTGCCCGAGCCGTTGCGGCCGATCAGGCCGACCCGGTCGCCGGTCTCGAGCCGGAAGAACGCCTCGCGTAGCACCGGTGTGTTCTCGAAGCGCACCTCGACGTCGTGCAGGCGGATCAGGCTCATGGTGGTACCCCTCGTGTCGTGCAGCGCCACGGGTTCGGGGACTACCTCAGGTCTTCAGGGTACGGCACGGGCGGTACGGCTAGGCGGCGAGCAGGTGTCGCGCGACCGAGCGCGCCCGCTCGAACGGCCCGGCGAAGGTCTGCATGCCGACGGTGACGAGGGCGCCCTCATAGAGGAGCATCAGCGACTGGGCTGTTGCCCGCGCATCGGCGATTCGCGCCTCGAGGCACAGCTCGGCGAACAGGTCGAGCAGCCAGACCTTCTGCCGGGTGACCTCGGGAAACACGGTCTGCGCGCCGTCGTCGTCGCTCACCTCGGCCCGGGCGTTGATCGCACTGCACCCCTTGGTGCTGTTGCCGTCGCTCCACGAGATGGCGGCGTCGAACACGGCGAGCACCCGGTCGGCTCCCGGCTCGGGCACCGCCTCGAGCGCGGCCGCGACGTGCGCCCGCCAGCGCGCGTCGCGGTGCTGCAGGTACGCGACGACGAGGGCGTCCTTCGAGCCGAACCGGTCGTACAGCGTCTTCTTCGAGACCCCCGCCGCTTCGGAAATGGTGTCGACGCCCACGGCGTGGATGCCGCGTTCGTAGAACAGCGTGCTCGCGGCGTCGAGCACGCGGCGGGCGCCGGGGGTGAGCGGGGCGAGCTGCGGCACGGGAGTGGTCATGGCTCGAGTATACCGACCTGTATAGTTAATGCGATGAGTACACCGACCTGTTTACTGCGCCGCGCTCTCACCGCGGCGACCGCCGTCGCCTTCGTGCTCTCCTGGAGCTCGGGGTTCATCGCCGCCAAAGTCGCGACCGTCGACGCCTCGATGTGGACAGTTCTGCTCTGGCGCTACCTGCCGCTCGCGGCCGTACTGCTGCTGGTGGGCCTCGCCACAGGCGCCCTACGCGGTCTGAGCGCGGCCGATCTGCGCCGGCAAGCCACGGTCGGCGCGTTCTCGCAGCTCGGCTACGTGGTCTTCGTCTACGCGTCGGTCGCCGCCGGAATCAGCACCGGCACGACGGCGCTGGTCGACGCCGTGCAACCACTGGTCGTCGCGACGCTGGTCGGGCCGATCCTCGGGCTGCGCGTGCGTGGGGCGTCGTGGGCCGGGCTGTCGCTCGGCATCGTCGGCGTCGCTCTCGTCGTCGGCTCGCAACTCGAGCAGGGCGCCGTCTCCCCCGCCGCCTACGCGCTGCCGGTTCTCGCGATGCTCTGCCTGATCGCCGCGACCTTCGTCGACCGGCGGCGCCCGAACGACCTGCCGATCCTCACCACCCTGACGATCCACGTCGCCGTCGTGGTCGTGGTGCTCGCGATCATCGCTATCGCGACGGGCACCGCCGCTCCCCCGGCGACCGCCTCGTTCTGGCTGACGACCGCGTTCGCCGCCGCCGTGCCGTCGCTCCTGGCCTACGGTCTCTACTGGTGGTTGATCCGCCGTATCGGCGTCACCTCGCTGAACGCGCTGTTGTTCGCCGTCGCACCGACGACCGCTGTGGCCGGCGCGATTCTCTTCGGCGAGCCGTTCTCTCCACTCACCGCCCTCGGGTTCGCCGTCAGTGCGGCGGCGATCGCCACGGTGCTGATTGCCGAGCGGAAGGTCTTCACGCCCGCCGCCGAGCGCCCTAAGATCGCCGCATGATCGAGGTGACCCCCGCCCACGACTTCGCCGGCATCAAGACCATGCTCGGCCCGAAAAAGCCCGAGTCGTCGGTCTGCTGGTGCCTGTCGTGGCGGCTGAGCTCGAAGGAGAACCGCGAGCTCGTGGGCGTCGAGCGGGCGCACAAAGTGAAGGCACTCGCCCGGCGCACGATCGCACCCGGAGTGCTCGCGCGCGACGACGACGGCGAGGTCGTCGGCTGGGCCGGTGTCGCCCCTCGAGCAGACCTGCATCCGATCGAGCACTCGCGCAAGATCCCCCACGTCGACGACCTCCCGGTGTGGTCGGTCTGGTGCATCCGCGTGCGACCCGGCCACCGGGGTCAGGGAATCACGGCCGCCCTCATCGACGGCGCCGTCGACTACGCGCGCGCATCCGGAGCCCCCGCCGTCGAGAGCTACCCCGTCGACAATGGCGCGACGAGGGTCGACACGACGATGGCGTTCGTCGGCACACGCACGATGTTCGAACGCGCGGGGTTCAGCAAGGTCGCCGACACCGACTCGGTGTCGGGCGGCATCGCGCGCATCGTGATGCGGCTCGGGCTCTAGGCGACGGCCGCGCGCGCTGCGGCGAGCGCGCGTCCCTGCTCGGAGTCGGCGAATCCGTCGACGAGGGCCCGCAGGTCGTCGAGCGACAGGTTCGCGCCGAACGCGGGGTTGCCGGGCTGCAGCAGCACGCCCTCGGCGAGGGCCGGAATGGTCAGCGGGTCGAAGCCGAGCGCGTCGACGAAAGCGGCCACGGTCTGCACCGCGTCTGCGTCGTCGCCCGCGACGGCGATCGCTCGACGGTCGGCAGAACCGTGCGCACGGTAGCCCTCGTCGAGGTCGTGGTAGCCCATGTGGTTGAACGCCTTCACCACGGTCGCGCCGGGCAGGAAGGCCTGCACGATCTCGCTCGTCGAGGTGCGCGGGTCGAGCAGGTCGTCGCGCACGCCGTCGGTCTCCCACCAGTAGTTCATGGCGTCGATGACGAGCTTGCCGTCGAGCGCGCCCGCCGGCACCGACGCCAACTTGCCGAGCGGCAGCGCGAGGATCACGATGTCGGACTCGAGCGCCGCCTCCTCGGCGGTCACGGCCTTCGCCCCCGGCGCCAGCACATCGACGATGAGGCTGATGCGCTGCGGCTTGCCCGATCCGGCGATGAGCACGCGGTGGCCGGCGAGCAGCGCCAGCCGGGCGAGGATCGTGCCGACTTTACCGGCGCCGAGTATTCCGATGGTGGTGGGCGTTGTCATGTCTACGAGAACGCCGGATGCGGCCCCGGCATTCCTCAGCCGGCGGCCCGCTTGATCAGCTCGGCGATCTTCTTCTCGTCGGCATCCGTCAGTTCGGCTATCGCGAACGCGTTGGCCCACATGCTGCCGTCGTCGAGCGTCGCGTTGTCGTTGAAGCCGAGCGTCGCGTAACGGGTCTTGAACTTGTCGGCGCCCTGGAAGAACACGAGCACCTTGCCGTCTTTGGCATAGCCGGGCATGCCGTACCAGGTCTTCGGCGTGAGCTCCGGCGCCGCCTCGAGGATGATCGTGTGCAGGCGCTCGGCGATCGACCGGTCGGGCTCGGTCAGTTCGGCGATCTTGGCCAGCACGGCGTCGACGTCGCTCTGCTTGCCCTTGCCGGGCTTCTTCTGCGCCTTGACCTCGGCCGCGCGCTCTTTTATGGCCGCCTTCTCTTCGTCGGAGAAGACTCCGGATGATTCGTCGCTGGCTGGCTTCTTCGTCTCGCTCATGGCGCTCCGCTCCTCAGGAATGGCGTTACCCGTTATCTTCCCGGTACGGCGGAAAACGCGCAACGCTCGCCAGGGTCAGCTCCGCGGTTCGTCCCAGTCGAGGGCGGTGGTCGCGCCCGACGCCCAGTCGCGCCGCAGGATCGCGTAACCGACCGATGCCAGAGGCTCGCCGCCCGCAACCGGCCAGGCGTCGCGGCGGTGCGACTCCTTCACGAAGCCGCTGCGCAGAAACGTCTTGCGCATGGCCACGTTGTCTTCTCGGGTCTGCCCCTCGAACCGGTTCGCCTTCGGGTAGTCGGTGAAGACGAGCGACGCGAGGGCCCTGAGAACCGGCAGGCCCAGGCCGAGGGCCCGGTAGCGCGTGCCCAGCCGCAGATCGAACGTCAGGGTCGTGTCGGCCAGGTCGTCGAGAACGGCGATGCCGACCCGACCGTGTTCGCGCTCGTCGATCCAGAGCGGTGAACGCCGACGGTATCCACCCGCATCGATCGTGGCATCCACCTGTGCGTCGGTCGGATTCGCGTTCTGATGAAACGGGAAGCTGTTGCGCGTCATAAACCGCGTGAACTCTCCCCGATCGCTGCCGCGCAGGTCGATGGGGGTGATGGTGATGCTCACGTGGTCTCCGTGTCGTCGCGGGCGGGCGCTTAGACATTACGTGAATCGGCGTGAAAGTTTTTCTGAACGACGGCCCTGGATTGCCGTACTGTAGCGAAATGGTGATGCCAGCAGAACCACACGTCGTCCAGGCCGGTGTACTGAAGCGCTCGATCACAGCCAGACAGTTGTACTTCTACGTCGTCGGAGACGTGCTCGGCTCGGGCATCTACGTGCTCGTCGGCCTCGTCGCCGCCGCCGTCGGAGGCGCTTTCTGGATGGCGTTCCTCGCCGGCGTCGCCATCGCGACGATCACCGGACTCGCCTACGCCGAGCTGGTCACGAAGTACCCGCAAGCGGCCGGGGCATCCCTGTATATCAACAAGGCATTCCGCAGCCCGGTGCTGACCTTCTTCATCACCATCTGCATGCTCTCGGCCAACATGGCCGCCGTCGGATCGCTCGCGTCGGGCTTCGTGCGCTACTTCGCCGGCCTGGTCGGACTGCCCGAAGACGCGATCTGGGGCGCCACGTTCATCGCCCTCGGCTTCATCGCGCTCATCACGGTCATCAACCTGATCGGCATCACCGAATCGGTGGTGGCGAACGTCGTGATGACCTTCATCGAGCTCAGCGGCCTCGTGATCGTCGTGATCATCGGCGTCATCGCCTTGGTCGAGGGCGTCAACGACCCGTCGGTGCTGCTGCAGTTCAACGTCGAGGGCGGCGGCGGGTCACCGATCCTCGCCATACTCGCCGGAGTATCGCTGGCCTTCTTCGCGATGACCGGGTTCGAGAACGCGGCGAACGTCGCGGAGGAGACGATCAACCCGTCGCACGCCTACCCGCGCGCGCTGATCGGCGGCATGGTCACCGCGGGCGTCGTCTACGTTCTCGTGTCGATCGCGGCGGCTTTGGCCGTGCCGATCGAGACGCTGGCCGGAAACACGCTGCTCGAGGTCATCCGCGCCGACCTGTTCTTCATCCCCGCCTCGATCATGCTGGTCGTCTTCGGCATCATCGCCATGATCGCGATCAGCAACACCGCCCTGGTCACCGTGGTCGCCCAGTCGCGCATCCTGTTCGGCATGGCCCGCGAGAACGTCGTGCCGGCGGTCTTCGCCAAGGTGCACCCGGCACGTCGCAGTCCGTATGTGGCGCTGCTCTTCGGCGCCGCGATCGTCGGGGCCCTGCTCGTGATCGGCGCGGCCATCCGTGGCAGCCAGGCCGGGCTCCCCGCCGAAGACCAGCTCGACATCGTCGACAGGCTCGCGACGATCACCGTGGTCTTCCTGCTCTTCATCTACGCGCTGGTGATCGTGGCGTGCTTGAAACTGCGCGGCAGCGACGAGACCGACGATACCTACCGCGCGAACACCCCGCTGCTGATCCTCGGCATCATCGGCAACCTCGCCGTGCTCGTCTACACGCTGATCGACGACCCGGATTCGCTGTTCTGGGTGGCCGGTCTGCTGGCAGTGGGTCTGGTGCTCTACCTGTTCCAGAAGTTCTTCGGCGGCAAGACCAAGGTCGCACCCGCCGAGAGCTTGGAGCAGCCGCCCGCGAACAAGGAGCTCTGACCATGCACGTCATCGTCGCCACCGACGGTTCGCAGGCGTCCCTCGCCGGAGCCCGTCAGTTCAAATGGATCGCCGACTCGCGCGAGATCACCGACGTGACCATCGTCGCGGTTGTGAGCCCCTACGCCGCGGCGCCGTTCGCCAACGAAATCGGCCCTCGTCGAGCCCCGGGGCTTGCCGAGGTCAGCTTCAGCGAAGACGCCAAGATCGCCGTCGACACCGTCGCCGCCGAGTTCGACGGCTGGGGACCGACGATCCACAAGCAGGTGCGCAGCGGATCCCCCGCGCAGGAGATCATCCGCGCCGCCGAAGACCTCGACGCCGACCTGATCGCGATGGCCTCGGGCAGCCGCGGCCTCAGCCGCACCATCCTGCTCGGCAGCACCGCGTCGCGTGTGCAGCACTCGGCGCCGTGCCCGGTGCTGGTCTGCCGTCCGACGCCGCACAGCGAGCGCGCCGCGGGCGGCCTGCGCTAGCGCTGCCCCCGCGCCTCCGCGCTAGATGAGCCGTTTCCGGCCGGATGAGCCCGCCGCGGCCGCGTCATCCGGCCGGAAACGGCTCATTCGCGCGAGGTTCTACTCGCGGCCGTCTTCGAGCGGGATGAGCATCGTGCGAAACGGACCGGCCTCGGCGTGCAGGCCCCAGATGCGGTCGGCGACGTCGTCGATGCCGTTCGGAAGTTCGAGCTGTGGGATGCCGCCGGGGATGACTAGCTGGGCGACACGGACGCCCTCGCCCTCGAGCGCGTCGTGCAGCATCTCGCCGTAGGCGCTCTCGGCCGGGAACGCGACCGACGTGCCCGCGAAGCCGGCGCGGGCCTTCACCGAGGTTCCGCCGTTGATCAGGATGACGCTGCCGTCGCCCGCCTCTCGCATCGCCGGCAGCACCGCGCGCACCGAGTGGATCAGCCCGAGGGCCGAGAACCGCAGCGCCTCGAGAGCCAGCTCGGGCGTCAGGTCGAGAACGGGCTTCAGGTAGTCGCGCGACGGCAGCGGGCTGTACTGCAGTGAGGTGATCGGCCCGAGTTCTGCCGCGGCCCGCGCGAGTGCGTCCTCGAGCTCCGCAGGCTCCCGCACGTCCGCGGTGAACGCAGCGGCGGTGACGCCGGCCCCGGTGAGCTCGGCCACCATGTCGTCGAGCTTCTCCCGGTTGCGCGAGATCAGCGCGACCGAGAAGCCTTCGCGACCGAACCTACGCGCGACCGCGCCGCCCAGTCCCGGTCCGGCTCCGATGATTGCGATGACAGGCATGGCGGTCTCCTTTGATCGGTTGTGCGGTCAAGCTCAAGTCCCTTCAGACCTCGCGCCAGTTTATCGAGACAACGCTGGGGAAACTCCCTAGCCGGTGAGGCGCTAGAACGAGAGACATAGTCTGGTCGTTCGTCGCGTGCCATGCTGATTGTGTGACCAAAATCCAGCTTGAAGAGCTGACGGTGGGCGAGCTCTTGTCTACGTACGGCGGAATACTCGACGAACTACGAGCACGCGGTTTGATCAGAACGAAGAACGCCCCGGTCGGAGATTTGGCCGAGTATGCGTGTGCCTTGGCTTATGGCGGCGAGTTGGCGAAGAACTCTGCGAAGAGCTATGACCTGGTCGCCACCGACGGGCGCCTTATCCAAGTGAAGGTGCGGAATGTGAACACCGATACGAGTCCGTCTCAGACCTTTTCGCCGATTCGCTCTTTTTACTTCGACGCGTGCGTCTTTATTCTCATCAACCAGGATGCAGTATTAGCCGCGTACGAATGGTCGCCCGCAGAGGTCGCGGAGCATGGGAAACATCGTGTGCACACGAATGGAACGATCCTCCGAGTCGGCCAAATAACCGCTGGGGGCATCGACGTGACACAGAAGATTCAGGCGGCGTGGACTGAAATGCTCGCACTCGGATCCGCAGTACTCCGAGAGGACGTCCGTCCGCGGCTGGAATAGATGACTGCAGGCTCAATGAGCCGCTTTCGGCCCGATGCGCCCGCCCCGGCAGAGTCATCCGGCCGGAAACGGCTCATCCATGCGAGCGGGCGCCTCGACAGGCTCAGCGACCGCGGTTTCGATACGGCCGCGGGCGGCCTACTCAACCAGCAGACCGGCTAGTTGTTGAAGCGGAACTCCACCACGTCGCCGTCCTGCATGACGTATTCCTTGCCCTCGATGCGGGCCTTGCCCTTGGCGCGGGCCTCGGCGATCGAACCGGTCTCGACGAGGTCGTCGAAGCCGATGATCTCGGCCTTGATGAAGCCCTTTTCGAAGTCGGTGTGGATGACGCCGGCGGCCTGGGGTGCCTTGGCACCCTTCGGGATGGTCCAGGCGCGGGTCTCTTTGGGGCCCGCCGTGAGGTAGGTCTGCAGGCCGAGGGTGTCGAAGCCGATGCGGGCGAGCTGGTCGAGGCCGCTTTCCTCCTGGCCGGTCGACGACAGCAGTTCGGCGGCGTCCTCGGCGTCGAGGTCGATGAGCTCGCTCTCGAGCTTCGCGTCGAGGAAGACGGCGTGGGCGGGAGCCACGAGTGCGGCCAGCGCGGCCTTGCGGTCGTCGCTGGTCAAGACCGCTTCATCCACGTTGAAGACGTAGATGAACGGCTTCACGGTCAGCAGGCCCAGCTCGGCGATGAGCGACAGGTCGAGCTTGGTGTTCGACGAGAGCGGCTTGCCCTCGTTCAGCCAGGCGAGCGCTCCGGCAGCCGTGTCGATGGTGGCCTGCGTGATCTTCTTCGCGCGCAGTTCCTTCTCGTAGCGGCCTTCGGCCTTCTCGAGGGTCTGCATGTCGGCGAGGATCAGCTCGGTGTTGATGGTCTCCATGTCGGATGCCGCGTCGACCTTGCCGTCGACGTGCACCACGTCGGGGTCGTCGAATCCGCGCACGACCTGGGCGATGGCATCCGCCTCACGGATGTTGGCGAGGAACTTGTTTCCGAGACCCTCACCGACCGACGCGCCCTTGACGATGCCGGCGATGTCGACGAACGACACCGCGGCCGGCAGGATCTTCTCGCTGCCGAAGATGCCGGCGAGCACCGCGAGGCGCGAGTCGGGCAGGCTGACGAGACCCGTGTTGGGTTCGATGGTCGCGAACGGGTAGTTCGCGGCGAGCACCGAGCTCTTGGTCAGAGCGTTGAACAGGGTTGACTTGCCCACATTGGGGAGTCCGACGATTGCAATAGTGAGAGCCACGAGAGTCAAGGGTACCGGGCGCGGGAGCATCCGACCTGCCGCTCGGCACAATCACAGCGCTAGAGTCGTGGCACCACGCACTTCTATCCGAGGAGACAGCTATGGGCAACGACGCTCAGGCACTACCCGATTCGTCCGCCGCGGTCGTCATCGGGGCCGGACCCGCCGGTCTCGCGGTGGCCGCCGAGCTGGCCAAGGTCGGCATCCGCGCGGTCGTGATCGACAAGTCTGACCAGGTCGGCTCGAGCTGGGCGCACCACTACGACCGGCTGCACCTGCACACGACGCGGGCGCTGAGTTCGCTGCCGGGCATCGGCATTCCGCGGGCGGCCGGGCGCTGGGTGGCGCGGGACGACTTCCGCGCCTACCTGCACGACTACGCCGGCCGCCAGGGCCTCGATGTGCGGCTGAACACCTCCGTGACATCCGTCGACCGTCTCGCAGAAGGACTCTGGAGAATCGGATGCGGCGCCGAATCCATCGTCACCCCGTTGGTGGTCGTCGCCACCGGGTACAACCACACGCCGAAGCTGCCCGACTGGCCGGGCCGCGAATCGTTCGAGGGACGCGTCGTGCACTCGAGCGAATACCGCAATCCGGCGGCGCTCGACGTGGAGTCGGTGCTCGTCGTCGGCCCGGGCAACAGCGGCGCCGAGATCGCGGCCGACCTGGCCGGTGCGGGCAAGCGGGTGTGGCTGGCGATCCGCACTCCCCCGAACATCGTGCGGCGGCAGGTGCTCGGTATCGCGTCACAGGTGCTCGTGCTGTCGGTCTCGCCGTTCCCGACCGGGGTAGGCGACCGCATCTCGGGCCTGCTGCAGAAGCTGACGGTCGGCGACCTCTCCCCGTTCGGATTGCCGAAGGCACCGCGCGGCGTCTTCACGCAGCAGGAGCGCGACGACGTCACCCCCACGATCGACGTGGGCCTCATCGACGTGGTGCGTGCGGGCACGGTGACCGTCGTACCGTCGGTCGACTCGCTCGACGGGCAGACCGTGACCCTCGCGAACGGCGAGGTTCTGCGCCCCGACGCGATCGTCGTCGCCACCGGCTACCGGCGCGGACTCGAGCCGCTCGTCGGGCACCTCGGGGTGGTCGCTCCGAGCGGACGCCCCACCATCAACGCCGACCAGCAGGCGCCCGAGCTCGAGGGGCTCTACTTCCTCGGCTACTCGAACCCGCTGACCGGCAACATCCGGCAGGTGGGTATCGACGCCCGCGCGATCGCCCGCCGGGTCGGCCGACGCGACAGCGCCGCACCGCAGGTCGTGCGGGCGGCGGTGCCCCGCGCGGCCGTGGTCGAGCCGCCGCTGTCATAGCGCCCGCGTTCGCGAATCGCCCGTCGCTCTCCCGCCGCCGTCGGAGGTGCGTGTGACCATGGAGTCGTGCCACTGAACTTCACCGCCATCGACTTCGAGACCGCCAACTCATCGAGCGCGAGCGCGTGCTCCGTCGGTCTGGTGAAGGTGGTCGAAGGCCGCGTCGTCGACAGGGCCAGCTGGTTCATCCGTCCCCCCGTCGGGCACGACTACTTCAACGAGTGGAACACGCGCATCCATGGAATCGTCGAGGCGGATGTCGCGGCTGCACTTCTCTGGCACGAGCAGTTGACCGACCTCGTCGCATTCGCCGACGGCGATCACCTTGTCGCGCACAACGCCGGATTCGACATGGGGGTCATCAACGGCGGATGCGCCGCGAGCTTCGTCGAGACGCCGAGCTTCGCCTATGCCTGCAGCCTGCAGATCGCGCGCAAGACCTACAACCTCGACTCGTACAAGCTGCCGGTGGCCGCGATGGCCGCGGGCTTCGAGGACTTCGCGCACCACGACGCGCTGGCCGACGCCGAGGCGTGTGCCGCCATCATCGTGCACGCGGCGAAGCGCCACGACGCGAGCGACCTCGAGCACCTGGTGAAGATCACCGGCACGAAGCTCGGCCGCATCGGCGCGCTCGCGGCAGATCACCGCCCGCTCGCGTTCAGCTAGCCTCCCGCCACGCAGAACGCCCGCCCGACAGGATGACCGGGCCGGTGAGGGCCGATCCGTCCTGTCGAGCGGGCGATGGGTGCAAACGGTCCTGTTGACCGGCGCCGGTTACGAGCGGCGCTGGCGCTTCTCGCGCACGCGCATGTTCACGTTGATCGGGCTGCCCTCGAAGCCGAAGATCTCGCGCAGGCGGCGCGTGATGAAGCGGCGGTACTGCGGGTCGAGGAATCCGGTGGTGAACAGCACGAACGTCGGCGGACGAGACGCGGCCTGGGTGCCGAACAGGATGCGCGGCTGCTTTCCACCGCGCACGGGGTGCGGGTGCTCGGCCGTGAGCTCGGCGAGCAGGGCGTTGAACTTTCCGGTCTGGATGCGGGTGTCCCACGAGGCCAGCGCGGTCTCGAGTGCGGGAACCAGCTTCTCCATGTGACGGCCGGTCTTGGCCGAGATGTTGACGCGGGGGGCCCAGGACACGTGGCTCAGGTCCTGCTCG
>Ga0247740_1000069_pt1 | contig 49506 bp, 49 predicted proteins | sample UWRJL148409B2_FD_180942 | JGI IMG/M metagenome (GOLD analysis project Ga0247740, IMG submission 180942) | Plant litter microbial communities from Arlington Agricultural Research Station in Wisconsin, United States - UWRJ-L148-409B-2 | ecosystem: Environmental > Terrestrial > Plant litter >...
CCAGCCCAGCCCAGCCCAGCCAGCCCAGCCCAGCCAGCCGACCAGGCCGGGCCAGCCCTACTCGACCAGCAGCCCCACCCGGTCGTCGAGGTACGCGTCGAGATCGCGCGACTGCGCCTGGTTGGTGCTGTTCCAGCGAACGCGAGCCCGGCCGCCGTCGACGAAGAGCGGGCTCGAGTCGCCGTCGATTCCGTCGAGCACGATCTCGACCGTGTCGAAGTTGACTGTGTCGCCCTCGACGAACTTCCCGGCGTGCGCGGCCGCGCGGTAGCCGCGACGCACTTCGATGCCGGGCGACTGGTAGCCCGGATACCCCGCCGGCACGGCCCGCGTGATCTTGCCGGTTGCGTGCAGCGATCCGTCGCGCCCGAGCAGAAGCACCCCGAGCGGCCAGACCCGGCCGACGGGCACCATCACCGGCGAGCGCTCGACGCCGAGCACGCGCTTGCGGCGCACGAAGTTCGCGAGCGCCTCGTCCGGCACCCCGGCATCGGCCAGCCGCTGCACCGCACGCTCGAGTGACGCCCGGATGTGGTCAATCTCGGCCACCTTCGGTCAGTGACCTGTCACGTCGGAGTCGACTCCGGCATCCGGCCCCTGCGACAGCTGCGCTATCGACGCGAGATCGTCTGCGGTCAGCGCAAAATCAAAGACCTCGAGGTTCTCGGCGAGGCGCTCGGGGGTCTTGCTCTTCGGGATCGCGACGAGTCCCTGCTGCACGTGCCAGCGCAGGATGACCTGGGCGGGCGTGCGACCGTGCTCGCCCGCGATCTCGAGGATGCGCGGGTCGGTCAGCAGTCCGGTGCCGGGGCCGAGCGGGCTCCACGACTCGGTGACGAAGCCGAAGTGCTCGTCGGCGGCGATCTGCTCGGCGCGCACGACGAGCGGGTTGAGCTCGATCTGATTGACGGCGGGGGTGATGCCGGTCGCGTCGATGAGGCGTTCGAGGTGCGCGGGCTTGAAGTTCGAGACGCCGATCGACCGCGTCTTGCCCTCGTTCAGCAGCTTCTCGAAGGTGCGGAAGGTCGACACGTACTCGTCGCGCGCCGGCAGCGGCCAGTGGATCAGCAGCAGGTCGACGTAATCGAGGTTCAGGCGGTCGAGCGAGGCGTCGAGACCGGCGATCGCGCGGTCGTGGCCCTGAAACTGTCCGTCGAGCTTGGTGGTGACGAACAGGTCGTCGCGGGCGAGCCCGGTGGAGGCGACGCCCACCCCCACGCCGCGCTCGTTGCCGTACTTCGCGGCGGTGTCGATGTGCCGGTAGCCCAGCTGCACCGCCTCGACGATCGCCGCGGCGACGGCGTCGTCATCGAGCGGCCAAGTGCCGAGCCCGATCTGCGGGATGGAGTGGCCGTCGTTCAGAGGGATGCGCGGGGCGAGGGAGACCATACGTCCACCCTCGCAGATGGTCGGGCGAAAGGGCCACCCTTGACAGGCTGATTTGTATTGCTACGATGGTACAAACGACGCACAAACGATTCGAGGAGGAACCCGTGGACAGCCTCACCTGGTTCGTCAGCATTTTCGTCGCAGCGCTCTTGGTCGCGCTCTTCGTTTCGACCTTCGTACCCTTCTTCTCGCGGTACACCGCCTACCGGTACTCGGTGGACATCCGCGTTGACCTCCCCGTGCGCCTGGAGCCCCGGGTCAGCGCCCGCTTCATCGCTCAGGGTCGCGGCGCGACCATCGGCGGCCTCGTCTTCCTCGTCGCGGCGGTTCTCGCGATGCTGGGCGGCATCTACGTCGGCGACGCACCGGCGTCGCCGCTCCTGCTCGTTTTTGGCCTCGTGCTCGTGGGATCCCTGGTCGGCGCCACCGTGGGGGCCTTCACCGGCGTCACGACGACCACATCCGATCAACCGCGGGTCGCGCGGTCACGCGCGGTGAGCGTGAGCGACTATCTGCCCCGGGTGGAGCGCGTGGCCGCGTGGGTGTCGGTGGTTGCCGCTGTGCTCGTCGCCGTCGCCCTGGGTGCCGCCGGCGCCAGCGCCGCGGTGTTCCCGGTCGCGCTCTTCGCGGGTCTCGGCGGTCTCACACTCGTGATGTTCGAGATCGCGAGCAATCGCATCGTCGACCGATCGCAGCCGGCCGGTTCGACGGCCGATCTGGTTTGGGACGACGCAATGCGGGCGTCGATCCTGCGTGACCTGATCTCCGGTCCGCTCGCGCTCGGAGCGCTCAGCCTCGTTCTGGGAATCGTGCAGCTCGTCGGTACGTCGGTGGGACTCACCGCGTCGAACATGGCCGACAACTACGGCATCGTGTTGTCGGTTTTGGGGCTCGCGTCCGCGCTCTACAGCCGCACGGGCTGGTCGCAGCGGTACTTCCTCGGCCGCCTCTGGCCGAACCTGCGCTGGAGCGATACCGCCGACGCAGTGACGGATGCCGCCTGATGCTCACGATCGACCCGAAATCACCGGTGCCGCCGTTCGAGCAGCTGCGCCTGCAGTTCATCGAGCAGGTGCGCGGCGGCGAGCTCGCAGCGGGGGCGAAACTGCCCACGGTGCGCCGGCTCGCCGACGACCTCGGCCTCGCGCCGAACACCGTGGCGCGCTGTTACCGCGAGCTCGAGCGCGACGGCTTCATCGAGACCCGCGGTCGCAACGGCTCGTTCGTGAGCGCGCAGGGCGGCGCGGCCGAGCAGCAGGCGCAGGTCGCGGCGCGGGCGTACGCCGACCGCATCCAGCAGCTCGGGGTGTCGCCGCGCGACGCCCTCGCCTGGGTGACGGCCGCGCTCAAGGCGTAGACCCGCAGTTTCTAGATGAGCCGAAAACGGCCGCATGAGCCGCGGACGGCGGGCTCATACGGCCGGAAACGGCTCATCTGCGCGGGTGCGCTAGACCTTCAGCCCGATCATGCCCGCGTCGGGGTTGCCGAAGCGGTGTGCGGTGACGCTCACGGCCTGCTCGCGCAGGAACGGCAGCAGCTCGACCCGTCCGGCCGAGGTGACCTCGCCGGCGTAGATGGCGAGGTCGGGGGTTCCGCCCACGGCCGCGGCGAGAGCCGAGGCGTCGCCGCCGACGAGTCGCACGCGGGCGGTGGTGATGCCGCCCGCTGCGGCACGGGTCAGCCACGCGGCATCCGACTCGATCTTCACGTCGCGCACGTCGATCGGCGACGATCCGCCGGCGATGCGCCCGATGAGGGTCGCGGGCAGCGGCACGGCCGAGCTCACGTAGACCGGCGCCTTGGCGCGCGTCGCCGCGGCGAGCAGGCGCACGAGCTTGCCGAGCGGCTCACCGTCTGCGAGGCGAAGGGTGACCGGCACGGGCAGGTAGCGGAACATATTGCGCTCGACCTCGAGGCCCGAGGCGTCGCGGCTGACGCCGAACTCCTGCTGCCAGGCCTGCTCGTCGCTGTAGGCGCCGCGGCGCACACCGTCGAACTCCAAGAACTCGAGCCCGCTCTGCGCCTGCTTGATGAAGCCGGCGACGCGCGAGTCGAGGCCGTCGAGACGCAGGTCTTCGTCGGGCTCGGCGGCGACCGCGCTCCAGCTGCCGAGGGTCATCAGGTAGTTCGGGCCGCCGGCCTTGGTGCCCGCTCCGACCGAGGAGCGCTTCCAGCCGCCGAACGGCTGGCGCTGCACGACGGCGCCGGTGATGCCGCGGTTGACGTAGACGTTGCCGGCCTCGACGTAGGCGAGCCACTTGGCCACCTCGGCGGGGTCGAGCGAGTGGATACCCGCGGTGAGGCCGTAGGCGCTCGCGTTCTGCATCTCGATCGCGTCTTCGAGCGTGTCGGCCGTCATGATGCCGAGCACCGGGCCGAAGTACTCGGTGAGGTGGAACTCGCTGCCGGCGACGACGCCCTCGCGCACACCGGGCGACCAGAGGCGTCCGTCTTCCACGGCGCCGTCGGTCAGCTCGGTCGGCTTGACGAGCCACGACTGTCCGGGCTCGAGAGTGGTGAGCGCGCGCAGCAGCTTGCCGTGGGCGGGCTCGATGATCGGGCCCATCTGGCTGAGCGGGTTCTGCGGAACACCGACGCGCAGCGTGCGCACCGAGTCGACCAGCTGGCGGCGGAAACGCTCCGACTTGGCGACCGACCCGACGAGGATCACGAGCGACGCGGCCGAGCACTTCTGTCCGGCGTGCCCGAATGCACTGCGCACGACGTCGGCCGCGGCCAGGTCGAGGTCACCGCTCGGGGTGACGATGATCGCGTTCTTGCCGCTGGTCTCGGCGAGCAGCGGCAGGTCGGGGCGCCACGAGCGGAACAGCTGCGCGGTCTCGTAGCCGCCGGTGAGGATCAGGCGGTCGACGGCGGGGTGCGACACGAGCTCGCGCCCGAGCTCGCCCTCTTCGATGTCGACGAGCACGAGAACGTCGCGCGGTACACCGGCCTCCCACAGCGCCTCGACCATAACGGCGGCGCTGCGCTTCGCCTGCGGTGCCGGCTTGATGATGACGGCGCTGCCCGAGGCGAGCGCCGCGAGCACGGAACCGGCGGGGATCGCGACGGGGAAGTTCCAGGGCGGGGTGACCACGATCAGGCGTGACGGTGTGAACGTGGCATCCGCGATCGTGTGAAGGTCGAGCGAGCGCGCCGCGTAGTAGTGGGCGAAGTCGATCGCCTCGCTCACCTCGACGTCGGCCTCGGCGATGGTCTTGCCGGTCTCGCTCGCCATGACCTCGATGAGGCGTCCGCGGAACGCTCCGAGCACGTCGCCCGCGTCGTGCAGGATGCGGGCACGGCTCTCGACCGGAATCGCCTGCCAGACATCGGCGGCGTGAACGGTCGCGCCGACCGTGGTGAGCAGCGTGTCGAGGTCGTCGATGCGCGCGGCGGCGATCGTGTCGACGCCGAGCCGCGAGTCGGCGCTGCGCTCGAGGATGCGCAGGCCCCACGCCCGGTTGGCGGCGATCGAGTTGTCGGTGTCGGCCTCGTTCTGGAACTCGTCGAGCGCGAGCGCCGCTTCGACCTCGGGGGTTGTGCGGTCCTGCACGCGGTGCGACGCGGGAACCGAGGGCTCGAGCGCGGCCATCGACGCGAGGAAGCGGCCCTCTTCGCGGGCGAAGATCTTCTCGTTGCCCGCGAGTTCGAACAGCCCGCTCATGAAGTTCTCGGTGCTGGCGTTCTCTTCGAGCCGGCGGATCAGGTAGCTGATGGCCGAGTCGAACTCGCTCGGGCGCACGACTGGTGTGTAGAGCAGCAGGCCGCCGACGTCCTTCTTCACGGCCTCGGCCTGGCCGGTGGCCATCCCCAGCAGCATCTCGAACTCGATGCGGTGGTCGACCTTGCGCTGCTTGGCGAGCAACCAGGCGTAGGCGACGTCGAACAGGTTGTGGCCGGCGACGCCGATGCGCACGGCGTCGGTGCGCTCGGGCGTGAACGCCCAGTCGAGCACACGCTTGTAGTTGGTGTCGGTCTCGACCTTGGTGGGCCAGGTGGCGAGCGGCCAGCCGTGCATCGTCGCGTCGACGTACTCCATCGCCAGGTTGGCACCCTTGACGACACGCACCTTGATGCCCGCGCCCCCGGTGGAGCGGCGCTCGGTCGCCCACGCGGTGAGACCCTGCAGCGCGGAGAGCGCATCGGGCAGGTAGGCCTGCAGCACGATGCCGGCCTCGAGCTTGTGCAGCTGCGGCTGGGCGAGCAGCGCCTCGAACACGGCGACCGTGAGGTCGAGGTCGTGGAACTCCTCCATGTCGAGGTTGATGAACTTGGGGGTCGGCGACGCGGCGGCGAGGTCGTAGAGCGGGGTGAGTCGCTCGACGACGCGGGCGACGGTCTCGTCGAAGGCCCACATCGACAGCTGCGCCGAGACCGAGGAGACCTTGATCGACACGTAGTCGACGTCGTCGCGCTTCAGCAGCTCGAGGGTTCCGGCGAGTCGGCGGTCGGCCTCGTCGTCACCGAGCACGGCCTCGCCGAGCAGGTTGATGTTGAGGCGCACGTCGTTCTCGCGCAGGTGGGAGAGGGTCTGGTCGAGGCTCTTCGGCGTCGCGTCGATCACGAGGTGTCCGACCATGTTGCGCAGTACGCGGCGGGCGATCGGCACAACGATCCACGGCAGCACGGGCGCGAAGACGCCGCCGAGGCGGATCGCGGCGCGCAGGTAGGCGGGCAGGAACTTCGGGATGCGGTGGCTCAACTGCTCGAGGCTGCGCGCGGCGACGCGCAGGTCTTCGGGGCGCACCACCTTGTCGACGAACCCGATGGTGAACTCGAGGCCGAGCGGGTCTTTGAGCACTCCGGCCAGGCGGGCGGCGCTCGCGTCGTCTTTGACGTTCGCACTCTCGGTGAGCCACCGCCGCACGGTCGCGACGGTCTCCTCGACCAGCGCGTCGGGCACGGGGGTGTCAGTGTTTGTGCGCTCTATCGACATGCTCACGAGAATAGGCCTCCCTCGGGGACGGTTGCTGGGTTAGGTCAGTGTGCCTGCCCGATAACTAAAGCAAAAGCGAATGTTTACGCACGATATTATGAAGTTCTGCCGAAAGAACGGATGCCACGTGCTCGACCTCAAACGCCTGCGCCTGTTGCGCGAGCTCAAGATCCGCGGAACCATCACGGCCGTGGCCGAGACCTTCTCCTACAGCCCCTCGTCGGTGTCGCAGCAGCTGGCCCTGCTCGAGGTCGAGGCCGGCGTGCCGCTGCTCACCAAGTCGGGCAGGCGCGTGCAGCTCACGCCCCAGGCCGAGGTTCTCGTCGCGCACACCACCCAGCTGCTCGAACGGGTCGAGCTGATGGAGAGCGAGCTGGTCTCGAGCCTCACCGAGGTGCGCGGCACCGTGCGGCTCGCGGTGTTCCAGTCGGCGGCGCTCGGCATCGTGCCGCAGGCGCTCACCCTGCTCGCGACCGAGTTTCCCGAGCTTCGGGTCGAGGTGACCCAGCGCGAGCCGGAGAACGCGCTGGTCGAGGTCTGGGCGCGCGAGTTCGACCTCGTCATCGCCGAGCAGTACCCCGGTCATGCCGCGCCGCACCAGCCCGATCTCGACCGGGTCGAGCTCTGCGGGGACGAACTGCGCCTCGGGGTGCCGTCGGCACGTGGCATCCGTTCTCTCGAAGACGCGGCGAAGCTGCCATGGGTCATGGAGCCGCGGGGCACGGCGAGCCGGCACTGGGCCGAACAGCTCTGCCGTCGCGCGGGCTTCGAACCCGACGTGCGGTTCGAGACGGCCGACCTGCAGGCGCACATCCGGTTCATCGAGTCGGGCAACGCGGTGGCCGTACTGCCCGACCTGGTCTGGTCGGGCCGCGAGCCCAGCGTAGAACTGGTGCGTCTCGCGGGTCATCCGTCGCGCACAGTATTCACCTCGGTGCGCGACGCGAGCAAGCACCGTCCGACGATTCTCGCCTGTCGAGCTATTCTCGATCGGTCGGTCGCTTTCCTCTAGCGGACGGCTCGGCTACCGACCGTTTCCTTACGCAACGGTAGGCTGACGCCCAAGGAATCACAGGGAGAGACCAATGAGCACCGAAATAGCGGGTGCGAGTGTGCGCCGAGTTCCTCGCCAAGACCGCAGCGAACAGCGCTTCGAGTTGATCCTCGACACAACGGCGGCGCTCATCGACGAGGTCGGCTACGGCAGCCTCACGACGTCGCTCATCGCGAAGCGGGTCGGCATGTCCGGCCCCGGCATCTACCGCTATTTCGACGGGCTGCAGGCCATCGCCACAGCCCTCGCCACCCGCAACCTGCGCCGGCTGCTCGAGCACGCCACCGAGCTGACCTCCGACACCACGCTCGAGTGGGACCAGGCCATGCACGGCCTCGTCGGGGTCTACACCGACATGTTCCGCACCGAGCCGGGCTTCCGCTGGCTGCGTCTCGGCGACGCGATCGACCGCCACCTGATCGACGACACCGAGACCAACCGCACCGTCGTCGCCCGCCACATGGCGAACCACTTCGTCGAGCGCTACGACGTCTTCCCGCGTCCCGACCTGCTGCAGCACGTCGAGGTCATGGTCGAGATCGCCGACAGCCTCGTGGCCCGCGCCTTCGTCTCGAACCCGCAGGGCGACGAGTTCTACATCGCCGAGACCCAGCGGCTGCTGACCCGCTACCTCGGCGAGTACCTCGCGAGCACCCTCGAAGAGGCCGAGCGGCTGCACGAGCTCAGCAAAGCGCAGGCGTAGCGGGCCGAACCGAGCCAGTAGCTGCGTCGATTTGCGACTTCCGCACCTTCATCGGCCGCGGGAAGGTGCGCAACTCGCAAATCGCCAGCGCGCCGCCCGTTCGCGAGCCCTTTCTCGACCGCAACCCTTTCGGCTATGGTCGGCGCATGATCGACATCACCGAGCTGCGCACACGCGTGTCCGGGTCCGTGCTCAGCGCGGACGACGAGGGATTCGCCGCCGAGGTCGCCGGGTTCAACCTCGCGATCGAGCATGATCCGGATGTCGCGGTGGTCGCCGCGACGACCGCCGACGTCGTCGAGGCGGTGCTCTTCGCCCGCGAGCTCGCGTTGCCCGTCGAGGTGCAGTCGACCGGCCACGGAGCGCACCGCCGGATCACCGAGGGTGTGCTCGTCTCGACGCGCCGTCTCATCGCCGTGAAGCTCGACCCGGCCACCCGCATCGCCACGGTCGGGGCCGGCGCCCGCTGGAGCCGGGTCATCGCGGCCGGCGCCCCGCTCGGGCTCGCGCCCGTGGGCGGTTCCGCTCCCGCGGTCGGCGTGGTCGGCTACCTCATCGGCGGCGGCTTCGGCCCGCTCGTGCGCAGCCACGGCGCCTCGTCCGACTACGTGCGCGGCTTCACCGTGGTCACGGGTGCCGGCGAGGTCGTCGAGGCGAGCGCCGACGAGAACCCCGACCTGTTCTGGGCGCTGCGCGGCGGTAAGACCGGGCTCGGCATCGTGACCGAGGTGCGGCTCGAGCTCGTCGAACTGCCCTCGCTGTACGCCGGATCGCTGCTCTTCGAGAACCAGCACATCGAGAAGGTGCTGCGCGGCTGGTTCGACTACACCGCGACCGCCGACCCGGCCGTGTCGACGAGCGTCGTGATGCTGCGGTTCCCGCCCATCGACGCGGTGCCCGAGCCGATGCGCGGCAAGAACTTCGCCGCCCTGCGCTTCGCCTACCCCGGCGAGATCGGCGAGGGCCGCCGGCTCGCCGCCCCGCTGCGCGCGCTCGCGCCGGTGTTCATCGACTCGCTCGGCGAGCTGCCGATCGACGAGGTCGGGCTGATCCACAACGACCCGGAGGGCCCGTCGCCGGCCTGGAGCAACGGAACGCTGCTCTCGCACGCCAACGCCGACCTCGCCTCGGCCGTATTGGCGGCCGCCGGCCCGAACACCCGCGTCCCGTTCGTCGCGGCCGAGCTGCGCCACCTCGGTTCAGCGCTGGCGACCGACGTGCCCGAGGAATCCGCCGTGGGCGGCCGCTCGGCGCGCTACGCGATCGTGCTCATCGCGGCCCCCGAGCCGAGCCTGTTCGATCGCGTTGTGCCCGAGGCGGCGAACGCGGTCTTCGAGGCGATCCGCCCGTGGATCAACGCCGAGTCGAACATCAACTTCTCGGCGCTCGGCGGCGCGGGAACCCCGAACTGGTCTCCCGAGACGACCGAGCGGCTCGCCGCGGTCCGCAAACGCCACGACCCCGACAGGGTGTTCGCGCACTAACGGAGGCGCTAGTGCTGGCGGTGGTCCTGGATCGTCATGCGCGGCCCGAACGCCGGCTTGCGAAAGCCGCTCGCCTCGATCAGCCGCATGACTCGCTGGCGGTGTCCCGCGTAGGGCTCGAGCAATTCGAGCATGCCGTCGTCGTCGACGGGCTTGCCGATGAGCGCCCAGCCGACGACCGCGGGCAGGTGGTAGTCGCCGACGCTCGGCGAGTCGGGGTCGCCGTGCGCGCGCTGGGTCGTCTCGGCCGCGGTCCAGACGCCGATGCCCGGGATCGAGCGCAGCTTCTTCGCGACGACCGGTCCGCCACGGCCGTCGGCCAGGGTGCGTTCTAAGGAGGAGGCGACGGATGCTGCGCGCATCACTGTCGCGGACCGCTGCGGTCCCACCCCGGCGGTATGCCACTCCCACGACGGCACCCGCCGCCACCGCTCCGCGCTCGGGAACACGCGCATCCCCTCGGGCGCGGGCCCGGGTGGCACGTCGCCGAACTTCCACAGCAGCGAGCGCCACGCGCGTCGAGCCTCGATGCCGGTGACCTTCTGCTCGAGGATGGCGATGAGCAGCATCTCGAAAACCTGGCGCGTGCGCAGCAGCCGCAGCCCCTGGTTGCGGCGCAGCGCGTCGGACAGGAACGCGTTGCCCGACACGTCGAGGTCGCTCCAGTCGTCGCCGTCGCCGAGCAGCTCTGGCACCCCGGCGATGGCCCATTCCGCGCCGTCACCCCACGCGCGGGCCTCGACCGAGCCGGGGCGTTCGGAGAGGTGCAGAGTGGCGGCGCCGTGGGGAGTCAGCAGCGTTCGCCAGACACCCGTGTCATCCACCCTCATCGTGGGATCGAGGTGACCGCGACGCAGCGGACGCAGCGTAGCGAGGAGCGCCACGCGTGTGCGCGGCGTGTAAATTGTGGTGAGGGGTACTGCGTCCATCGATCCGAGCCTACGTCGGTCGTGGCCGTTCTTCCCCGAGGTAGCCGCACCCCCCGAACTGGGACGGGGTGACGTTCGGACTATTTACAGATTGTTTCGTTTTTCGGGTTTATGATCGCAGTCGAGACCTCCCGAAGCGCGAACCCGAACCGTGCTGGTCTCACCGAGGAATCCCTATGCCTGCAACCCCTACAGCCGCGCCCACTCGCAAGAGACAGTGGGGGGCTGAGCGTAGTACCCAACCGCTTCCCACGATCCACGTTCGCCCGAGCGACCGCCAGATCGCCATGAGCCGGCTCGCGATCGTCGCGACCGTCGTGTTCTGGGCCATCTACGTGGTCTACACGATCCTGCGCCAGTTCATCGACAACGGCACCCAGAACTTCCGCTTCACCACCGAGGCGGTCTCGTACGTCATCGTCGTGACCTTCCTCACCTTCTCCGCGCTGATGTACCTCGTCGCGCGCCAGGGTGCTCTCATCCGCTTCCGCGACCACGTGCGTGTTCCCCGCGCCGAGCTCGACCGTCACTTCGCCCAGAACCACTCGTCGATCACCGTCCTGGTGCCCTCGTACAGCGAAGAGCTCGTCGTCATCCGCTCGACCCTCTGGTCGGCCGCGCTGCAGGAATACCCCGAGATGCGCGTCGTGCTGCTGATCGACGACCCGCCCTTCCCGACCGACAAGACAGTGGCGGCGAAGCTCGACCTCGCCCGCGGCGTCGCGACCGACATCATGGACAACCTCGCCGAACCGCGCCAGCGCTTTGCCGACGCCCGTCTGCAGTTCGAGCTCGACACCATGGACAACGCCGAGCCGACCATCGAGGCGGTGCGCCAGCTCGCGTACCAGTACTTCTGGGCCGCCGACTGGCTCGAGACCATGGCCGAGGGCGAGAAGATCGAAGACCACGTCGACGAGTTCTTCGCCGACCAGGTTCTGCGCGGCCTGAGCGAAGAGCTCGCGCTCGTCGGAACCGCCCTCACGGCCGCTGCCGACCAAGGCGAGACGCCCGCGATCGAGCGTATGGCCGAGCTGTACCGCCGCCTCGACTGGACCTTCAACGCCGAGATCACCACGTTCGAGCGCAAGAAGTACGCGTCGCTCTCGCACGAGGCCAACAAGGCGATGAACCTCAACTCGTACATCGGCCTCATGGGCGACAGCTACGACACCGAGCAGACCCCCAACGGCATGGTGCTGCGTCCGTCGGCCACCGGCGACTTCGTCGTGCCCGACTCCGACTACCTGCTCACGCTCGACGCCGACTCGGTTCTGCTGCGCGACTACTGCCTGCGCCTGGTCTACTTCCTCGAGCAGCCCGAGAACGCACGCGTGGCCGTGACGCAGACGCCCTACTCGTCGTTCCGCGGAGCCGGCACACGCATCGAGCGTCTCGCCGGTGCCACCACCGACATCCAGCACCTACTGCACCAGGGCATGTCGTACTACAACGCGGCCTTCTGGGTGGGCGCGAACGCCGTCATCCGCCGCGAGGCGCTCGTCGACATCGTCGAGATCGAGAACATCGGCGGCTTCGACATCAAGCGCTACGTGCAAGACCGCACGGTCATCGAGGACACCGAGTCGAGCGTCGACCTCGGAACCCACGGCTGGTCGATCGTCAACTACCCCGAGCGTCTCAGCTACTCGGCCACCCCGCCCGACTTCGGCTCGCTCGTTGTGCAGCGTCGCCGCTGGGCCAACGGCGGACTGCTCATCATGCCGAAGTTCATCCGCCAGGTGCGCGAGCGCCGCGCCCGCGGCGAGCGCGTGACCCTCACCGAGATCGCCCTGCGCACGAACTACATGACGTCGATCGCCTGGGCGAGCTTCGGGCTCATCTTCCTGCTGGCGTACCCGTACGACAGCCGCCTGCTCAGCCCGGTCGTGGTGCTCGCGGCCGTGCCGTACTTCCTCTGCATGGGCTTCGACCTGCGCCGGTTCGGCTACCGCTTCACCGACATCGCCCGCATCTACGGCTTCAACCTGATTCTGCTGCCCGTGAACCTCGCCGGCGTCTTCAAGTCGATCGAGCAGGCCATCACGGTCAAGAAGATCCCGTTCTCCCGCACACCCAAGGTGAAGAACCGCACCGCGGCCCCGATCCTCTACGTGCTGGCGCCGTACGCGATCGTGATCTTCTCGTTGATCACGCTCTGGCGCGACGCGATCGTCGGCAACTGGGGCAACGCGGCGTTCGCCACGTTCAACGCCTTCCTCGCCCTCACCGCGATCATCGCGTACATCGGCATCAAGAACTCGATCGTCGACATCTGGATCGGCGCGACGAACTGGCTGTTCGTGCCCGTGAAGCAGAAGCCCAACACCACCACCAGCCCCGATCAGGCCGAGACGCCGATCGACTGGCGCTCCGTTCTCTACCGCGGCGACACCGACGGCCTCGGCTCGACGGCGATCACCAAGACCGACCCGCGCACCACCGCGCCGACTTCAAGAAAGGGGGCGTAAACGATGACCACCGTCGAGAATGCTGCCCCGAAGCCGCCGAAGACCCGGCGCCTCTCCATCCCCCGACTGCTCATCGCCGTCACCATCACGGCCGCTCTCGTCGTCGCCGGTGTCGTCGGAGCCCGCTCGTGGTACTCGTCGGCGACCACGCCCGAGAGCGACCCCTGGTTCGCCGCGTACGTCGACGTGACCGCCACACCGACCTTCGCGTTCGAGACGCCGAAGAGCGACGCGGCACAGAACGTCGTGCTGTCCTTCATCGTCGCGAAAGACGGCGAAGACTGCACCCCGTCGTGGGGCAACGCCTACACAATGGACGAGGCGGCGAACTCGCTCGACCTCGACCGCCGCATCGCCCGCCTGCAGCAGCAGGGCGGTGAGCCGATCGTCTCGTTCGGCGGACTGCTGAACGACGAGCTCGCGACCGCCTGCAGCGACGAGTCGAAGCTCGTCGACGCCTACCAGAGCGTCATCGACCGCTACTCGCTGACCACGATCGACCTCGACATCGAAGCCGGCAACCTCGCCGACACCGAGTCTGGCGAGCGTCGCGCCAAGGCCATCGCGAGCCTGCAGAAGTCGCAGAAGGCCGCCGGCGAGAACCTGGCCGTCTGGCTGACCCTCCCGGTCGCCCCGACCGGCCTCACCGAGCTGGGCACCGACGCCGTGTCGGCCTTCCTCGACGCCGGGGTCGACCTCGCGGGCGTCAACGTCATGACGATGGACTACGGCGACAGCCGCGAGGAGGGCGTGAGCATGCTCGACGCCTCGACCTCCGCGCTCGAGCAGACCCACCGCCAGCTCGGCATCCTCTACTCGCGCGCCAAGATCGACCTCACGAGCGACACCCTGTGGACCAAGATCGGCGCGACTCCGATGATCGGCCAGAACGACGTCGAAGACGAGGTGTTCTCTCTCGCCGACGCGAAGGCGTTCAACACCTACGTCAAGCAGCACGACCTCGGACGCATGTCGATGTGGTCGCTCAACCGCGACGTGACCTGCAGCCCGAACTACGGCGACACCCGCCGGGTGTCCGACTCCTGCAGCGGCGTGCCGCAGGGCGACGCGTCGTTCGCCGACCTGCTCGGCAAGGGCATCGACGGCGACCCCGTCGCCTCGGCCGCCGTCGTCACGACCAACGAGGCGCTCGCGCCCGAGGTCGAAGACGACCCGGCCACGAGCCCGTACCAGATCTGGTCGCCCGACTCGACGTACCTGCTCGGCACCAAGGTCGTCTGGCACCAGAACGTCTACTCCGCCAAGTGGTGGACGCGCGGCGACCTACCCGACAACCCCGTACTCGAGACCTTCGAGACCCCGTGGGAGCTCATCGGTCCGGTTCTGCCCGGCGAGACGCCGGTGCCGGTTCCGACCGTGCCGGCCGACGCCTACCCCGGCTGGGACGGCGCCGTCGTCTACCGCGAGGGCGACCGCGTCATCGTCGGCCAGTACGCCTTCGAGGCCAAGTGGTACAACGAGGGCGAACCGCCCGCCGCGGCCTCGACCGACCCCGACAGCTCGCCATGGGTCGTGCTCAGCGACGCCCAGGTGCAGGAAGTCATCGACGGCGAGACCCCCGCCGAGTAGTGCGCTTCGTGCCGCACCTCTGAGATCAGACGTGCGGCACGAACGCCTGCCAGGCCTCGCGCCTGGTCGATCTCGGATCGGATTCGACCCGGTCGGTCTCGTCGAAGATGAGCGTCTCGCGCGTGGTCTCGTCGTAGCGCGGCCAGTCGCCGGCCGCCCCCGTGCGCGCGAACTCGATCCAGTGCGCGCGCATGCGCGCTCCCGTTCTCTTGAAGGCGCGACGGCCGCCCAGGATGCCCATTGCGCGCCCGAATCGGCCATCCATCCGGTCGAATAGTGCGAGCAGCTCGATGCCGTGGGTCGCGTCGAATCCGAGCGCGCGCACCAGCCGCGGCGCGATGTCGAACCGATAGAAGTACACCGGCGCAAACCGCGAGTGCCGCTCGGCGACCTTCACCGTGGGGTACCAGAAGGCGAAGTCGCCGGCGAAGTCGGCCGCGGGGCGCCTGTCGGGAAGCCCCGGGTACTCGGCTTTGATCGCCTTGCGCGCCTTCTTCTTCGTCTTCGAGAAGATCGAGCGGATGCGAGGGGGCGTCGTCGCGAGGATGTCGAGGCGTCCCGTGAAGAGAGAACCCTCACGATCGTTGGTGCCGATGATGAGGGGCACGCGCACGGCCGTTCCGTCTTTGAACGCGTCGAGCGGACGGACCGGAAGGTAGTCGCCGTCGATCACCGGGCAGAGCGCGATCGTGCCGGGATCCCGGTCGGGCGTGAGCAACGTGAGCTGCACCGCGGCCTCGACGAGATCGGCCGGGTCGGCGATCGTGAGCATCAGCGCGGCGTCCTCGAGCGTCGTCGACTCGACGCCCGACGGCTCGAGCCTGGCGGTGAGAAACTCGAGGTACTCGTCGGCCCAGCGCCCCGTAACGTCGGGCGCGTAGAGCGCGTTCGTCGGGGCGCTCTGCGCGATGGCTCGGGCGAAGAGGCCGTGGGCGGCTGGCGTGGCCATCAGGGTGGTGACGGCGTTGCCACCCGCCGACTCGCCGAACAGGGTGACGTTGGCCGGGTCGCCGCCGAACGCCGCGATGTTGTCGCGCACCCACTCGAGCGCGGCCACTTGGTCGCGCAGCCCGAGGTTGGACTCGATGGGCCGCCCCGCAGTCGAGTAGCGCGAGAGGTCGATGTAGCCGAGAGCGCTCAGCCGGTAGTTGAAACTGACGTAGACGATGCCGCCCTCGCGCACGAGGGTCTCGCCGTTGTGCGGATGCTCGGCCGACGAGCCGACCGCGTACGCTCCACCGTGCACGAACACCATCACCGGCAGCTTCTCGCCGCCGCCCGGCGGCCGCAGCACGTTGAGGCTGAGGCAGTCCTCGCTCATCTCCTGGCCCTTGGCCGCGCCGATGAAGTTGCCCGCCCGCGACTGCCAGGCCACGGGACCGAAGGCGCTCGCGTCGCGCACCCCCTGCCAGTGCTCGGGCGGTTGCGGCGCCCGCCAGCGACGAGAGTCGACCGGCGGGGCCGCGAACGGCAGCCCGCGCCACGCCTCGACGCCCCGCGTGCGCACCCCACGGGCCGTGCCCTGCGCGACCTCGATCTCGAGGCCGGGCGCGGTGGAGGTTCGAGTAGACACCGGGCGATGGTAACCAATCGGCGTGAACACCCGGGTGCGACTACCCTCGAACGGTGGCAGTCCCCAAAATCATCCTGTTCTACGGGTTCACCCCGCTCGCCGACCCCGACGCCGTGCGCCTCTGGCAGCGCGACCTCTGCGAGTCGCTCGGCCTCACCGGCCGCATCCTCATCTCGGCCGACGGCATCAACGGCACGGTCGGCGGCGAGCTGAAGGACGTCAAACGCTACGTGCGCAAGACGCGCGAGTACCCGGCGTTCAAGAACATCGACTTCAAGTGGAGCGAGGGCACGGGCGACGACTTCCCGCGCCTCAGCGTGCGGGTGCGCGACGAGATCGTGAGCTTCGGGGCGCCCGGCGAGCTGGAGGTCGACGAGAACGGCGTGGTCGGCGGCGGGACCCGCCTCACCCCCGAAGAACTGCACGAACTGGTCGAACGCAAAGAGGTCACCTTCTTCGACGGACGCAACGCGTTCGAGGCCGAGATCGGGCGGTTCGCGGATGCCGTGGTTCCGAACGTCGCGAACACCCGCGAGTTCGTGGCCGAGTTGGACAGCGGCAAGTACGACCATCTCAAAGACCAGCCGATCGTCACCTACTGCACCGGCGGCATCCGCTGTGAAGTCCTGTCATCGCTCATGGTGAGCCGCGGCTTCGGCGAGGTCTACCAGCTCGAGGGCGGCATCGTGAAGTACGGCGAGACCTTCGGCGACTCCGGCCTCTGGCAGGGGTCGCTCTACGTCTTCGACAACCGCATGTCGATCGACTTCACCGCCGACGCCGCGGTGATCGGCCACTGCTACAGCTGCGGCACCGAGACCAAGAACATGCGCAACTGCCGCGACCTGTCCTGCCGCGAGCAGCTCGTGGTCTGCGACGAGCACGCCGCGACCGCCGTCTGCTCCGTGCACGCACCGCTGTTCGCGTAGCTGGCGCGGCAACGAAAAACGCCCCGGCCGAAGCCGGGGCGTCGCGCGAAACTGATGCTTACGGGCACTCGATGGTCGTGCCATCGGTGAGCTCGTAGGTACCGGTGGCCTGGCCGTCGCAGAGGTCGGCGACCGCACCGCCGACGGCGATGCCGGCGACGATGATCAGGATGATGCTGATGACCTGGATCACGAAGAACACGAATCCGACGATGATCGCGGCGAGTGCGAAACCGTTCTTGTAGCCGGCCTTCTTCGACTTCGTGTACGCGACGATACCGATGATCGCACCGACGATCGACGCGACGATCGCGAGCACGAGTGCAACGATGCCGAGGGTCTTGTTGGGGTCGCTGGCACCCGTGGCGACGGGGTCGCGGGGGCGGCGGGCGCCGAGGGCGGGCCGGCGGGGTTGTTGACTTCAGACATGGAAACTCCTGTTTTCTTGGGTGAAGCTCGAGATAAAAGAACGTGAATCGGTTCACTTTATAGGGGCTTTCACAGGTTCGCCATGGGTAGCCCTGCCTGTCGGCGGCCCGCGCGATCTGGTATGCGACCCCGATACGCCATGATGGACTCATGAAAATCGGCATCCTGACGAGCGGCGGCGACGCACCCGGCCTCAACGCGGTCATCCGCGGAATCGTGTACACCGGCATCGCCACCGGCAAGTGCGAGGAGTTCGTCGGCTTCATCGGCGGCTGGAAGGGCGTCGTCGAGGCGAACACCATGCCCCTCGGCCGCAACGAGATCAAGGGCATCCACAAGCAGGGCGGCACCATCCTCGGAACCAGCCGCACGAACCCGTTCGACGGCATCGGCGGTGTCGACCGCATCAACGAGGTCATGCGCGACAACGGCATCGACGCCATCATCGCGATCGGCGGCGAGGGCACTCTCGCCGCGGCGAAGCGCCTGACCGACGCCGGCATCAACATCGTCGGCGTTCCCAAGACCGTCGACAACGACCTGGATGCCACGGACTACACCTTCGGCTTCGACACCGCGGTGCAGATCGCGACCGACGCCATGGACCGCCTGCGCACCACCGGCGACTCCCACGGCCGCTGCATGATCGCCGAGGTCATGGGCCGCCACGTCGGCTGGATCGCGCTGCACTCGGGCATGGCCGCCGGCGCGCACGCCATCCTCATCCCCGAGCAGAAGACCAGCGTCGACCAGATCATCGAGTGGGTCACCTCGGCGCACGACCGCGGCCGCGCGCCGCTCGTCGTCGTAGCGGAGGGCTTCTCGCTCGACACCATGGACGACGCCCACTCAGAGCGCGGGCTCGACGCCTTCGGCCGCCCGCGCCTCGGCGGCATCGGCGAGCTGCTCGCCCCCATCATCGAGGAGCGCACCGGCATCGAGACCCGCGCCACCACTCTCGGCCACATCCAGCGCGGAGGCACCCCGAGCGCGTACGACCGGGTACTGGCCACCCGGCTCGGAATGGCGGCCCTCGACGCCGCCATCGCCGGACGCTGGGGCCACATGGTCGGACTGCGCGGCACCGACATCATCACCGTGCCCTTCGCCGACGCACTCGGCAAGCTCAAGACGGTTCCGCAGCAGCGCTACGACGAGGCGAAGATCCTCTTCGGCTGATCCGGGGCACAGGAATAGGCTGGCCACATGTTCCGCGCCATCGTCGTCAAGAAACCTTCGGATGCCCCGGCCACCGCCACGCTCGAGACCGGGGTCGACGACTCCGCGCTCGGTGAGGGCGATGTCGAGATCGACGTCGAGTACTCGAGCGTCAACTACAAAGACGGCCTCGCCCTCACCGGAAGACCGGGCGTGATCAAGGCCGACAGCCTCATCGCCGGCATCGACCTCGTGGGCGTGGTGCGCGCTTCGACCGGTTCAGCGACCGTGGGCGACCGCGTCATCGTCAACGGGTTCGGCATCGGCGAGACCCACCCGGGCGGCCTGTCCGAACGAGCGCGGGCGAAGAGCGAGTGGCTCGTCCCCCTGCCCGAAGGCCTCAGCACGACGAGGGCCGCCGCGATCGGCACCGCCGGATTCACCGCCATGCTCTCGGTACTGGCTATCGAGAAGACCCTCTCGCCCGCCGACGGCGGTGAGGTGCTGGTCACCGGTGCATCCGGAGGGGTCGGATCCCTCGCGATCGCCCTGCTCGCGGGGCTCGGCTACAGCGTGACCGCCTCGACGGGCCGAGCCTCGGAGCACGACTACCTGCGCTCGCTCGGCGCCGCGAAGGTCATCGACCGGGCCGAGCTCGGCGAACCCGGCAAGCCGCTGCAGAGCCAGCGCTGGGCCGCAGCAGTCGACTCGGTCGGCAGCCACACCCTTGCCAACGTGCTCGCGCAGGCGAACTACGGCGCGACCGTCACCACCTGCGGCCTCGCCCAGGGCGCCGACCTGCCCGCGACTGTGATGCCGTTCATCCTGCGCGGCGTGACGCTGGCCGGCATCAACTCGGTCTACTGCCCCCTCCCCCTGCGTCAGGAAGCGTGGCGACGCCTGGCGCGCGATCTCGACCTCGACCTGCTCGACTCGCTCACGACATCCGTCGGCCTCGACGCGGCCATCGACGTCGCGCACGCCATCCTCGCGGGCGAGGTGCGCGGACGCACGGTCGTCGACGTGCAAAACTGAACTAATGAACCCAGCACTACTGATCATCGGATCGATCTTCGCCGTCCTCGCCGCCCTCGTGCACGTCGTGATCTTCTACTTCGAGTCGATCGGCTGGACGAAGCCCGCGATCTGGAAGCGTTTCGGCGTCGCGTCGCAGGCCGACGCCGACACGGTGCAGCCGATGGCCTACAACCAGGGCTTCTACAACCTGTTCCTCGCGGTGGGCGCAGTCGGCGGCGTCATCCTGCTCGCGACCGACGCCGCCCAGGCCGGGTACGCCGTCGCGCTGTTCGCCACGCTGAGCATGGTCGCCGCGGCGACGGTGCTCGTCACGAAGAACCACAAGCTCGCCCGCGCCGCGGCGACGCAGGGCCTGCTTCCGCTGGTGGCCGTGCTGTTCCTGCTGCTGGCGCTGATCTAGCCCACTCCTGCGCGCACCGGCGGGACGTGCGTGCAGAGGCGCCGCACCGCGCCCGTCCCGTGGTTGCGCGCCAGTTCGGCACACCCGCGGTCTACTCGGGCGAGGTCGCCTGCGCCGCCGCACGGGCGGCCGCCGGCAGCGCGGTCAGGATGCGGTCGGTCGCCTCGTCGTCGAGGGCGGCGGAGACGAACCACGCCTCGAACACGCTCGGCGGCAGCGAGACACCGGCGTCGAGCATCGCGTGGAAGAACGCCGGGTAGCGGAACGCATCCTGCGCCTTGACCTCGGCGTAGTCCTGCGGAACGCCCGAGCGGAACGCGAACGAGAACAGGTTTCCGGCGCGCTGCACGCTGTGCGCGACGCCCTCGGCTGTCAGAGCCGCGGATGTCGCGTCGGAGATCGTCTCGGCGGCAACGTCGAGCGCGGCGTACACCGACGCGTCGGCAGCTTGCAGGGTTGCGACACCGGCCGCGACGGCGACTGGGTTTCCGCTCAGTGTTCCGGCCTGGTAGACCGGGCCGAGGGGTGCGAGGTAGTCCATGATGTCGGCACGCCCGCCAAGGGCAGCGAGCGGCATGCCGCCGCCGACGACCTTGCCGAAGGTGACCAGGTCGGGAGCATAGCCGGGGGCCTCGGGCGTGCGCGCCTCGAGACCGAGCCAGCCGCCGGCACCGACGCGGAACCCGGTGAGCACCTCGTCGACGATGAGCAGCGCGCCGTGCGCGTGCGCGGTCTCGGTAAGGAACGCGTTGAAACCGGGCAGGGGGGTTACGACACCCATGTTGGCCGCGGCGGCCTCGGTGATCACGGCGGCGATGCGATCGCCGTGCTCGGCGAACACCGCGCTGACGGCCTCGCGGTCGTTGTACGGGATGACGAGCGTCTGCGCGGCGGTCGCGGCGGTGACGCCGGCCGATCCGGGCATCGCCATCGTGGCGAGGCCGGAGCCGGCCTCGGCCAGCAGTCCGTCGGAGTGTCCGTGGTAGTGGCCGGCGAACTTCACCAGCAGGTCGCGTCCGGTGAAGCCCCGGGCCAACCGGATCGCGGTCATCGTCGCCTCGGTACCCGTCGAGACGAGGCGCACCTTCTGCACGGCGGGAACCCGCGAGAGGATGAGCTCGGCCAGCTCCGTCTCGCCGGGGGTGCTCGCGCCGAACGAGAGACCGCGGCCCGCAGCATCCTGAACCGCCTTGATGACCGACGGATGCGCGTGCCCGAGAATCGCAGGACCCCACGAGTTGACGAGGTCGACGTAGGAGTGACCCTCGACGTCGGTGATGTAGGCACCCTTCGCCTCGACGAAGAATCGGGGCGTGCCGCCGACGGAGCCGAAAGCGCGCACCGGGGAGTTGACGCCGCCCGGGATGGCGGCGCGGGCGCGGTCGAAGGCCTGCTGGTTGGTGGTGGTGCTCATGACAGGCGCAGTCTTTCGGCGAGCTCGAGAGCCCAGTAGGTGAGAACGACTTCGGCGCCGGCGCGCTTGATCGCGAGGACGGATTCGTCGATGGCGCGTTCGCGGTCGATCCAGCCGTTGGCGGCGGCGGCCTCGATCATCGCGTACTCGCCCGACACCTGGTAGGCCCAGACCGGCACGGTCGAGGTCGCGGCGACGTCGGCGAGCACGTCGAGGTAGCTGCCCGCGGGCTTGACCATCACGATGTCGGCGCCCTCGATGATGTCGAGTTCGACCTCGAGCGACCCCTCGCGGCGGTTCGCGGCGTCCATCTGGTACGTGCGGCGGTCGCCGACGAGCGAGGAGTTGACCGCCTCGCGGAACGGCCCGTAGTAGGCCGAGGCGTACTTGGCGGCGTAGGCGAGGATCGCCGTGTCGACGAATCCGGCCCCTTCGAGGGCCTCGCGCACGACGGCGGTCTGGCCGTCCATCATTCCGCTGAGGCCGAGGATGTGCGAGCCCGACGCGGCCTGCACGAGCGCCATCTCGCGGTAGCGCTCGAGGGTGGCCTCGTTGTCGACACGACCGGCGGCGTCGAGAACTCCGCAGTGCCCGTGGTCGGTGAACTCGTCGAGGCACAGGTCGGTCTGCACGACGAGCGCGCCACCGGCCTCCTCGACCGCGACGCGGGTGGCGAGGTTGAGGATGCCGTCGGGGTCGGTCGCTCCCGAGCCGGTCGCGTCCTTCTCGAGCGGGACGCCGAACAGCATGACGCCGCCGATTCCTGCCTCGGCCGCCTGGTTGATCGCACCCTTGAGGCTGTCGAGCGAGTGCTGCACCACCCCGGGCATCGAGCCGATCGGCTCGGGGCCGGTAGCACCCTCGCGCACGAACATCGGCAGCACGAGGTCGGCGGGGTGCAGGCGCGTCTCCGCGACGAGTCGCCGCATCGCGGGAGAGCTGCGCAGTCGTCGGGGGCGGATGCTGCGCTGGCTCATCGTTCTTCTTCCGTGGATTCCGGCGCCCCGGCCGCGACGAACTCTACGAGGGCGTCGACGAGGGCGTCCGCCGAGCGGGATTCGGCGATCACGTGCACGTTGAGGTTGGCCGCGCGGGCGTCGAACGCGGTGCGCGGGCCGATGCAGGCGACGATCGTGGCATCGGGCAGCGGGGCGAGCTGTTCGGCGACCTGGCGGGCGACGCTACCGGAGGTGACCAGCACGGCGCCGATGCGGCCGGATGCGACGTCGGCGGCGACGTGCTCGGCGATCGGCACGCCGACCGTGCGGTAGGCCGACACGAACTGCACGTCGAGGCCGAGTTCGCCGAGGCCGGAGACGAGCGTCGGCTCGGCGATGTCGCTCTGCGGGATGAGCACACGACCGGTGATCTCGGCGATCGGCCACTCCTTGAGCAGGCCGCGGGCGGAGTTGTCACCCTCGGGGATAAACGAGACCTGGTAGCCGGCGACCGCGAGCGCGGCGGCCGTGGTCTCGCCGACGGCGGCGATCTTGGTGGTGGGCGGCACGATGACGCTCTGGCCGGCGAGCACGTCGACCGTGGTCGCGCTCGTGACGACGAGCCAGTCGAACTGGCCGTCCTGCAGTTCGTAGAACGCGTTCGCGAGGGTCTGCGCGTCGTCGGTCGAGGCGAAGTTGATCAGCGGTGCAATGACGGGAACGGCTCCATAGCCGCGCAACGTCGCCGCGACCGTGTCACCCCAGCGACCGCCGCGCGGAACGAGCACCCGCCAGCCGGCGAGGGGCTTCGGTTTGCCGGTCACTCGGTGCCTCCGACGGGCGCGAACCGGGCAGCGCCGTTCTCGAGCAGCTCGGTCGCGACGCGGTCGGCGACCTCGAGGGCCGGATGCAGCGTGTCGGAGACATACAGCGCGTGCGAACTCGTGAGCTTCTCGGTGCCGTCGGGGCTGTACACCCGCGCGTCGAGAAACAGCAGGCCGTCGTCGATCTGACCGTGGGCGCCGATCGGCGCGGCGCACCCGGCCTCGAGCAGCGCGAGCACGTGGCGCTCGGCCTCGACGATCGTGCGGGTGGGATTGTGGTTGAGGGCCGCGACGAGCTTCTCGTCGCCGATGCGCACCTCGAGCGCGAGCGCGCCCTGGCCGGGCGCGGTGGGCCAGCCGTCGAGGGAGAGAAACTCGGTGACGGCGCCGAGGCGGCCGAGACGGTCGAGTCCGGCCGCGGCGAGCACGACCGCGTCGAGACGGCCCTCGGCCACGTGGGCGAGGCGGGTGTCGACGTTGCCGCGGATGTCGACGACCTCGATGTCGGGGCGGCGGGCGCGCAGCTGCGCGGCCCGGCGGGGCGAGCCGGTGCCGACGCGGGCGCCGGCGGGGAGGTCGTCCATGGTGAGGCCGTCGCGGGCGCAGAGCGCGTCGCGGGCGTCGACACGCTTGGGCACTGCTCCGATCGACAGACCGGGGTACGCGGCGGTCGGCAGGTCCTTCAGCGAGTGCACCACGACGTCGACGCGACCGGCGACGAGCGCCTCACGCAGGGCTCCGGCGAAGACGCCGGTTCCGCCGAGGCTCGCGAGCGACTCGGTCGAGGTGTCGCCCTCGGTGCGCACGGTGACGATCTCGATCACGACGCCGGTCTTCGCGGCGAGAGCGTTCGCGACCGTCGTGGTCTGGGCGACGGCGAGTGCGCTGCCGCGGGTGCCGATGCGCACGACGGCGCCCGTTCCCGTCTGCGCGGAACCGATGGTGGGGTGGGAGGGCGTCACGGCAGCACTCCGGCGAGGGCGGGCTTGAAGCCGGCCCGCACGTTCTCGCAACAGCCGGGGCGGCAGACGTCGTACCAGGGGCCGAGGTCGGTCATGGCCGGGCGGTCGGCGACGGGCACGCCGTCACGACGCTCGAGCACGAGGTCGATGAGGCCGGTCACGTAGGCCGCGTGCACGCCGGGGGTCGGCACACGCACGGCGAAGACGTCGTGTTCGGCGCTCGTCTCCATCGCTTCGGTGTCGAGGTCCCACTTGACTTCCATGTGGTCGCTGACGAAACCGAGCGGCACGATCACGACGGCCTTGATGCCCTTGCCGGCGAGGTCGGCGATCGAGTCGTTGATGTCGGGCTCGAGCCACGGCATGCTCGGCGGGCCGGAGCGCGACTGGTAGACGAGCGACCAATCTTCCGAACCGGCGGCCTCGTGCATCACGACTTCTGCCACGGCCAGGTGCTGCGCGGCGTACGCCCCGTCGGGTCCGAAGCCGCGCGACGCGGGGCCGCTGCGTTCGGCGTCGCTCGAGGGGATGCTGTGCGTCGAGAACAGGACGTGGGTCTGTTCGGGGGTGAATCCCTTGGCCGCGACATCCGCGAGACCCTGCCTGACACCGTCGACGAAGGGCTGCACGAATCCGGGGTGGTCGAAGAACTGGCGCACCTTGTCGATCGAGAGGGTGTCGCCGAGACCGGTCTCGTCGAGGGCGATCGCGTAGTCCTCGCGGTACTGGCGGCAGCTTGAGAACGAGCTGTAGGCGCTCGTGCCGATGGCGATGAGCTTGGTGAAGCCGCGCTCGTTCGCCTCGGTCAGCGCATCACGCACGTACGGGGTCCAGTTGCGGTTGCCCCAGAGCACCGGAAGGTCGATGCCTCGGCGCTCGAGCTCGGCCTCGAGGGCCGCCTTGAGCTCGCGGTTCTGGTCGTTGATCGGGCTGATGCCGCCGAAGGCGCGGTAGTGGTGGGCGACCTCTTCGAGGCGCTCTTCCGGGATGCCGCGTCCGCGGGTCACGTTGCGCAGGAAGGGGATGACGTCGTCCTGCCCCTCCGGCCCGCCGAAACTGGCGAGCAGGATGGCGTCGTAGGCGACCGGGGTCGTCACGTGCTCGGCGCCGGATGCCGCCTCTTCGGATGCCGCGTTGAGAACGACATACTCGCCATTGGTAATCGTCACGCCAGAACCTCGGCAATCTCTGAGATCTCGATGCGGCGCCCCGTGTAGAAGGGCACCTCCTCGCGCACGTGGCGACGTGCTTCGGTGTTGCGCAGGTGGCGCATCAGGTCGACCAGGTCGACGAGTTCGGGGGCCTCGAGGGCGAGGATCCACTCGTAGTCGCCGAGCGCGAAGCTCGCGACGGTGTTGGCGAGCACCTGCGGGTACTGGCTGCCCTTGCGACCGTGGTCGCCGAGCATCTTCTTGCGCTCGTCCTCGGGAAGGATGTACCAGTCGTAGCTGCGCACGAACGGGTAGACCGTGAGCCAGTCGGCCGGCTCCTTGCCGCGCATAAACGCGGGCAGGTGGTTGTTGGTGAACTCGGCGTCGCGGTGAACGCCCATCGCGTTCCAGACGGGCAGCAACGAGCTCAGCGTCGCCGAGCGGCGCAGCTCGCGCAAGGCCCACTGCAGGGTCTCGGGGCTCTCGCCGTGGATCCAGATCATGATGTCGGAGTCGGCGCGCATCGACGAGACGTCGTAGAAACCGCGCACGGTGACTCCGGCGGCCTCGACGGCGGCGACCGCGGCATCGAGACCCCCGTCGCCTGCCGGCGTCGCGGGGTCGCGCTTAAGCACAGACCACAGGGTGTAACCGAGGGTTTCTGCGGGTGGAAGGGTGGGCTCAGTGGGCGAGCTATGGCTCATGACTCTATCCTCCCCCTGTCAGGGGGGAGTTGCGAATCGAGAGTTACTCGTCGCCGCTGAGCAGCGCCCATGCAACAATGCCCACGACCGCGATTCCGACGGCGGTGGCGCCGACGATCCACGGCGTGGGGTTCTCGTTGTAGGCGACCTTTGCCTTGTCGGCGTAGCGCCCCACCTGCTTGGGAACGTTGAGCTTGTTCTCGATCGCGTCGAGCGTGCTCTCGAGGTTCGCGCGCTGCGCGGCGATCTTCGCGTCGATGTCGTCGCTCATGTCAGTCCCGCTTTCCGATGCCCTTGATGGCATTCACGTCTTCTTTAACACTGGCGATGGTCTCTTCGGGCACCGGCGGTACGCCGCGTTTCAACTGGTTGACGCCGATGAGCACGAGGATCGCGGTGATGATGAGCAGCGCGACGCCGACGATAAGGGCGGCGAGCCAGGCCGGGAGGGCCGTCGCGATACCGAGCACGGCGGCCGCGAGCAGCACACCGAACGCGAAGAACGCGAGCAGGGCGCCAGCGGCGATGAGGCCGACCCCGATGCCGAGGTGCTTCGCCTTGTCGACGAGCTCCTGCTTCAGCCGTTCGAGCTCGCTGCGCAGCAGGTCGACGAGATAGCCGGGAAGGTCGCCGATGAGTTTGAACAGCGACCGCTTGGGTAGTTCTCTCTCACTCATCGGGGCCTACTTGCTCGAGGTCGACTTCGAGGCGGCGGACTTCGACGCGGTCGACTTCGATGCCGACGACTTGCGGGCCACGGGCTTCGCGGCCGGCTTGCGGCCCGACACCTGGTTCACGACCTTCTTGACGCCGTTCGCGAGAGCGCCGACAGCGTCGGGGGTCTTGTCTTTGATGAAGCCCTCGGCGTCGTCGAGCTGACGCTGCACGCGCGGGTTGTTCCAGAAGTTGCCGGCCGCGCGCTTGATGTCTTCGTAACGTTCACGCCCCGCTCGAGCACCAAGTACGTAGCCGACTCCAAAGCCGACGACCAAAAGGATCTTGCCTTTCATGGTTCTCTCCGTTTTCGTTCGTGAATGTTCTTCCAGCGTATCCCGGCTACTTCAATTCGCCGCTGAGAAGCGATTCAGCTTGTGTCTGCGAGTGCCCAATGATATTTGCGAGACCGGTTCCGGCGATACCCTCCCCGACGAGCGTCACGCCGTCGGGCGCCACCTCGACCGCGGTGGTGCGCGCCCACTGCACTCGCGCGAAATCGACGACGTCGTGGGGCTCGATCGGCACACCGAGCAGCGCGGACGCATCGGCCCTGCCGACCTCGGCGAGATCGGGGTGGTCCTGCCCGTACGAGAGACGCAACACGTGCTTGCCCTCGGCACGCTCGGCGAGCCACGGCCATTTCGCCGTCGCGTGGGTGAGGGCCTTGGCCCGGATGCCGGGGGTGCCGTTCGCGACGAGAAGCCCGGTTCCGCGCGGGGCGCTGTTCAACAGCGGCTGATCGACGACGAGGGTGGCGAGTGTCACCACTCGGTCGGGCGTGGCGACGGGTGCGAGCACACCGGAGGTCGCCACCACGATGTGCCCGCCGAGCACGTCGTCGTCGATCGTGGCGCTGCCGACGGTGACCGAGCGCACGGGCGTGTTCAGCCGGATGTCGGCTCCGAAGCGCTCGAGGTCGGCGACCAGTTCGTCGACGATGCGGGTGATGCCGCCGCGGATGCCGGCGACCGCCGAACCGGCCGGGGCCTGCGAGCGCAGTGTGCGCACGGCGAGGGCGAGCGAGCCGTACTTGGCGAGGGCGGCGCGCAGCTGGGGCGCGACCCGGTCGAGCGCGAGCTCGTCGGGCGAGGCGGAGTGCACGCCGTTCACGATCGGGGCGACGAGCTTGTCGAGCACGTCGTCGCCCATCCGACGGCGCACCAGTTCGCCGAGCGTCGCCGCGTCTGCGCCGACCGAGCCGGGCAGGAACGTGTCGCGCAGGTAGGCACGCACGGCGGGCCCCCGGCCGAGCACGGCGATGACGTCGGCCGCTACGGGAACGCCGGGGATGCCGAGCAGGCTCGTCGCCGGAAGCGGCACGGCGGGGCCGACCGCCGGTTGCAGCCACGCGCCCTCGGGGTTCGGTGCGACGATCTCGTCGCCGAGACCCAGGGTGCGCACGAGCCCTTCGACGATGCCGCCGCGCGTCGCGAAGCTCTCGGCCCCGGCGTCGAGCGAGATGCCGCCGACGACGTGGCGCGAGACGCTGCCGCCCAGCCGGCCGCTCGCCTCGAGCAGGGTGACGCTCTTGCCTTTGACCAGCAGCTGCCGGGCGATCACCAGCCCCGCGATACCCCCGCCGACAACGACGACGTCGCTCATCCCGCGTGCACCTGCTCGACGATGCGGGTGAGAACGTCGGGGTCGGTCGTGGGCGGAACGCCGTGGCCGAGGTTGAGCACGTGGGCGGGCGCCTCGCGGCCGCGGTCGATCACGTCGTCGACGTGGGCGGCGAGCACCTTCGCCGGGGCGCCGAGCAGCGCGGGGTCGAGGTTGCCCTGCAGCGGCACGCTTCCGCCGAGGCGGCGGTTGGCCTCGTCGAGCGGGATGCGCCAGTCGACGCCCATGACATCGGCGCCGATGTCGCGCATCGCGACGAGAACCTCGTTGCTGCCGACACCGAAGTGCACCTTGGGAATCTCGAGGCCGCGCAGGTGCGACAGCGCGCGCTTCGAGTGCGGTGCGACGCGGCGCACGTACTGCTGCTCGCTGAGCGACCCGACCCAGGAGTCGAAGAGCTGGGCGGCCGAGGCCCCGGCGAGCACCTGCGCCTGCAGGAACGCGCCGCTCACGTCGGCGCACCAGTTGAGCAGCGTCGCCCAGGCGTGCGGCTCGGTGTACATCATGGTGCGGGCGCGCAGCTGGTCCTTCGACGGACCGCCCTCGACGAGGTACGACGCGAGGGTGAACGGGGCTCCGGCGAAACCGATGAGCGGGGTCGAACCGAGCTGCTCGACGGTGCGTGCGACACCCTCGATGATCGGGGCGAGGGCGGCCGGGTCGAGGGGTCGCAGCTTCGCGACATCCGACACGCTTCTGATCGGATCGGCGAGAACCGGGCCGCGACCGGGCACTATTTCGACCTCGACACCTGCGAGTTTGATGGGAATCACGATATCGCTGAAGAAAATCGCGGCGTCGACGCCGTGTCGGCGAACCGGCTGCAGCGTGATCTCGCTCGACAGGTCGGGGTTCAGGCAGGCGTCGAGCATGGCGTTGCCGACGCGGAGTTCCCGGTATTCCGGCAGGGAACGGCCCGCCTGACGCATGAACCACACGGGCGGCGTGGCCTGTCGTTCGCCGCGGTAGGCGCGGATCAGGGGTGCATCGGTCGTTCGACCGTCGTTCAAGGGGTGGTTCGCAGGCAGGGTCACGGAGTTAACATTAGATTGTGCTTCTCTGCCTAACCGCGAACCATCAAAATGCCAGCTTCGACCTTCTCGAGAAGCTGTCCATTGGCGCACCGGCAGCAGCCTCCAGCCTCGTCACCGGCAGCGCCTTCGTCTCGGGGGCCGTCGTGCTCGCGACCTGCAACCGCTTCGAGGCCTACCTCGATATCGACGAGCCGCTCACCGGGTCGACCGCCGTCGCCGTGCAGTCGACGATCGACGCCATGAGCAGCGCGAGCGGCGTGCTGCCCGAAGAGCTGCGCAGGTCGGTCACCGTCATCACCGGCGACGCCGTGGCCGGCCACCTGTTCTCGGTCACCGCCGGGCTCGAATCGGTCGTCGTCGGCGAAGACGAGATCTCGGGCCAGGTCGGTCGCGCACTCGAGGCCGCCCGTGTGTCGGGCACCGCGACATCCACTCTCGACACGCTCTTCCAGACCGCGACGCGCACCTCGCGCGAGGTAAAGAACCACACCGCGCTCGGCGGAGCCGGCCGCTCGCTCGTGCGCCTAGCCCTCGAGCTCGCATCGAGCCGCGTCACCGACTGGTCGCAGACGCGCGTGCTGCTCGTCGGAACCGGCCAGTACGCCGCGACCACGCTCGGCGCGCTGCGCGACCGCGGCGCGACCGACGTGCGCGTGTTCTCCCCCAGCGGGCGGGCCGCCAAGTTCGCGGCCAAGTACGGGATCGAGTTCGAGACCTCGCTCGCTGCCGCGATCGCAGATTCGGATGTTGTGCTCACCTGCACGTCGACGCTCGCGATCACGCCGGCTGACGTGAGCAACGACAACCGCCGTCTCGTCATCGACCTCGGGCTGCCCCGCAACGTCGACCCCGCCGTCGCCCTGCTGCCCGGCGTCGAACTGCTCGACCTCGACCTGATCAGCCGGCACGCCCCGGTCGAGGCTCTCACCGCCGCCACCGACGCCCGCGCACTCATCGGCGATGCCGCCGCATCCTTCCTCTCGGCCGCGACCGTGGAGCCGGCGATCGTCGCGTTCCGCTCGCACGTTTTCGACCTGCTCGACACCGAGATCGAGCGCGCCGAGCGCCGTTCCGGCGACTCGACCGACACCGTCGCCGCGCTGCGCCACCTCGCCGGAGTGCTGCTGCACGGCCCGTCGGTGCGCGCCCGCACCCTCGCCCGCGAGGGCCGCGGAGACGAGTTCGTCGCCGCGCTCGACGCCCTCTACGGCATCGCGCCCGCCGCCGCCGTGCACCCGCTGGTCGCGGCGCCCGACGCCAACGACACCGAGCTCGCCGGCTGAGCTCGCGCACCCAACAGGACAATCCGGCCGCAACACCCGTTCGACAGGACGGTTCGGCCATCCCGCCCGCGCCCAGCCTGTTGACCGGTCACACACGCCGCGCGCCAAGCCAAGCCGAAGTGCAGTTGTGGCCAGTTGGCGACCCGCCCAACCATGCACAACTGCACTTCCGACGGCCGAGAAACCGGCCTGCCCGTCGAGTAGATCACGCGGCGACTGCATCGAGGCCTGACCGGCGTCCCGCCTGCCCGCCGGCCCGCCGCCCGAAGTGCACTTCCGGCTAGTCAGCCACACGCCCGACCGTGCACAACTGCACTTCCGCCAGCCCATGCATCCCCGCGGCGAAGCCGACCGGCCACTTCGGCACGGTACCGCGCCCGCGAAAGCTGCCCAAATGGCCACTCGGCGCCATCCGCTCGCCCTTCGACGACAGCTGGTCTCGATACGGCCGCGGGCGGCCTACTCAACCGGCGGCATCGCGTCCCCGGCCGGCCGAAGTGCAGTTGTGGCTAGTCGGCGACCCGCGCAACCGTGCACAACTGCGCTTCCGCGAACCAGGCGGGCACACCGATCAGCAGCAGCGGCCCGACGGGTTCGCGTCCTGCCGGTCGGTGCGGTCGCGCCAGAACTCCCGCTCGGTCATGACCGGCACGCCGCCACCGTGCTCGCCCTCGACGTGCGCGAGGTACTTCTCGTAGGCGTCCTCGCCCAGCACGCCGCGCACGTACCAGCGCACGCCGCGCACGACCTCGCCGACGCCCATCAGTGGGCACTCCGCTTCGGGCGGGCCGGCAGGGCGTCCCACTGCTTCTGGATCTCCTTCTCGGCGGGGCTCGCGATGAGGCTGGCCGGGGCGAAGAGCTTCGACGGCACGGGCGCGTCTTCGCTGCTCTCGCTCGATCCGCGGCGAGCCGCCCTGATCGTGGCCATGATCGCCGTGACGATCACGATGATCGCGAGTGTCACGAACAGGATCGACAGGATGCCCTGCACCATCGTGTTGCGCACCACGGCCTCCATCGCCTCGACGGTCGGCGCGGTGCCGAAGCTCGTCTCCCCCTCGGCGAGCGCCTGCCGGAACGCCGCGTTCTGCGCGAAATAGCCGATCGCCGGCACGGGCGAGAAGATCTTCAGGAACGAGGCCGAGATCGTCACGACGGCCGCGAAGCCCAGCGGCAGCGCCACGATCCAGAGGAACCGGAAGTAGCCGCGCTTGGCGATGATCGCCATACACACGGCGAGCGCGATCGCGGCCAGCAGCTGGTTGGCGATGCCGAACAGCGGGAACAGCGTGTTGATTCCGCCGAGCGGGTCGGTCACACCCATCACCAGGATCGCTCCCCACGCCGCCACCATGATCGCCGTGGCGATCCAGGCCCCCACGCGCCACGAGGTGTTCTTGAACTTCGGGATGAAGTTGCCGATCGAGTCCTGCAGCATAAACCGCGCGACCCGGGTGCCGGCGTCGACCGCCGTGAGGATGAACAGCGCCTCGAACATGATCGCGAAGTGGTACCAGAATGCCATCATGCCGCTGCCGCCGATGAGCTGCTGCATGATGTGCGCGAGACCGACCGCGAGGGTCGGGGCGCCGCCGGTGCGCGAGACGATCGACTCCTCGCCCACGTCGTTCGCGGTCTGCTGCAGCATCTCGGGGGTGAGGTTCACGCCCGAGAGACCGAGGCCGTTGACGAACGCGACCGCGCCCTCGATGGTGCCGCCGGTCGCCGCCGCCGAGGCGTTCATCGCGAAGTAGATGCCGCGGTCGATCGACAGCGCGGCGACGAGCGCCATGATCGCCACGAACGATTCCATCAGCATGCCGCCGTAGCCGATGAACCGGGTCTGCCGCTCTTTCTCGACGAGCTTGGGAGTGGTTCCGGATGCGATGAGTGCGTGAAAACCGGACAGAGCGCCGCAGGCGATGGTCACGAACAAGAACGGAAAAAGCGTGCCGCTGACGACCGGACCGGTTCCGGTCGTCGCGAACTCGCTCACCGCCGGAGCGAAGATCTCGGGCCGCACGATGATGATCGCGACGGCGAGCATGGCGATCGTGCCGATCTTCATAAAGGTAGAGAGGTAGTCACGCGGGGCGAGCAGCAGCCACACCGGCAGGATCGCCGCGATGAAGCCGTAGACGATGATGCCGATCGCGAGCGGCACCTTCTCGATGGTGAACAGCGCCACTCCCCAGTCGGTCTCGGCGACCGCGCCGCCGCCGATGATCGCGGCGAGCAGCAGTACGAACCCGATGATCGACACCTCGGTCACCTTGCCGGGGCGGAAGAAGCGCAGGTAGCAGCCCATGAACAGGGCGATCGGGATGGTCATCGCGACCGAGAAGACACCCCACGGGCTCTCGGCGAGCGCGTTCACCACGACGAGGGCGAGGATCGCGACGATGATCACCATGATCGTGAGCGTCGCGATGATCGCGGCGGTGCCGCCGACCCGGCCGAGTTCGTCGCGCGCCATCTGGCCGAGCGACCGACCGCCGCGGCGCATCGAGAAGAACATCACGAGGTAGTCCTGCACGGCGCCGGCCAGCACGACGCCGACGATGATCCAGATGGTTCCGGGCAGGTAGCCCATCTGCGCGGCGAGCACGGGTCCGACGAGCGGCCCCGCACCGGCGATCGCGGCGAAGTGGTGGCCGTAGAGTACGCGGCGGTCGGTGGTCGCGAAGTCTTTGCCGTCGGCCTTGTACTCGGCCGGGGTGGCGCGGCTGTCGTCGGGCTTCACGAGGTGCTTCTCGATGTACTTCGAGTAGAAGCGGTAGCCGATGAAGTAGGTGCACACCGCGGCGAACACAAACCAGATGGCGTTCACGGTCTCGCCCCGCACCACCGCCAGCATCACCCAGCTGAACCCGCCGAGCAGGGCGATCGCGACCCAGAGCGCGATCTTCACCGGCGGCCAGCGCCGGTCTTCGGCCGCCAGAATGGCCGGATCGACCGCCACCGGTGGAAGGTTTTTCTCGCGCGCGGACGCTGACGTGTTTGGCATGTTTCTCCCCATTGAGACCGTGTCGTACCTGTCACAACGAAGGTAACACCTGTTGTCACCCGAACGGGTTACGTCAGTGCACGTACTCGAGCAGTTCCTCGCCGACGGCGCGCATTCCTTCGACGACGCTCAACCGGCGGGCCAGGGAGTCGTCGTCGAAGTGCACCGAGACCGCGTAGGCCACGGCGGTGCGTCGACCACGCAAGGCCCCTGCTTCTGACCGCACCCCGGCATCCGACCCCGTCTTGTTGATGAGCAGGGTCGAGTGATCCGAGCTGCGGTGCGCGAGCGGGTCGAGGCCGAACGCGCTCGCGACGAGCGACAGGTCGCTGCCCAGCGAGAGCCAGCCCATGACGCGCTGGCTGGTCGGGCCGTCGACCACCTCTTCACGGGCGAGCATGCCGAACAGCTTGGCGAGCTCTTCGGTCGAGCCGACCGAGAGCTGGGGCGCGTCGTCGGGTCCGCGCGCGTCGCGGGCGAAGTCGAGCAGGGCGGTGCGGCTGAGTCCGAGCGACTCGGTGCGGGCGCGCACCGAGTCGAGACCGACCCGGTTGAGCAGCAGGTTCGTCGCCACGTTGTCGCTCGACGATCCGACGAGGGTCGCGAGGTCGGCGATCGGCAGCGACGGCGCCTGCAGATGCTGCCAGATCCCCTCGCTGCCCACGAGTCCGATGGGTGGCTTGTCGACGATGCCGTAGCCGGAGTCGTCGCGCGCGGTCAGCCTGGCCGACACCTCGATGAGCAGCAGCACCTTGCCGATGCTCGCCGTGGGCAGCACGATGCGGTCGTCGATCGCCAGCAGGGTGTCGCCGGTGCTCAGGTCGACGACGTTCGCCGACACCTGGGCGCCGTCGTAGGCCAGCCGCCCGAGCGCACGGAATGATCCGGCGAACCGGGGCGTGCGCTGCGTGCTGACGTGCCGCCCGACCGAGGCCGTTCGAAGCCGGTCAGACCGCTCTCTGCTGCGGATTACTTGCTCCACCGATCGCCCCTGCAGTGCGCTCGCGTGAGAGGTCACCAGATGGTGACTCTTTCGGTCGGGTCAAGCCAGAGCGCATCAGTGGGCGTGACTCCGAAAGTGCTGTAGAAGTCGTCAATGTTACGCACGATCTGGTTGCAGCGGAACTCATTCGGAGAATGAGGATCAATCGAGATGAGCCTGATAACCTCCGCGTCGCGCGCCTTGATCTGCCAGGCCTGGGCCCATGACAGGAAGAAGCGCTCGGCCCCCGTGAGCCCGTCGACGACGGGCGGCTCTTCGCCATCGAGTGAGAGCAGGTAGGCCTTCCAGGCGATGCTCAGCCCGCCCAGGTCGCCGATGTTCTCGCCGATCGTGAGGGCGCCGTTGACGTGGTGCTCGGGGGTCTGCGCGGGGGCCAACGCGTCGTACTGCGCGATGAGCGAGGCGGTGAGCTTCTCGAACGCGGTCTTGTCGGCCTCGGTCCACCAGTCGGTGAGCTTGCCGTCGCCGTCGTACTTCGAACCCTGGTCGTCGAAGCCGTGGCCGATCTCGTGGCCGATCACGGCGCCGATCGCGCCGTAGTTCGCGGCCGCGTCGCGCTTCTCGTCGAAGAACGGGTACTGCAGGATCGCGGCGGGGAAGACGATCTCGTTGAAGCCCGGGTTGTAGTAGGCGTTGATCGTCTGCGGCGTCATGAACCACTCGTCGCGGTCGAGCGGCTTGCCGATCTTGCCGAGCTCGCGCTGGAACTCGTACTCGTTCGTCGCCCGCACGTTGCCGAGCAGGTCGGTCGCGTCGATCGCGAGGCTCGAGTAGTCGCGCCACTTCACCGGGTAGCCGATCTTCGGGGTGAACTTCTCGAGCTTCTCGATGGCGCGCTTGCGGGTCTCCTCGCCCATCCAGGTCAGCCCGGTGATGCTCTGGCGGTACGCCTCGACCAGGTTGTCGACGAGAACGTCCATGCTCGCCTTCGCCTCCTCGGGGAAGTGCCGCTCGACGTAGATGCGGCCGACCGCCTCGCCGAGCGCGCCCTCGACGAGCGAGACGCCGCGCTTCCAGCGGGCGCGCAGCTCGGGCGTGCCGGTGAGCGTCTTTCCGTAGAAGTCGAAGTTCGCCTCGACGAACTCGTCGCTGAGGTAGGCGGCGTTCGAGCGGATGACCTGCCACGCCAGCCAGTCGGTCCAGCTGACGATGCGGTCGGAGGTGAGCAGGTCGGCGAGACCCGAGACGAAGCTCGGCTGGCGCACGACGACCTCGTCGAAGGATGCCGCGGGTACGTCGAGCGCGGACTTCCAGATGTCGAGGTCGGCACCGTCGGCGACCGCCTCGACCGAGGCGAGGGCGCGGGCCTCGACCCACGGCATGGGGTTGTAGGTGGCCTCGCTGTCGCGGTTCTTCACGTTGTCCCAGTGGTGGCCGGCGATCTCGGTCTCCAGCTGGAAGACACGGGCGGCCGCCTCTGCCGGGTTGTCGCGACCGGCTAGCCGCAGCATCCGCTCGATGAATGCGACGTAGGCCGTGCGGATCTCGGCGAACTTCTCCTCGCGGAAGTACGACTCGTCGGGCAGGCCGATGCCGCCCTGTTCGAGGAAGACGAGGTAGCGCTCGGGGTTGCCCGGGTCGTTGTCGACGAACACCTGGGTGAAGCCGCTCGACCCGCGGCGCTCGAGGCGACCGAGGGTGGCGAGCAGGTCGGGGATCGAGCCGACGGCGTCGACCTCGGCGAGCAGTGGCTCGAGCGGGGTGGCGCCGAGCGCCTGGATGCGGGCCTCGTCGAGGAAGCTCGCGTAGAGGTCGCCGAACTTGCGCTGCTCGGTGCCCGGCTCGGCCGACTGCGCCTCGACGATGATGTCGCGCACGGCCTTCTCGGCCTCTTCGGCGAGCACGTAGAACGAGCCGTAGCGCGCCTTGTCGCTCGGGATCTCGGTGCGCGCGATCCACTTGCCGTTCACGTGGCGGAACAGGTCGTCTTGCGGACGCACCGCCGCATCGAGTTCTTCGCTGAGGATTCCGGACGGGAGGGTGTTGTCGACGCTCATGGGTTCCACTGTATTGCCGCGCGGTGGAGCTTGGAGGGATCGCGCCAGCGATACCGCGACCCCAGCGCCGACTGAGCCTGCGAAGGAGGGCAAAATAGCACAGTGACCCTCGACCGCGACATCCGCCGCCTCGCTCTGCCGGCGCTCGGCGCTCTCGTGGCCGAGCCGCTCTTCCTGCTCACCGATACCGCGCTCGTCGGCCACCTCGGCGGCGTGCCGCTCGCCGGTCTCGGCATCGCGAGCGTCGTGATCCAGACGGTGGTCGGGCTGCTCGTCTTCCTCGCCTACGCGACAACGCCGATGGTCGCCCGGCGCCTCGGCTTCGGCGACCTGACCGGCGCGGTGCGGGCGGGCATCGACGGCGTCTGGCTCGCCCTCGCGGTGGGCGCGCTGCTCGTGGCGGTCGGCGTCCCCCTCTCGGGCCGGGTCGTCGGCCTGTTCGGCGCGGCTCCCGACGTCGCCGAGGCCGCGACCACCTACCTGTCGATCTCGCTCTGGGGCATCCCCGCGCTGCTGATCACCCTCGCCGCGAGCGGCCTGCTGCGCGGGCTGCAGAACACCACGACGCCGCTCGTCGTCGCGGGAGTCGGCTTCGCCGCGAACGCCGTGCTCAACGCCCTGTTCATCTACGGCTTCGGCTGGGGCATCGCGGGCTCGGCGATCGGCACGGTCGTGGCGAGCTGGGGAATGGCGGCCGCCTACCTCGTCATCATCGTGCGCTCGGCGCGGGCGACCGGCGCCTCGCTCACCCCGCACATCTCGGGACTCGGCAGCGCGCTACGCAGCGGGGGCTGGCTGCTGCTGCGCACGGCGTCGCTGCGCGTGGCGATGCTCGCGACCGTCGTCGTGGCGACCGACTTCGGCACGTCGGAGCTCGCGACCACACAGATCGCCCTCACGATCTTCTCGACGCTGGCGTTCGTGCTCGACGCGCTCGCCATCGCGGGGCAGGCGATGATCGGTCACGGGCTCGGCGCATCCGACCTGCCGCGCGTGCGCGCGATCACCACGCGACTGCTGCAGTTCGGGGTCGGCGGCGGTGCCCTGCTCGGCGTGGCGATCGCCGCGCTCAGTCCGGTACTTCCCTTTATATTCACGACGGATGACACGATCTCGGGCGCCCTCACGGTGGTGTTGCTCGTGATGGCGTTCGGCATCCCGCTCGCGGGCTACGTCTTCGTGCTCGACGGCGTGCTCATCGGCGCGGGCGACGCGAAGTACCTCGCGCTCACCGGACTGGTGAACCTCGCCGTGTACCTGCCGCTGCTCTGGGCGGTCTCCGGGCTCTCGGGAACCGCGGGCATCGCCTGGCTCTGGGCGGTGTTCGGCTTCGGCTACATCGGCGCGCGGGCCGTCACGCTCGGGCTGCGCGCCCGCGGCGACCGCTGGATCGTGACCGGCGCCTGAGAGCGGCGGGCGTCAGGCCGGCGCCGGGCCCGTCGTCGCGCCGAGGTGCAGTTCGCTCGTGAACACGGCGGGCAGGTCGGGCTCCCCGGCGAGGCCGGCCAGGATCGCTCGACCGGCGGCGCGGCCCTTCTCGACCGCGGGCTGCGCCAGCGTCGTGAGATCGAGGTCGACCCGCGCTCCGTCGAAACCGAGCACGCTCAGGTCTTCGGGAACGCGCAGCCCGAGCTCGACGGCCGCGCGGATCACGCCGACCGCCAGCAGATCGCTCTGCGCGATGATCGCCGTCGGGCGATCGGGTGCGGCGAGCAGTGCACGGCCGGCGATCTCGCCCTCCTCGACGAAACTTCCGGCCGCGACGACTCCGCCGACCTCGGGGTAGACGTCGCGGGCGCCGATGATGCGCTGGCTCGCGGTGAACGCGCTGCTCGCCCGCTCGCGCTTGGGCGTGAGCGGTCCGCGATCGAGCGACACGTCGAGCGGGAGGGTGACGAGGGCCACCCGCTCGTGGCCGAGGTCGCGCAGGTGCTCGGCGCCGAGCCGGGTCGCCTCGCGGTTGTCGAGGTCGATCGGCACCACGCCGGGCATACGCTCCGCCTCGATCGCGACGATCGGGATGCCACGTTGCCGCAGCGTCACGACGGACTGGTCGAGCCGCGTGCTGCAGCCGACGAGCACGACGGCGTCCATGGGGGCGACGGCGATGTCGGCCGCTCCCCCGGTGTCGGTGAGCAGCAGCATGGCGAGGCCGGCCGTGCCGGTCACGTCGGCGATGCCGTCGAGCATGGCGATGTTCATCGGGTCGCGGAAGGCGTCGCTGAGCCGGTCTTCGATCACCACGCCGATGATTCCGGAGCGCCCGCGCCGCAGCGACTGCGCCCGGGGGTCGGGTCCCGCGTAGTCGAGCTCTGCCGCGGCAGCGAGCACCTTCGCGCGGGTTTTGTCGGAGACCGGGCCGGCTCCACTGAACGCGAGCGACGCGGTGGAGGCCGATACACCGGCGAGGGCGGCGACCGCCGCGAGGTTCGGACGCTGTGCCGCTGCTGGCGCATCCGCCCGGTTGGTAGTTGCCTCGGCTCCCATAGCTTGGTAGCTTAGTCGAATCGATTCGATCGAATCGATTCGACCGTATCTTTTCCGGGGAATCACATGTCATCAACGCCAGCGTCGGCGCCCGCCACCAGCAACACGGGCGGCCTCGACCGTCGCCAGATCGTCGCCTGGCGCAATGCCATGTTCGTCGTTTTCGCACTCTGCGGGCTCGCTCTCGCCAGCTGGGTCTCCCGGCTCCCGGCCGTGCGCGACGAACTCGGGGCCTCCACCCTCGACATGGGTGTGCTCATCTTCGGGCTGTCGTTCGGGTCGATCCTCGGGCTGCTCGGCTCGAGCCACATCATCGCGCGCATCGGCGCACGCACCACGCTGCGTTGGGGCTTCACGATCGCCCCGATCGGCCTCGCGATTGCCGGAGTCGCCGCGACCGTCAGCCCGAACTTCGTCGTGATCTTCGTCGGTCTCGCCGTCTTCGGTGCGTCGTTCAGCATGTCGGATGTCGCGATGAACGTCTCGGGTGCCGCCAACGAGCGCGCCCTCGGCCGCGCCATCATGCCGATCTACCACGCCTTCTTCAGCTTCGGCACGATCGCCGGCGCCGGCCTCGGCGCCCTCGCCGAGGTTCTCGACGTGCCGATCGCGCTGCACATCGGCTTCGTCTCGCTCGTGATCATCGTGCTGGGCCAGCTCTCCATCCGCTTCCTGCAAGACGAGAACTTCGCGATGGACGGCGACGAGCCGGTCGCCGACGACGACCACTCGAAGAGCTGGCGCGGCCGCCTCAGCATCTGGCGCGACCCGCGCACCCTGCTGATCGGCGTGATCGTGCTCGGCATGGCGTTCGCCGAGGGTTCCGCCAACGACTGGCTGACGCTCGCGATGGTTGACGGCCACGACGTCAGCGGCACCGTGGGCGCCCTGATGTTCGGCATCTTCGTCACCGCGATGACCGTGGGTCGCCTGAGCGGCGTGTTCCTGCTCGACAGATTCGGGCGCGTCCCGGTGCTGCGCGGCTCGGCCGTGCTCGCCATGGTCGGCCTGCTCATCGTGATCTTCGGCCCGAGTGCCGAGATCGCCATCGTGGGCATCGTGCTCTGGGGCCTCGGCTCGTCGCTCGGATTCCCGGTCGGCATGTCGGCCGCCGCCGACGACCCGAAGACGGCCGCCGCCCGGGTGAGCGCCGTCGCGACCATCGGCTACTGCGCGTTCCTGGTCGGACCGCCCATCATCGGCGTGCTCGGCGAGCACTTCGGCATCCTCAACGCGCTGCTCGTGGTGCTGGTGCTCGTCATCGCGGCGGGCATCGCGAGCGGCGCCGCCCGCGAGCCGAAGAAGTCGGCCGACGCGGAGGCGTGAGCCGCGGCATCCGCTGTTCATAAATCAGGCAGAACGTCTCGAAAAGCCTGAAAATCGCGGATGCCCCGGGTCGGCCCCGCGATTCTGCCTGAGTTACGAACGCAGCCGGGTGGCGATCACCCCCGCGGCACCCCATAGGCTTGCCGGGTGCGCCTCGTTATAGCCAAGTGTTCCGTCGATTACGCCGGAAGGCTCAGTGCTCATCTGCCCGTGGCCACCCGGCTGCTGCTCGTGAAGGCCGACGGGAGCGTGCTCGTGCACTCCGACTCGCTGAGCTACAAGCCGCTCAACTGGATGAGCCCGCCCTGCACGCTCTCGCAGGTCGAGCCCGAGCAGGCGCAGCTCGACGCCGGCGTCACCGAGATCTGGCGGGTGCTGCAGGCGAAGACCGCCGACCAGTTGGTGATCTCGATCCACGAGATTTTGCTCGACTCGAGCCACGACCTTGGCATCGACCCCGGCCTGCAGAAGGACGGCGTCGAGAGCGACCTGCAGAAGCTGCTCGCCGAGCAGATCGAACTGCTTGGCGACGGCTACCACCTGGTGCGCCGCGAGCACATGACCGCGATCGGACCGGTCGACATCCTGGCGAAGGATGCCACGGGCGGAAGTGTCGCCGTCGAGATCAAGCGACGCGGCGACATCGACGGCGTCGAACAGCTCACGCGCTACCTCGAGCTGATGAACCGCGACCCGCACCTCGCCCCCGTCGCCGGCGTCTTCGCGGCTCAGGAGATCAAGCCGCAGGCGCGGATGCTCGCGCAGGACCGCGGCATCCGCTGCGTGCTGCTCGACTACGACGCGATGCGCGGCATGGACGACAGCCACTCGCGCCTGTTTTAGAGTCTTAGACCCGCCTGGCTCATACCCAGAGCAGCCGGCCGAGGAAGACGAACAGCGGCAGCAGCACGAGCACGACGTTGACCGGCAGGGTCTTGGTCTCCTTCTCGCCGACGTGGATGACGATCGCGACGAGCTGCACGAGCACGAGTCCGGCCGCGGCGAGGATGGTCAGCAGCGGGGCACCGATGCCAGTGGCCTGCGGCAGGACGATGCCGATGGCTCCGAGCAGTTCGAGCGCGCCGACGAGGCGCACGACGCCGGGGCTGGCCTTCGTCGCCCAGGCGGCGGTCGCGGTGTACTTCGCGGTCGCGAAGAGCTTCATCCCGCCCGAGAAGAGGTACATCAGGGCGACGATCGAGGCGACGATCCAGAGGGCGATTTCCATTGTTACTCCGTTATAGTTACTTTGCGTGCGTAACGCACGAGAAGTATTTATAGGCCACGTCTGCCACGCACTTCCATGCGCGTCACGCACACCGGAGTAAGAAATGACCGACTACGCACCCAACATCGAGCAGATCTGCCGCAGAGACGCGGCGACCGCCGAACACGTCCGCGACATCCTCGACCGCGTCGGCGACAAGTGGAGCATGCTCGTGATCAGCCTGCTCGAGCATGGCGCCCGCCGGTACGGCTCCCTCGCCGCCGACATTCCGGGAATCTCGCAGCGCATGCTCACGGTCACACTGCAGCGCCTCGAGCGCGACGGATTGGTGACGCGCACGAGTTATCCGGAAATCCCTCCCCGCGTCGAGTACGCGCTCTCCCCACTCGGCGCGAGCCTGCAAGAGCCCATCAGCGCCCTCGCCCAATGGGCCTATCGGCACAAAGACGAATTTCTCGCGAGCCGTGATCGCTACGACGCGAAATAGGCGCGACATGTTGCCCGCCTAAACTGGGCGCAATATGACCACCCCATACAGCTGCATCCTGTTCGACCTCGATGGAACGATCGTCGATTCTGCGCCCGGAATCACCTCGACCCTTGCCTATATGTTCGAGCAGCTGGGAAAGCCGATCCCGACGCCGAGCGAGTTGTTGCAGTACGTCGGGCCGCCGCTGCTCGACTCGTTCCGCGACCTGGCCGGGTTCAGCGCCGCGGAGTCAGCCACAGCCCTCGAGGTATACCGCGAGAAGTACCTCAACGTCGGCGCCTACGACGCGACCCAGTACGCCGGCGTCGGGCTCGTGCTGAAGGCCGTGCACGAGAGCCCGCTGCAGATGTCGCTCGCGACCTCGAAGCCCGAGACCCCGGCGACGCTGATCCTCGAGCACTTCAATCTCGCCCGCTACTTCGACGTGATCACCGGGGCCTCCGACGACGAGGTGCGCAGCGCCAAGAAGGATGTCGTCGCCGAAGCGCTGATCCGTCTCGCGGCGCTGGGAGCCGACATCTCGCGCCCCGTGCTCGTCGGCGACCGCGAGCACGACGTGCACGGTGCCGCTGCGAACAACGTGCCGACCATCTTCGTCGACTGGGGCTACGGCTCGCTCGCCGAGCAGGCCGGCGCCGTCGCCGTGGTCGAGACGCCCGAGGAGCTGCAGCGCCTGCTGCTCGGCTAATTCGAAGAGTGACAGCGGGCCGTCAGCGCTGAGTGGCCGCTTCGGCACGGTTGAGCGCGCGGCAAGCCTGCCGAACTGGCCAGTCGGCTGGCTGTGCGCGCCGACGGGCTGGCCCGCGGGCGGGCGGACCGGCTGCTCGGCTAGTTAGCCCGCGGGCGGGCAGTGCATGCGCGTCGCGGTGTGATCGGTACTGCGGTCGAACGTGTGCTCGCTCATCGGGCGGCCGCAGACCGGGCACGCCTTCTCGCCGGTCGGCGGCAGCGGGGCCTCGTTATACGGGCCGAGCGGCGGCGGTCCGATGTAGGGAAACAGCGCGCCATTGAGGCGGTCCCACCACGGCAGCTTGGCCTTCACGATTCTTCCCATCCGCACTAATAGTTAGTGCACTAACAATGAGTATACTCCTTAGATGAGCAATGCCGACCCTCTCGCCCTCGACCGCCAGGTCTGCTTCGCGCTGGCGACGGCGAACCGCAGCGTGATCAACCTCTACCGCCCGGTGCTCGAGGCGATCGGCCTCACCCACCCGCAGTACCTGGTGATGCTCGCGCTCTGGGAACGCAGCCCGCGCACGGTGCGCGACCTCGGCGACACCCTGCTGCTCGAACCGGCGACCCTCTCGCCGCTGCTCAAGCGCCTCGAGGCCGCGGGCCTGATCACCCGCGCGCGCAGCGCAAAGGACGACCGCGCGCTCGATATCGAACTGACCGCGGATGGGCGTTCTCTGCGCTCCAAGGCCGAGGCGGTGCCCGGCACGATCGTGGAGAAGCTCGGGATGCCGGTGGCCGAGCTCGAGGGAATGCGCGATGCGCTCTCGCGGCTGATCACCGCGGCGACCCGCTAGCCGGAACCTGCGCACATGAGCCGCTTCCGGCCGGATGACGCGTCCGCGGACGGCTCACTTGGCCGGAAACTGCTCATCCGCGAGCGGGCGGATGGTTGGGCGGGGCGAGCTCAGCGGGCAAGGCGCTCGACCACGCCGCCGTACACCCACGGCAGCGCGCCGGCCAGCGGCACGATCGCGTTGCGCAGCGGCGACCGCGCGGCCGCGACCAGCCCCGAGGTGAGCACCCGGAAGTCGCGCGTGATGCCCGACCACTCCGCCTCGTACGACCCCGGCCGTCCGTGCAACGCGGCGGTGACCGCGGCCTGCGCTTGCGCGAAGCCGAGCCGCAGCCCCTCGCCGGTGATCGCGTCGACGTAGCCCGACGCGTCGCCGACCAGCAGCACGCGCCCGCGGTGCCGGCGCGAGGTGCGCTGCAGCAGCGGACCGGCCCCGCGCAGCGAACTCGCGGGCTCGGCGTCGAGCAGGAAGGCCAGTTCGGGGATGGCGGCGAGCGCCTTCGCGAAGCCGATGCCGCGCCGCCCGAGCAGGGCGATGCCCACGGTGTCGGGTGCGACGGGCGTCACGTAGGCCTCGACGGCGCCGCTCCAGTGCACCTCGATGAGGTCGCTCCACGGCGCCACCGCGAAATGCTGGCGCACCCCGAACCGGCGCCCCCGGCGTGGACTGGGCAGTTGCGCGCCGATCTCGCGCCGCACGGTCGAGTGCAGCCCGTCGCATCCGAAGAGCCACCGCGCACGCATCCCCGCGGCCGTCACCGACGACGGGTCCTGCGCGATGCCCGCGACCTTGCCGTCGACGAACGCGACGCCGAGCCCGACCGCCCGCGCGTGCAGGGCGGCGTGCAGCTCGGTGCGCCGCACGCCCCGCCCGGAGGCCGACACGAAGCGGTGGTCGGCGTGCCGGGTGGCACTTCGGTAGCTCACGCCGCGCAGCGGCATGCCGGCCGGGTCGACCCCGAGCCGGGCGAGCCGCGGCAGGGCGCCGGGCATCAGCCCCTCGCCGCAGGCCTTGTCGATCTCGCCCGCGCGCGGTTCGACCACCGCGACGCTCAGGCCGCCGAGCCGCGCCTCGATCGCGGTCGCGAGTCCGACCGGGCCGCCGCCGGCCACGATCGCGTCGACGTCGAACCCCGTGGTCATACCTCCAGCTTTCGCAGCGCCTCGTTCTCGGTCGGGATGCGGAACCGCAGCAGCAGGATCGCGTTGAGCACGGTGAAGACGATTGCGGTGATCCACGCCGAGTGCACGAGCGGCAGCGCGATGCCCTCGACGGCGACGATCAGGTAGTTCGGGTGCGGCAACCAGGCGAACCGGTAGGGGCCCTTCGCCTTCACGGCGCCGGCGCCCGGCACCACGATCACGCGGGTGTTCCACTGCGCGCCGAGCGACACGATGCACCAGTAGCGCCCGGCCTGGCAGGCGAGAGCGATGACCAGCATCGGCCAACCGAGCCACGGGATGAACGGTCGGTCGAGCAGGAACACCTCGGCGATGCAGGCGAGCAGGAACCCCGTGTGCAGCGCGACCATCCAGGGGAAGTGCGACTGCCCGTACTCCAGGCCGCCGCGCGCGAAGGCCGCCGCCGCATTGCGCTTCGAGACCACGAGTTCGACGATGCGCTCCCCGCCGGTGAGCAGGATGAGCACGAGATAGGCGATCATGCGTTCCACTCCAGCAGCACGAACTCGGCGCTGACACCGGGGCCGAGGGCGAAGAGCAGCCCGGGGGCACCGTCGGCGAACGAGCCGAGCGCGAGGGTGTCGGCGAGCACGTGCAGCACCGCCGCCGACGAGAGGTTGCCGACCCGGTCGAGGCAGGCCCAACTACGCGCGAATTCCGCGGGATCGACGTCGAGCGCGGCTTGGAACGCCTCGAGCACCTTCGGCCCGCCCGGGTGCGCCACCCACCAGGCGATGTCGGCCACCGTCAGCTGCTGCGTGGAGAGGAAAGCCGCGACATCCGCGGGAAAATGCTCTTCGATCACCTCGGCGACGCCCGGCGAGAGCACGATCTCGAATCCCGTACCGCCCACGTTGAAACCGATCACCTCGCGGGTGTCGGGGTAGATCGCGCTGCGCGTCGCGGCCACCCGTGGTCCGCGGGCGCGGGGGTGGTCGTCTCCGAGCATCACGACCGCGGCCGCCCCGTCGCCAAACAGGCCGGTGGCCACGAAATTCGCCATGGTCGCGTCGTCCCGCTGCAGGGTGAGCGAGCAGAGTTCGACGCTCAACAGCACGCCGACGCCGGTCGGGTGCCCCTCGAGATAGTCGTGCACGCGCGCGATGCCCGCCGCCCCGCCCAGGCAGCCGAGCCCGTACGACGGCAGCCGCTTCACATCGGGACGCATGCCCACGCGCGCGACGAGCAGGGCGTCGACCGACGGAGCGGCGATTCCCGTGACCGAGGTGAACAGGACGAAGTCGATGTCGGATGCCACGAGCCCGGCCTCGTCCAGAGCGGACAGCAGGGCGCGCTCGGCCAGATCGGTCGCGATCTCGATGAAGATGTCGTTGGTCTCGCGGAACGTTCCGAGCTCGCGGTACCGCTCTAGCGGGAGGGCCGTGTGGCGCGTTCCGATGCCACTCGCGGCGTGCATTCTCTCGAGCACGGCCTGCCGCGCGGGCACCGGCGTGATGAGCGGTGCTAGCTCGGCGGTGATCTCACTCTGGGTGTAGACAAAAGCCGGAAGCACGGGGGCAACCGCTGCGATGCGCGTCATTCTCAGAAGCTAGCACGATGGCTATTAGCCACTGCGGTCTGCGGGACCCCTCGCCATCGGCCGCGGACGGCCTTAACATGGCGCGGTTCAGACCGGCAGCGCGAGCGCGAGCGTCGCCAGCGCCACCGTGATCGGTGCCGCAACCGCGCCGAGGGCCGCGTATCTGGCCCACGAGATCTCGACCCCCAGCTGCACGAGTCGCTGGTGCCAGAGCAGGGTCGCGAGCGAGGCCCACGGGGTGACCAGCGGACTGAGGTTGACTCCGACGAGCAGGGCGATCAGCCGTTGAGGCGAGTCCGCGAGCGGTTCGAGCGCGAGGTAGGCCGGCAGATTGTTGACGAGGTTCGCGGACGTCGCGCCCACCCCGGCGACCCGCAGCAGTGCGAGCGGGTCGTCACCCTCACCCGTCGTGGCAGACAGCGCCGCCGTGAGACCGGCCGCGTGGGCCGCCTCCATCACCAGGAAGAGGCCGCTCGCGAACACCACGAGCTGCCAGGGCACCAACCCGAACTTCAGCACCGCGGGGCGCCGCACCGCAAAGAAGATCCCGAGTACGACGGCGGCCGCACTCGCCGGTATCCAGACATCGAGACCCGACACGAGCGCCGGAACCAGCACCGCGAGCACCACACCGCTCGCGATCAACAACACGCGGTCGTCGGCCGGATCCGGGTCATCCGATTCGAACCGCACCAGCAGGTGCTTGCGGAAGACGACGAACAGGATGATCGCTGGCACCACAACACCGACGGCCGCGGGCAGTGCGGTCAGAGCCGCGAAGGCGGCGGGACCTGGGCGCCCCAGTTCGTGCTCGGCGAGCAGGTTGGTGAGGTTCGAGACCGGAAGCAGCAGCGAGGCGGTGTTCGCGAGCCAGACCGTCGTAAAGGCGAAGGGCAACGGGCTCAGCCCGACCTGCCGGGCGAGCAGCACGACGACAGGGGTCAGCAGCACCGCGGTCGTGTCGAGAGAGAGGAAGACCGTGCTCGCCGTGGCGAGCAGCACGACCATGAGCCAGAGCAGCCAGCCTCGCCCACGGCCCCAGCGGGCGAGCCGCGCGGAGATCGAGGAGAACAGCCCCGCCTCGGCGGCAAGTTCGGTCACCACGGTGATGGCGACCACAAAGAGCAGGATCGGCAAGACGCGGTCGACGAGCACGCCGAGTTCGTCGAGGGGGAGCTGGCCGGCGGCGACCGTGATCGCTCCGGCGATCAGCAGGACGCCGCCCACGATCGCGGTGCGCACGGCACCAGCATACGAGTCGGCGTCACCATCCCGAATGATGAAACCTCATCGAATATTCGATTCGCGCTACTATCGTCGTCGTGACCGACCCCCGCATCAAGAGAACCCGTCTCCACGTGCTGGAGACCGCGCGCCAGATGCTTGCGGCCCGCACCAGCGAGCCCTTTACTTTCACCACCCTGGCCGCGCACGCACGGGTCTCGCGACGCACCCTCTATACGCACTGGGGTTCGATCGACCGGGTGATCAGCGACGCAGTGACACTGCGCGTCGCCGAAGAGCTCGAAGACCTCTCATCGATGCCGCCGCGAGCGCGGCTGCGGCGCTTCCTCGAGTCGATACGGACAGGCGTCGCCGACCCCGTCACCAGGGTCGCGCTCACCTCGCTGATGAACCAGTCGAACCACGACGCCGACGCCGCGAACTCGCTCGTCGACATGGCGGCGACGCGCATGCAGCACTTCCGCGAGACTGTAGCGCCGATCGAGCGCGACGTGTACCTGCAGATCGCAGGCCCGATCTACTTCGCCGAGTTCCTGGACGCGCAACCTGCTTCTGACGAGCTGCTCGACGCGCTCACCGAGCGCGGGGCGGCGTTGCTGGGGTTCGACGCCTAGTTCTCACTTGGCGTTATCGGCCAGGATCTGATCGAGGTCGATCGTCGCGAGCAACGCCTCCCAGTCGATCGACCGCGCGGAGTCCGCGATCTCCTCGTCGGCGAACGCCTTGCCGTTGCGGTGGATCACCACGCCCTCGGGAGCGAGCAGGTTGAGCTGCGTGAGCACCGCGTCGTCGACGGCCTCGGTGTCGAAGTCGGCTCCGACCTCGGCGTAATAGTCGGCGCTGACGGTGTACGGGACGGTGGCGATTTCTACCTTGGCCATTGCGGGGCTCCTTCGGATGCTGCCGATCGGTACGAGTGCGCCCAATCTAACGCCGACCGGCTACCTACGGGGCGGCGATTTCGCCGCGGGATGCTCCGCCGGCAGCCCGTGCCGCTTGCCCTCTGCTGCCAGCACGGCGTTCTTCTTCTCCCACTCGCGCACGGCCTGGCGCTCCGGCTCGATCGCGGCGAACTCCGCGCACTTCACTATGGGTTTTCCACAGGCGCATGCACCGAAATTCTTGTCGATCTCTCGGTGCAGGCGTTCGAGCCGCCAGAGAACGGCCATCGCCCGGTCGTTTCGGCGGTTCGCCAGCTCGGTGGCGCGGTCGGCGCGGCGCACGACGTCGTTCTCGAGCAGTTCGCGCACCCCGCCGGTAGCGAATTCGCCCGCGACGACCGCCGTCAATCCAGCGGACTCCGCCTGCAGCGCGGTGGTCGCGGCAGCCTCGGCGGCCAGCCGCGCACCCAATGCCTCGACCTCTAGTTGAAACTTAACCTGCTGGTCAGCGTACAGATCGGCCCACATCCGCACGTGTTCGCCGTCGCGGCGCTCGGCTTTCTCGCTGCCGAGGTGGCTGACGCACTGACCGCAGACCACCTGGTCGCTCGGCGACGAGAAGTGGAACGTGCGGGGAGCCAGGCAGCAGAGACACGGCGCCGTGACATCCACGTGCAGCTCGTAGGCGTGGGGCACGATCCGCTCCATTAATTCACACACACGTTCGAACACAAATATGCAGGTGAGTCGTTAAGTTCGAATTACACAGCTGTAGTTATCCACAGGTTTATTAACATGTAGGAAAGATTCATCCACAGGTGTTTATACACATGTTAATAGTCTCGAACTGGGGG
>Ga0247740_1000070_pt1 | contig 48900 bp, 34 predicted proteins | sample UWRJL148409B2_FD_180942 | JGI IMG/M metagenome (GOLD analysis project Ga0247740, IMG submission 180942) | Plant litter microbial communities from Arlington Agricultural Research Station in Wisconsin, United States - UWRJ-L148-409B-2 | ecosystem: Environmental > Terrestrial > Plant litter >...
ACCTCGGTTGTCATATTCCGCGCAGCTTAGTCCAAGCTTTCCCGCGCTGCTCCGTCTAAAGCCAATGACCTGGCGCGCATTTCGGCTGACATCGTTGTTGCTGCTGCTGTGTGCAGTGACGGCGCACGCGGCGCCGGCCGCGGCTCCCCCGCTGGCCGATCTCGATCCCGACAACGACAACGTGGTCGCGCCACCCGCGCCGATCGATGATTGCGAAGCCAAATTGCGCGCAGCCGGCGTGGAGTTCACTCCGGCGCAGTTGCCGGTGAAACCCGGAAACGCGCAGCACCCGACATGCGGGGTCGAGCAAGCGGTCGTGTATCGCCGCGGCCCCGCAAACATTCGCTACAACGCGCCGCCGCTCTTGAGCTGCGGTATGGCGCTCGGCCTTGCGCGCTTCGAACTCGCGTTGAGTGAAGAAGCGCCGCGCGTGCTCGGTCGACGCATCGCGCGCATCGAACATGGGGGTACCTACAATTGCCGCAAGATGACGCGCTTTGCGCTCGTCAGTGAACACTCGTATGCGAACGCCATCGACATCAAGAGCGTGACGCTCGAAAACGGCCGCAAACTCACGGTGCTGCGCACGTTCGGCAAACTCGACGCCGAGCCACGCACTCCCGAGGCGCGCTTCTGGCGAGTCGTTACGCGGCGTGCATACGATGAAGGCGCATTCTCCGTCGTACTCACGCCGTTTTTCGACCCGCTCCACACGGATCACATTCACCTCGACCAAGCGCGCTACCGCGTCGATGGTTCACGGCCCGCGCCCTGAGCGATTTTCTGTTGATGGTCACGCGCCACGCCGCGGGCCGGCGCAGCCTTCGGCGTCGCGGTCGCGCCCGCAGAAATCAAGCGCCTGTCGATTGGGCCGGCCGGACCGTTTCGAGAAACTTTCGAGGTCAGTTCATTCTTCCCCATTTGCGGCAATGAACGCCAACAAGCGCAAACAGAAGGGGATCCAACCGAGCACTGACGGCTTCCGTTGCCGGCAAGAGCTCCCGCGAAACGGCCGAAATAGGTGCGTCCCTAGCCGGCAAGCGCTATGGTCCGGACGCTCCCCACATGGTTGACCCGGCCCTGCTTCGCGATCGCGTGCTCGTCGGTCGCTACCGGCTAGACGAACGGCTGGGTGCGGGCGGTATGGGTTCCATCTGGCGCGCGCAGCATTTGGTGCTCGCCGCGCCCGTGGCCGTCAAACTCATCGACCGTGAAGCGGTGCCGGACGAGAGCACGCTCGGGCGCTTCATGCGTGAAGCGCAATCGGCCGCCACGCTGCGCAGCCCGCACGTCGTGCAAATCCTCGATTATGGCGTCGACGACACCTTGCCCTTCATCGTCATGGAGCTGCTCGACGGCGAGAACCTCGCGCAGCGCCTGCGCCGGTTGGGTCGACTGGACTCCGCCGATACGGCGCGCATCGTCACGCACATTGGCCGCGCGATGGCCCGCGCGCACGAAGCGAACATCGTGCATCGCGACCTGAAACCGGAGAACGTGTTTCTGATCCGCAACGAAGACGAAGAAATCGCCAAGGTGCTCGATTTCGGCGTCGCGAAGGTGGCCGTGGGCGCGCTCGGTGAAGAGGGCACACGCACGCGCACCGGGTCGATCCTCGGTACGCCGTATTACATGAGCCCCGAGCAAGCGCAGGGCAACAAGACCGTCGATCACCGATCGGACTTGTGGTCGCTGGGTGTGATCGCCTACGAGTGCGTAACCGGCAAACGTCCGTTTTACAGCGATGGCCTGGGCGATCTGGTGCTGCAGATCTGCATCCGCGATATCCCAGTTCCCTCCGAGCACGCCTCGGTGCCACTCGGCTTCGACGCCTGGTTCGCGCGCGCCGTGGCTCGCGATCCGGAAACGCGCTTTCAGTCCGCCCGCGAGCTGACCGACGCCCTGCGCGAGGTGCTCGGCGGTGAAGCGCGTGAACTGACGTGGACGGCGCCTGACGTCAGCCTCAACCCTGGCAACGACCCCGCACCCAACTCGCAATCGCGGACGCGCCGCGACCCCACGGGTTCCGATCCCCGTTCATCGCCGAGCGCCACCGAGTCGAACTCGCAAGTGCGGCTGAGCCGCGGCAGCGCGCCCGCCGATCCCGGCGCGGCTACCCTTTTCGCCAATGACGGACCCACGTCCTCGCGCGGCATCCCGGTGTCGAGCCGCAGCGATCCGTTTTCCTCGCGCGAACCTTCGCCGGCCACTCGCAGCGATCCACTTTCCTCGCGCGGCGGGCCCCCTTCGAGCCGCCGCCCCGAGAGTGAGGTGATCGCCGAATTGCTGGCAAGTGCCGCGTCCGAGCCGCCGCGTCGCCGCTCGGGTGCGGGCCTCGTATTTTCGGTCGCGGGCGTGGCTTTGGCGATAGGCCTCGGCGCGGGCTTCTTGTTCATCAAGCGCAGCGACCAAGGCTTGCGTCCCTTGCCCAAACCGGTGCCCGCGGCGGAAGAGTCGTCCGCGCCGCGGGCTCGCGCCAAGCCTCCCGAGCACGCCCCATCCGCGCGCGAAGAGAGTGTTCCGGCGGCGACCGCGCCTGCAAAGCCCAACCCGACCACCGCCCACGAAGGCCCGAGCGACGCCGTGCCCGCCGTGCCCGCGCCGACGCCCAAACCCGCGCCCTCTGCCTCTGTCGCGCCGCCCAACCACGCGGCCAACGCAGCCAACGCGCCTGACGCCGGCTGGGTCAAACCGGCCTGGGCGATCCCCGACGATGAACCGCGCCACGTTCACGCTGACGACGCGCACGACGCAGGCAAATGAGGTTCTCAGCTAGCTGAGGCCTCAGCTCGTTGTTCGGCTCCCACGTCAGCGACGAGGCGGCAAAATGGCTTCCAGATCTTCGCGGTTGGGGAGCGCGCTTTCGCTGATGTCGATTTGCGCTTTCTGCAATTTGCCGGACAAATCTACGTTGACCGCTTGCCAGCGCGTGTACGCGTCGAGCACCCAGATGCCGCTTTCACGCGTGCCGTTACCGGACCAGCCGTTGCCACCGAAGGGCAAGTGCGCTTCCGCACCCGTGGTCGAGTTGTTGATACTGGTCATGCCCGCGCTGATCTCTTCTTTGAAGCGCAGCATGGCGCGCGCGTCGCGCGTGTAGATGGCGCTCGAGAGGCCGTAGGGCGTCCCGTTGGCGGTGGCCATCGCTTGGTCCATGCCGTCGACTTCGATCAAATTCACGGTGGGGCCGAAGCACTCTTCTTGGGCGATGCGCATGTCGATCGTCACTTTGTCGAAGATGCGCGGAGTGGCGTATAGCCCGTGCGTGGCGTCGCCCGTGAAGCCTTCGGGTTCGTCACCGGGTAAGATTTGCCGGCCGTCGAGCAACAGCTCGGCGCCGCCGTCGATGCCGGTTTCGCGTTGGCGGGTGAAGGCGGCCATGAAGCGCTCGTTGATCAGCGGGCCATAGTCGACCTCGGGGTTGGAGGGGTCGCCAATGCGCAAGCCCCGTGCTCGGCGCAATAGCTTGTCACGTACGGCGGGCATGACGCGCCGATCGACGATGATGTTTCCGACGCTCGTGCAGCGTTGTCCGGCCGTGCCGAACGCGGCCCAGAGCGCACCGTCGACGGCCAAGTCCAGATCTGCGTCCGCCAAGATCACGAGCGGATTTTTGCCGCCGAGCTCGAGCGAGGGCTGTTGCAGGTTACGGCCACACACTTCACCAATTTGGCGGCCCACCGCGGTCGAACCCGTGAACGAGATCTTGTTGACCAAGCCCGCGTCGACTTGGTCGATCAAGAATTGACCGGCTGCGTCTTTGCCGCCGCCGTGCAGCACGCTGAGCACGCCTGGCGGGAGGCCCGCGCGCTGCCAAGCGCGGAAAAACAGCGCGGCCGTGCCGGGCGCGTCGTCCGAGGGCTTCCACACCACGGCGTTGCCGCAGAGCAACGCGGGTATGATTTTCCATGACGGGACGGCCAGCGGGAAGTTGCCGGCGGTGATCACGCCGACCACCCCGAGTGGCCGGCGATAGGTGAACAGCTCCTTGTCGGCGAGTTCACTGGGTACGGTTTGCCCGTATAGACGCCGCCCCTCGCTCTGAAAGAAGACGGCGGTGTCGATCGCTTCTTGCACGCTGCCGCGTGCCTCGCGGAGGGGCTTACCTACTTCACGCGCGACGAAGCGCGCCAGTGACTCCTTGTCTTGCGTGAGTAGAAACACGAGTCGACCGAGGACCTCGGCTCGCTGGGGCGCGGGGGTCTGCGCCCAGGCCTTTGCCGCGCCCCGCGCGGCGGTGCAGGCCGCGTGCATCTCGTCCGCCGAACTCTGTGGCGCGATGCTCACCAGGTCTCGCTGGTCGGCCGGATTCCTGCGCTCGAAGACCTCGGCGCGGCTCGGCTGAGCGCTGCCCGCGTAGAAATTCCCGAGTAGGACCGTGTGTGGAAACGGCCCCGATTGCTCGCGAGTCTGCATTCTTCAGAGTGCGCTCCAGAAGTGCCACAAGCAAGGCATGGCGGGGCCGACGCGGCGGATCCGGCCTGGTTAAAAGGCTCCAGTAGGACACAAAACTAAGCTAAAACCCGAACCCGCAAGATGCCTCTCACCATCGCCAGCGCACCACAACTCGTCATCGAAAACGTCACTCCCAAGCTCGATGGAGGCCGATATCCAATCAAGCGAGTGATCGGCAACGTGATCGAAGTGAGTGCCGATATCTTCAAAGATGGGCATGATCTGATCGCAGCGCGCCTCCTTTACCGCCGGCCCGGTGAAGCGTCCTCGCGCGTCGCGCCGTTCAGCTACCGTTTCGATCCGGATCGCTGGCACGGCTCGTTCAAGGCGGATCAAATCGGTCTCTGGCAATACGACGTCGAGGCCTGGCCTGATCGCTTCGGCACTTGGCGCTCGGATCTGGGCAAGCGCTTGAACGCCGGCCAAGACGTGCGCCCGGAGTTGCTCGAGGGCGCGAGCATCCTCTCGCGCATGTCCGAAAAGCTGACCGGCGCGGCCCAAGTGTTGATCGCCGACGCCGCCAAGCGCCTCGCGAATCCCACGCTGGCCCTCGACGAACGGCTGAAGATCGCGTTTGCGGAGGACGTAGCAGAGCTGGTGCGTGCGCCGCTGTTCGCGGACGAGGCCTCGCGCTTGGAGCGGCCGCTCGAGGTGTACGTCGATCGCGCAGAAGCGGTATTTTCGGCCTGGTACGAGCTATTTCCGCGCTCTCAGGGCAAAGATCCGAACAAGCACGGCACTTTCGCCGACACCACCCGCCGCTTACCGGAGATCGCGGCGCTCGGCTTCGACGTCATCTACCTGCCGCCGATCCACCCGATCGGCGTGACGCACCGCAAGGGGCGCAACAACAACCCGACTTGCGTTCCGGGCGATGTCGGGAGCCCATGGGCCATCGGCGCCAAAGAAGGCGGTCACACCGCGGTGCACCCCGAGCTGGGCACGCTCGCCGACTTCGAAGTGCTGGTCGCTTCCGCGCGTGACTTTGGCTTGGAGATCGCGCTCGACTTCGCGCTGCAGTGCTCGCCCGATCACCCGTGGGTGAAGGAGCACCCGGAGTGGTTCTTCGTGCGCCCGGACGGGAGCATCCGCTACGCCGAGAATCCGCCCAAGAAGTACGAGGACATCTATCCGATCAACTTCTGGTGCAAGGACCGGCAGGGGCTGTGGAACGCATGTCGCGACGCCGTGCTGTTTTGGATCGCCCGCGGGGTGAAAATATTCCGCGTCGACAACCCTCACACCAAGCCGCTCTCGTTCTGGGAATGGCTGATCCGGGACGTGCAGGCCGTGCACCCGGAGACCATCTTCCTGTCCGAATCTTTCACGCGGCCGAAGCGCATGAAGAGCCTGGGCAAGCTGGGTTTCACCCAGAGCTACACGTACTTCACCTGGAAAAACACGGCTTGGGAGCTCAGGGACTACCTGAACGAACTCGCCCACACCGAGATGGCCGACTACTACCGGCCCAACTTTTTCGCGAATACGCCGGACATTTTGCACGAGTTTCTGCAAACGGGCGGGCGGCCGGCGTTTCGCCTGCGTCTGCTCTTGGCCGCGACGCTTTCCCCCACGTACGGCATCTATAGCGGGTACGAGCTGTGTGAGTACCAGCCCGTCCACCACGGTAGCGAAGAATACCTGGACTCGGAAAAATACGAGATCCGGGTGCGTGATTGGAACGCTCCCGGAAACATCAAGCAGGATATCTCCAAGCTCAATCGCATTCGCCGCGAACAGCCGGCCCTACACGAGCTGACGAATTTGAGCTTTCTCAAAACGGACTACGACGCGATCCTGGCTTACAAGAAGTCAGCGCCGGGGAACGATCTGATCGTGGTCGTGAATCTCGACCCGCATGCCATGCACGAGACCACGATCGAAGTGCCGATCGGCGAACTCGGGATAGGTCCGGACGAACCGTACGAGGTGTCGGACCTGTTGACCGGCAGTCGCTATACCTGGCGCGGCGCTCGCAACTACGTGCGTCTCGATCCACTCGAGCGCGTGGGTCACGTGTTCAAAATTTCTAGACTTGCTTGATGGAGCGACGCTCGAACATGCGTACACGGCCAGGCTCTCCACACCCATTGGGCGCTACCTGGGACGGTGAAGGCGTCAACTTCGCCGTCTTCTCGGGGGAAGGCACGGCGGTCGAGCTGTGCTTGTTCGATTCGCCCGGCGCCAGCAAAGAGTCGATTCGCATCCCGCTGACCCAACGGTCGAACCGGGTTTGGCACGTGTACTTGCCGGACGCGCGCCCGGGTCAGCTTTATGGCTACCGCGTGCAAGGGCCTTACGCGCCCGAACAAGGGCGTCGCTTCAATCCGAACAAGCTCTTGATCGACCCGTACGCGAAAGCGATTGCGGGTAAGATCAACGCCCCGGACGAGTGCTTCGGTTACACCATCGGCGATCCGGCGGTCGATCTGAGCTTCGACGAGCGCGACAGCGCGGCCGTCGTGCCCAAGAGCTTGGTCGTCGAGAGCGCGTTTTCGTGGGGTGACGACCGCCCGCCGAACGTGCCGTGGAGCCGCACGCTGATCTACGAGTGCCACGTGCGTGGCATGACCAAGTTGCACCCGGACGTACCCGGCAACCTGCGCGGCACGTACTTGGGCATGGTCTCGGACCCCATTTTGGATCATCTGCGCTCGCTCGGCGTCACCGCCGTCGAGCTCTTACCGATCCAACAGGCGATGAGCGAGCGGCGGCTACAAGAGCTCGGTCTGTCGAACTACTGGGGTTACAATACGATCGGCTTTTTCGCGCCGGACCCGGCGTTCGCCACCGGCTTCATGGGCGAGCAAGTGCTCGAGTTCAAGACCATGGTGAAGGCGTTTCATCGCGCCGGCATCGAGGTCATTTTGGACGTGGTGTACAACCACACGGGCGAGGGCAATCAGCTCGGGCCGACGGTGTGCTTCCGTGGTTTCGACAACCCGGCCTACTACCGCTTGATCCCGCATGAAGCGCGCCACCACATGGACTTCACGGGCTGCGGCAACAGCATCAACGTGCTGCACCCGCGCTCGCTCCAGTTGATCTTGGACAGTCTGCGCTACTGGGTCGACGAAATGCACGTCGACGGCTTCCGCTTCGACCTCGCGCCGACTTTGGCGCGCGACCCGTTCGAGTTCGACGGATTTTCGCGCTTTCTGGCCATGGTGCAACAGGACCCCACCCTGTGCCGCGTGAAGCTGATCGCCGAACCGTGGGACGTAGGCCCCGGCGGTTACCGGCTGGGCGCATTTCCCCCCGGTTGGGCCGAGTGGAACGGTCGTTATCGCGACTGCATCCGACGTTTCTGGCGCGGTGACGAAGGCCAAGTGCCGGAGCTCGCGTCGCGACTCTCCGGCTCGAGTGACATCTTCCAAGGCAGTGATCGCGGCCCGTACGCGAGCATCAATTTCGTCACCTGCCACGACGGCTACTCGCTGCACGATCTGGTGAGTTACGAACAGAAGCACAACGAGGCCAACGCCGAGGACAACCGCGACGGCGCCAACGACAATTGGAGTCGCAACTGGGGCGCCGAGGGCGAGACCAAAGCCCAGCAAGTGATTCGCCTGCGCGATCGCATGAAGAAGAACATGCTCGCCACGCTGGCGTTCTCGCAAGGCGTACCCATGATCTCCCACGGTGACGAACTCGGCCGCACGCAAAACGGCAACAACAACGCGTACTGCCAAGACAACCATCTGACCTGGATCAACTGGGACTTGGACGAGCGCGCGCTCGATCTACTGAACTTCACCCGCGAAGTGCTGCGCATCACGAAGTCGAACCCCGTGTTCCGGCGTCACCGTTTCTTCGCCGGCGACCCGGTCAGCGACAAAGGCTTCAAAGACGTCACTTGGCTGCGTTCCGATGGGACGGAAATGTCGATTGACGACTGGGGCAATGGCCGCAATCACTTGCTCGGTATGTTGATTCCCGGTGACGCGTCGGACGACGTCGACGAACGCGGGCGTCCCAATCGCGGGCAAACGCTGCTCATGCTTTTGAACGCGAGCAACCGCGCGCGGCAGTTCACGATGCCCCCGGTCCCCGGTGCCGGCGCCGGCGAGGGCTCGGTCGGCGGGCACTGGCAAGAAGTCATCAACACCGCCCAACAAACCCACCGCGTTCCGAAGGGTGGTGGTATCAATGTTGCGCCCCACTCGTTGGTACTGCTTTGCTACGTGGTAGCCTGATGAACTTCCCCTCCCTGCCGCCTGCTGCCTCCGATCCTTCGGCCACCGCTTTGATGGGGGATCCGGTGCTGCTCAAGGCGCTGCGCGACGACCTGTCGCATAGCCCGCATTCGGTGCTCGGCGCTCACCCCGCCGTGTTCGCCGAACAGAGCGGCGTCGTAGTGCGCTCGTTCCATCCGGATGCCATCGCTTGCACCCTGCTCCTAGGAGCAGAAGCACGGCCGATGCTTGCGCTGGGCGGCGGCGTGTTCGCGGTCTTCTTGGTCGGCGCGCAGACGCCGCTCGCATACCGGCTCCGTTTCGGCTTTGGTAACGGCTCGACTTGGGAGCGGGAAGATCCGTACCGCTTCCTGCCCAGCTTGGGTGAGCTCGACCTGCACCTCATCGGTGAGGGGACGCATCGCAAGCTGTGGACCGTGCTCGGCTCGCACCTGCGTGTGCAAGACGGCGTCGCTGGCACCGCGTTCGCGGTCTGGGCGCCGAACGCCACGCGCGTCAGTGTGGTGGGTGAGTTCAACAACTGGGACGGCCGGCTGTTGCCGATGCGCTCACTCGGTCCGACCGGCGTTTGGGAGCTGTTCGTGCCCGGCATCGGCGTGGGCACGCTGTACAAGTACGAGCTCAAAACCAAGGAGGGCTTGCTGCGCATCAAGACCGACCCTTGGGCGAACGAGATGGAAGCGCCGCCGCTCACCGCCTCCCGCGTCGCGCGTTCGAACTACACCTGGCACGACGAAGCCTGGCTGAAGAACCGCGCCAAGGGCGACATCGCGCGCGAGCCCGTCAACATCTACGAAGTGCATCCGGGCTCTTGGGCGCGCGTTCCGGAAGAGGGCAATCGCTGGCTCACGTACAAAGAGCTCGCGGTGCGCCTGTGCGAGCACTCCAAGCGTCTCGGCTTCACCCACATCGAGCTGATGCCCGTCGCCGAGCACGCGTTCTACCCCTCTTGGGGCTACCAAGTGACGGGTTACTTCGCGCCGACCTCGCGCTACGGCTCGCCGGATGATTTTCGCTGGTTCGTCGACTATTGCCATCAGCAAGGCATCGGCGTGCTGATCGACTGGGTACCCGCGCACTTCCCGAAAGACGACTTTTCGCTGCGCCGCTTCGACGGCACCGCGCTGTACGAGCACGAAGACGCGCGCCGCGGCGAGCACCCGGACTGGGGCACGCTGATCTTCAACTTCGGCCGCAGTGAAGTGCGCAACTTCCTCACCGCCAACGCGCTGTATTGGCTGCAAGAGTTCCACGTCGACGGCCTGCGGGTCGATGCCGTGGCCTCCATGCTGTACCTCGACTACAGCCGCAAAGAGGGCGAATGGCTGCCGAACCCGTACGGCGGCCGCGAGAACATCGAAGCCATCGAGTTCCTACGCACCGTCAACGCCGTGATTCACGAAGAGTGCCCGGGCGCGTTCACGGTGGCTGAAGAGTCCACCGCCTGGGGTGGCGTCTCCAAGCCGCCTTCGGAAGGCGGCCTGGGCTTCGACTTCAAGTGGAACATGGGCTGGATGCACGACACGCTCGGCTTCTTCACCAAGGAGCCCATCCACCGTAAGTACCACCTCGATCAGCTCACGTTCTCGATGCTGTACGAGTACACCGAGCGCTTCATCAACTCGATTTCGCACGATGAAGTGGTGCACGGCAAAGGCTCGCTCGTCGAGAAGATGCCCGGTGATTTCTGGCAAAAGCTGGCGAACGTGCGTCTGCTCTTGGCCTATCAGTTCACCCGCCCCGGCAAGCAGCTGATGTTCATGGGCACCGAGTTCGCCCAGCACAACGAGTGGAACGTCGAAACCAGCTTGGATTGGCACATCGCCGAACACCCGCAGCGCAAGGGCCTGCAGGAATACATCGCCGAGTTCGGCAAGTTCTACAAGGAAGCCAACGCGCTCTGGCGCGGTGACCCCGGCCCCGAAAGCTTCGAGTGGATCGAATGCAACGACAAGGACAACACGATCCTCAGCTACCTGCGTCGTGATGGCGCAGACTTCGTGATCGTAGTGCTGAACTTCACGCCCGTGCCGCGGGACGAGTACCGCATCGGTGTGCCGATCGCGGGCCGCTACATCGAGCGCATCTCGAGTGATGATTTGCGCTTCGGCGGCAGCGAGTTCCAAACCACGACCGTGGTCGAAGCCGACGCCCTGCCGCTCCACAACCGCCCCTACTCGATTCGCCTGCGCATCCCGCCCCTGGGCGCGCTGATCCTGACGCCCGCGCGCTGAGCCGCGCTCGGGATGTCGCAGCGCGACGCCGAAGGCTGGGCCGCCGCGCTGCGCAATTTGGTGGTCATCCAACCAAAAACCAACGCCGCTTAATTTTTTCTCAAGCTTGCCGCGCGCGGTCCGTTCTTCTGACAGTGAATGGTTAGGCCGATTTTCGAGTCCGCGATTGCGGGGTTGAACCAAGCTTCGGGGCGCTTCGAGCGCTCGGCGGCCCAGGTGACCCGCTTGGCGGGCCCGTATTCGGCCGCCGAGAGCGCGGCTACGGTCGAGATTTCGGCCGAGGCGCGCGGGCCGAAGCCCACGCAAGACAGCGAGGCGAAGGGCACGCTCGAAGGCGCCATCGTCGATACGCGCATCGCGAAGTATCAATTCATCGCCAATTTGCGGGTTTTGCAGACGGGTGACGAGATGCAGCGCGAAGCGGCCAAGCTCGGTCGCAAGTAGCACCGGCCGCGCACTTCCGCGTCCCTCGGGGGCGGCGTAGGCTCCGCTGAGTTCCGGTGAAGCTCAGCCAAGCCAGCGCGGAGATTTTCGTTCCCGATCGGTCGCCACTCGACGCGGCGTTGCCACGCACGACGCATCTCGGCATTGGCGCGCACCATGACGATTTGGAGATCATGGCGGCGCACGGCATCTGGGAGTGCGTGGGGCGAGCGGATCGTTGGTTCACGGGCGTGACCGTGACCGATGGCGCGGGCAACGCGCGTGACTTCGCGTACGCCGCGTACACGGACGAACAGATGAGGGCCGTGCGTCGCGCGGAGCAGAAGCGGGCGGCCGGCATCGGTGAGTATGGCGCGCAGTTTTTGCTCGATCACCCGAGCTCGGCCGTGAAGGGCGGGCGCTGCCCCGAGCTGGTTGCGGAGCTAACGGAGATCCTGCGCGTGACGTCCCCTGACGTCGTTTATACGCATAATTTGGCTGACAAACACGATACGCACGTGGCCGTCGCGCTGCGCGTGATCGCCGCCTGTCGCGCGCTCGAGCCGAGTGCGCGGCCAGCGCGTTTGATCGGCTGCGAGGTGTGGCGCGACTTGGATTGGTTGTGCGACGCGGACAAAGTACCGATGCCGCTCGTGGGTCACGAGCAGCTGCAAAGCGCGCTGCTGGGCGTGTTCGATTCGCAGATAGCGGGCGGCAAGCGCTATGACTTGGCAGCCTTGGGCCGCCGCCGCGCGCACGCGACGTTTTCGGAGAGCCATGGCACCGATCAGTACAGCGCGCTGATTTGGGGCATGGATCTCAGCCCACTGATGCACGAGGGGGAGCCGGAAACGTATCTGGCGGCGTTCGTGCGTCGGTTCGAAGAAGACGTGCGTGCGCGCTTGCAGCGGCTCGGTTGACGGCTAGAGGCCCGCGCTGACGAGCGTGCCGTCGACGTAAACCGCGACCGGTTGCGAAAGCGTGTGCGGATCCAACGTCGGATCTGCCGCCAGTACCAGAAAGCTTGCGCGTTTTCCGACTTCGAGCGAGCCCAGGTCCGTAAGGCCCAAGAACGCGGCCGGCACGCTCGTGCCCGCTTTGACGATGCTTTCGCCGTCCATGCCGGCGGCCAGCAGCTGCGTGATCTCCAAGCTCTGCACGCCGGTCTCGCGCGTGTTGCCGAAGTCGGTGCCATACAGCACGCGTGCGCCGCGTTCGCGCAGCGCGCGCAGGTTGTTGATCGCGGCGCTGCCACCGCCGAACGCGCTCAAGGTGCTGATCACGGTGCGCGTCTTCCAGGCGTCGAGCGTGGCGTCGGTGAGGGCTTCGGTTGGCGTGTGCGCCAAGACGTCGATGCCGTCCGCAGCGGCGCGCGCGGCGTTCTGCTCTTCCAGCGCGTGGGTGTACACCTTGAGTTGGTGTGCGTGCGCCGCTTCGACGATGGCCTTGACGGTTGCGTCGTCGAGCGTGGGGGCGGCCGTCAGCGGCACTTTGATGGCTTGCACGCCGGCTTTGACCAGCGTCTCGACGGCGGCCTTGCCCTGGGCGGGGTTTGCGACGGCGAGGCCGTAGCCATCCGCACCCCAGGAGTTGGTCGGGTAGCCCGCGGGTGCGGTGATCATGGGGCCCGCATTGAGCACACGCAGCGGCGCATGGTCGACGGTCAACGTGCGCGTGGGCGCGGCCAAATCGAGCACGGCGACGATGCCGTCGGAGGCGAGATCTGCAGCACCCTCGGGGTAGTAGGCCAAGTGCACGTGGCTATCGATGAAGCCGGGCACCACGTAGCGGCCCGCGACGTTGACCGCGCGCTCCGCGGAGTCGCGCGCCACGCCCACGGCAACCACGTGCCCCGCGTCGATCAATAAGTTCTGTTTGCCGACGCCGAACACCACGCCACCTTCGAGCACGTATGCGGTAGCAGAGGGAGCGTTCGGCGTTGGCTGCGGCTTTCCGCCATCGGGCGGTGGTGTGCGCGTGGAGCAGCCCAAGAGTACAAAAGCAAAAAGGGTTGTCCGCCGCATTGGCAGACAACCCTAGCTGAGCTTCGCCCGAGACGTAGCTCAATAACCGAGCGTGGGCCGACCCATGCCGCGGTAGGCGAGGCCAGCGGCCGCGACCGCGCTGGGCACGCACATGTTGCGGCCGTCGAACACGTGCCGACCGCGGAGCAGCTCGCGCACCCGCGGGAACTCCGGGTTGCGGTACTCGTTCCACTCCGTAGCGAGCAGCAGCGCATCCGCGCCGCGGCACGTCTCGTACTCGTTGTCGAAGATTTCGACGCGGTCCATCAGACCCATGTGCGTCATGCTCTCGCGGGCGGTGTCGCGCGCTTGGGGGTCGGTGGTGCGCACGCGCGCGCCACGAGCGACGAGCTCGGCGATCATCTTGATGCCGGGGGCTTCGCGAACGTCATCGGTCTTGGGCTTGAACGCCAAGCCCCAGACGGCGATCACTTTGTCGCCCAGGCCGCCGAGGTCTCTCTCCATGTGAGCGATCAGGTTCTTCGGCGGCACCTCGTTGGCGCGCACCGCGGCGCTCGAGACTTCCATGGTCAGCCCGTAGTCGGCGCCGGTGCGCACGAGGGCGCGCAAATCTTTCGGGAAACAACTGCCGCCGAAGCCGAGCCCCGGATACAAAAACTGCATGCCGATGCGCTCGTCGGAGCCAACGGCCAAGCGCACGTGCTCGACGTCGCCGCCGGCCACGTCACACAGGTTCGCGATCTCGTTCATGAAGCTGATCTTCGTGGCGAGCATGGCGTTGGACGCATACTTCACGATCTCGGCGCTCTTCGGGCTCATGCGCTGAATGCGGCTGCGCTGGCGGTTGTACGGCGAGTACAGGCGCTCCAAGAGCTCGTATGCGCGGTCGTCGTCCGTGCCGATCACGATTCGGTCCGGCTTGAAGAAGTCGTTCACCGCGTCGCCCTCTTTCAAGAACTCCGGATTGCTGACGACGCTGATCTTGTGCTTGGCGAAGCGCTCGACCACGGCGCGCACCTTTTCATTGGTGCCCACGGGGACCGTGCTCTTCAACACCAAGACGATGTCGTGCTCCGCGGCCTTGGCGACTTCCTCCGCCACGCCCAGCACGTAAGATAGATCGGCAGAGCCGTCTTCTTGCGGCGGGGTGCCAACGGCGACGAACACGACCTCGCGGCCGCGGATGCCGTCGGGCAAGCTGGACGTGAAGTCCAGCCGGTGAGGCCAGTTGCGCTTGAGCAAGTCTGCCAAGCGCGGCTCGAAGAACGGAACCTCGCCGGCTCGCAGCTTGGCGAGCTTGGCCTCGTTCACGTCGATACACATGACATTGGTGCCTGAATCAGCGAAACAGGCGCCTGCCACCAACCCTACGTACCCAGAACCAACGACGGCGATTTTCACAGCACCATTGGTAGTCAGGGTCCGGGTCGAAGTCGATGCCTTTGTCGCTTGCCAAGTCGGTATGCGAGCGCTAGTTGCACGCGCGCTCCCGCCCGAGCGCTGATTGTTCGGACAGTACGCCGAACCGAAAATCACCGCTCCCTTTGCCGCGAAGCAAGCTCTGACGAGATCACGAACCCACGGCTCTGGCCGCTCGACTGCGTGTCGTTCGCAGCGCGCTGAAAGTTGGCGACGAGCGTGCTCGCTGGCCCTCGCGGTGTCGGTTCCGATCGCCTGCGCGGGCCCGCGGGCGTATCAGCAAGCACCTTCACATTGGTCCGCGCCCGTCGCCTCCGCGCATCGCTCGCCCACGCCAAGAAGCGACCGCTCGGACGAAGAGTCCGTATCGATCGCCCTCGGCGGAGACGTGAATTTGGGCCGCAAATGCGGGCAGCGCTTGCTCGCCGATCCCGCATTCGATCCGTTACGCTCGGTGGAGCCGCTGTGGCGTGACGCCGATCTGCGCTTCGTGAACTTGGAAGCACCGCTCAGCGATCAGCACGGCGAGACGCAATCTCCTCATCATGGCCTAGTGTTCACGGGACCACCCGCGGGCGCGGATGCGTTGGCCCGGGCTGGTGTCGGCTTGGTTTCGACCGCGAACAATCACTCGTGGGACTACGGCAGCCGCGGCTTGTTCGAGACCTTGGCGAACCTCGACCGCGCGGGGGTGCGGCACGCGGGCACCGGCGTGGACGAAACCGCGGCGTACCAGCCCGCGATCGTGACCGTGAAGGGACTGAAGATCGCCCTGTTCGCCGTCACTCAGGTCTGGAACCTGGGCGTGTTCGAGCAAGAACAGGCGCGGCATCACGTGGCCTGGGCGGACCCGGTGCGGCTGCGCGAAGCCGTGGTTCGCACTCGAAAGCAGGTCGACTTCGTGTTGCTCAGCTATCACGGCGGCGAGGAATACACCGCAACACCGCTACCTCGGGCGCGCGCGTTCGTGAGCGAGATGATGGCCTTGGGCGTCGATGCGGTGATTGGGCACCACCCGCATGTCGTGCAAGGCCTCGCGTGGTTCGACTCGCGGCCCGCGTTTTACAGTTTGGGCAATTTGGTGTTCGGGTCGCGCGCGGACGTGCCGGAAACAGCGCGCGGAATGATCGCCAAGTTGCGCCTGCGCCGCGGGCACGCGGCCGAAGTCTCGGCGTGCCCGTTTGCGATCGACGGCTACGAGCCACGTGCGTTGCGGGCGACCGAGGTGCAAGCGCGGCGTGTGTTCGCAGCGCACCTGCGTGCGATCTCGCAGCCCCTCGGCGGCAGCGAGTTCGGAACGCGCGACGAGCGGGGCTGTTTCTCGGTCCGCCCCGCGAGCGGGGTCATACCGCGGCCTGATCGCCCTCGAGCTGATCCAAAATCTCCGCCGATCGCTCGGCGCTGATGCCGAACCACTCCGCAAGCTGATTGATGAACTCGTTCTCTTCGTCGCTCACGTCGTCGTCGGCCAGCGCCACGGCGGCCGCGAGGGCGAACGCGCCTTCGGCCTCATGGGGATCTTCCGCGATTTCATCGGCGATTTCTTGCAGGCGCGCATCGCGGCCGCTCTCGGCCAGGCGTTTGCCGTAGCTCTCGAGCATGACGTTGATGGTGCCCGTGCGCAGCAAATTGTCGGTCAAACCGCGGATCGCGCCGCGCACGGCGTCACGTTCGGCCTCGGCCAGCGTGCCGTCGGCGGCCATCATCAAGAACATCGTCTCGGCCAACGGCTCGACCCGATTGATCGCCCCCACTTCTTCCGGCGTGAGCAACCCTTCACGGGTGAGCGTCTCGTAGGCCGACGATGCGACCATGCTCGGTCGTCGCCCGCTTTGAAGCAGTGCATCACGCAAGCGTTCGATGGTCGCGGTTTGGATCTTCATCGACCGAGAACGCTACCCGCTTACGTGCTCGGGATCTACCTGCGGCCCGCTCAGCGAATCCCAGACTGAAAACGTGCCTGAGCGTCGGCCGCGATCAACACACCAGTCGCGTCGTCACGCAGGAAGCGAGCTGCGCTCAAGACGCTTTGAAATACGTCGTACAGGTCCTCGGCGCTGGCCTCGGCGAGGGCGAGCCCGCAGTTTGCGAGATCGAGCTTGGCGCACAGCGCGGCGACGTTTTCTTGGTCCAGAGAGCCATTCAGCATTCCGTCACTTACCGCGAGCCAAGTGCCGCCCCAGACTAGCGGCACCAGCTCGTAGGGATGGACCTCGCCGACTCGTCGACCGACCGGGCCCGATAGTGCGGGGTAAAAGTCGAGCCGCCCGGCCGGACCGGTGTTGGCGATCGCCGGCATCCCGGCGTTCATGACCTCCACCTTGGCGTCCCGCTGGCTCATTCTCAAGACGACCAGGCCTGCTTCGACACCAGGGTGCGCCGCAAGCTGGAGCTCGAGCTCAGCCACCACTTGGTGCAGCGGCTCGTGGCCCTGCAAGGCGCCTTTGGTGCCTTGGATGAGCCCAGCCAAGAAAGAATCAGGGGAATCCGCGCTGCTCCGCACATCCAGCAGCACGAGCACGAGGTCGCCGCGCTCGTCGGCGAAGACGTCGAACCAATCGCACGGGCGGGGGCCCTCTACGGTCTCGCCGCTCGCGCGGAGCATGCCGTATCGGTGGGGGAACGTCTGAAGACTCGGGTTTTTATGCGCAGCAGCCACTCTGCCATCGAGCAATGCGAGCGCCGTTCCAACCCGTGCCGACCGGTTTCGAGGCTCACTGCTCGCGCCAGACCCCCAGCAACAATCACGACTTAAGCAATGGCGTCGGGGTGCGACATTGGCCGCAATGACGGCTTTCGCCGTCTCAAACTGATCGCCTGAGACCGCTCAGTCTAAAGGTGGGACCAGATCGTGCGTTTCACCTAACGAACGATGATCGAAGAAGAAACCGGCGCCGTGTCTGTTCAAGGGACTTCGGACCTAGTCGCCGTAGTCGATGACGACCCGACTGCGCGTCGCTTGATGCGGTTCTGGCTCGAGCGCACGGGCTATCGCGTCGCCGAACACGACTCTGCGCGCAGTGTCCTCGAGTCCGAAGGCGAATTGCCCACGGTTGCCTGCGTGGATCTCGGTTTGGGTGAAGTTACGGGCATCAAGGTCATTCAACACCTGCGCGCGCGTGACGCCGAATTGCCGATCATCGTCGTTACGGCCCAGCGCGAGCTCGAAACGGCCGTGTCCGCGATGCGCGCGGGCGCGTACGACTACATCACGAAGCCGCTCGACCGGGACCGCTTGCTCTTGGCCGTGCATCGCGCGCGTGAACGGCGCGAACTCGTCATTAACGTGCGTCGCTTGGAGAGCGCGCTCACCGAACGCTCGGTGCTGGGTGCAATTGTCGGCAAGAGCCCGCCCATGCGCGAGCTCGCTCATCAAGTTCAACGGGTGCTCGAGAGTGAAGTCGCGGTGTGCGTCTCGGGCGAGAGCGGTACCGGCAAAGAGCTAGTCGCTCGCGCGATCCACAGCGGCGGACAGCGGCGACGCGGCCCGTTCGTAGCCATCAATTGCGCCGGCATTCCCGAGTCGTTACAAGAGTCGGAGCTTTTCGGGCACGAACGCGGCGCCTTCAGCGGCGCGACGCAGATGCGCCGCGGCTGCTTCGAGCAGGCCAACGGCGGCACGCTGCTGCTGGACGAGATCGGCGAGATGAGCTTGCAGACTCAGGCCAGCTTGCTGCGAACCCTGCAAGAAAAAACCATTCGTCGCGTCGGCGGCTCGGGGGAAATCCCGATCGACGTGCGCATGGTGTGCGCTACTCATCGCGATCTGCGGGCCGAGGTCGAGGCCGGACGCTTCCGCGAAGATTTGTACTTCCGCTTGGTCGTCTACCCGATCCATTTACCGCCGCTGCGTGATCGCGTCGAAGACATCTCGCTGCTCGTGGGGCACTTTTTGCGCACGTTGACGTCCGACGTCGGGCGGCAGGTGCATCGCATCTCGCCCGAGGCGCTGGAGGCCATGTCGCGCCACCGCTGGCCGGGCAACGTGCGCGAGCTGCAAAACGTGGTCCACCGAAGCTTGCTCGCCTGCCGCGGGGACGAAATCAATTTGGCGGATTTGCCGCCGGACATTCGCGAGTTGGGTTTGCCGTCGCTTGGGCTGTCGGTGATTCCGGGCAACGGGGCGAGCTCGAATGGCCATGTCGAGAACGAGATCTTGCCGCTGCGCGAGCTCGAACGGCGCGCCATTCAGCGCGCGCTGCGCGCTACGCAGGGTAGCGTCGGCAAAGCCGCCAAGCTGCTCGGCATCGGCCGCGCTACTTTGTATCGGCGCATCGCCACGCTCGACCTGTCGAGGGACGTCGCATGAGCTCGGCCCCCAGCGAGCCCCCGCTCTCGCTGCCGCCGGAGATGCTGCGCGAGCTCCAGTCCGCGGGAGTCGACGCGAACGAGCCGCCGAGCCTCGAGCAGTGGCAGACCTTGCTCCTCCGCTTCGCGCACCGCTTTCGCGACGAACCGACGAATCCCCTGCAGTTTGCCTCATCCGCCTTGGGTCACGACCTGCGTACCCCGATGACGGTGGTGATCGGCGCAAGTGAGCTGCTCCTCGAGGGTCAACTCGACCCCGAGCAGCGCGTGGCCGCCCAGCACGTGCACCGCTCCGGCCAGCAACTCCTGGGTGTCATCGACCAGATGCTGAATGACGTGACCGAGAAGGGTAAGTCGTCGCCGCCGCGCGCGATGACTCCGGTCGGCTTTCGCCTCGGCGCGGAAAAAGAGACGCACCGCGTGCTCTTGGCCGAAGACAACGAATTCAACTGCATGCTGATCGAGCGCGTGCTGCGCACGCTCAACTGTGAGGTCGACGTGGCACCCACGGGGCGTGAAGCGGTGCGCATGTTTCACCAAGGCAAATACGACTTGGTGCTCATGGACTGCCACATGCCCGACCTCGACGGCTTGGAGGCCACGCGCCAAATCCGCGCGGTCGAGGGCCCCAATCGACGCGTGCCGATCTTGGCCGTGACCGCGGGCACCGTGCCGGGCGCGCGCCAAGCCTGCTTGCAGGCAGGCATGGACGACTTCATCGCCAAGCCGTTCTCGCTGTCCACACTGCGCCGCAAGGCCTCACTTTGGCTCGCCATGGCGCCGCCCGAGCCGGCGGCCGAAAGCAGACAGCGTCCGTTGCCCGAGTCGGGTCAACGCCCAGCTGTCGCGGCGGCCGCGGCCGCCCCTGGGCTGCCGAACGCGTCGGTCGACCTCTCGCGCTTGCAAGAGCTGGCCGACGAAGCCGGTTCCCCGCGCATCGTCGAAGAACTGTCGCTGATCTTCGTCGAAGATATGGCCGTGCGCTTGGAGTCGCTGCGGGAGGCGGCGGACGAGCGCGTCGAGCGCAAGCTGCTGAGCGTGATCCACTCGGTCAAGGGCGCGTGTGGAAACTTCGGCGCCCTGCGCATGGCAGCGTTGTCCGAGAAGATCGAAAAACAGATCAAGCGCGGTGACCTACTCGGCCTCGACCCGGTAGTGGGCGAACTGTGCAGCGAGTTCCAAGTGGTGCGCCGCGTGCTCGATCTAGAAGTATTCGGAATCCGCGCGCCGACGCCGCCGTCCGCCGACAGTCCGGCTCGCTACGGCTGAATCAGCGGTCGGGCGAGGCCTCGGCGTAGAGCAGCGTCCCCGACGACAAGCGCAAACGTTGGCCGCGCCAAGTGACGTGGCGTTTGAACGTGCCAATCAGCCAAGCGCACGGCGCAGCGAGCTCCCGCACCGGGCCGAGGAGCAGCGGGATCCATGCCCGACCCCAGCCGCGCAGGAGCACCCAACCCCCCAAATCCCTCACGGCGAGCAATGCCACGAGCCAGAGCCAGGCAAAGTGCCCGAGCAGCAGCCAAGCCAAGGGCAACATCAAGAGCGGGCTCGTCAACGGCTCGAGCGCGGCCGCCACCGGGCGCAAGCGCCAGCGCAGCATCGACCAGCGCAAATGACGCGCGAAGGCCGCGCCCAGTGAGAGCTCGCGATTCGGGTTTTCGAGTACGGTGGGCGCGATCAGCACGCGTTGGCCGGCGCGCTCGAACATTTTGCCCAAGATGAAGTCTTCCGCGAGGACGCACGACAAGCGTGAGAGTCCACCCAGGTGATCCAGCGCGCGACGTGAAAAGAGCGTCGATTTGCCGATCACGGCTGCATCTCCGCTGAGCGTGGGCAGCGCCGCGCCCGCAGCGCAGAAGCCGTTCAATTGCACGTTCTCCAGCGCCGCGCCCAGCGTGCGTTCGCCCGTGCCGGCGAACAGATTGGTGACGATGCCCGCTGCCTGGCTCGCGTGCAGCTGCGCTAGCTCGCGCACATAGTGGCGTGGTGCGCGCACGTTGCTGTCGCTGATCAAGAGCAGGTCGTGACTCGCGTGCGGCAACATGCCGAGCAAGTTTCGCACCTTCGGATTCAGCGCGTTCCCGCCCGCGTGGATGACGACTCGGCAAGGCACGTGCGGGAACTCACGCTGCAGCTCGGCCACCACGTGCACGGCCGGATCTGCCGGGTCGGTGACACCGAAAATCAATTGCACTTCGGTGTGATCTTGTTCGAAGAAGCTGCGCAAGTTCGCGGCGAGGTCTTCGTCTGCTCCGTTGAGCGGTTTGAGCACGCTCACGGGGCTTGGGGCTTGCCCGAGCGGGAGCGAGGCTCGGGTTACCCGAGCGACGGCCAGACTCCCCGCGACGTTCCACAACGTGCAGGCGGCGACGCAGACGCAGGCGATGACGGGGTGCAGCATGTTGGCTCCTGCTTTCCAAGAGCCAGTCCCGTGCCAACTATTTGACACCTGATTTCAACAACTTACACACTGTTCTGGGGATAACTGTGAACCCAGGTACGCAAATTGGTTCAACCAGTTCACAGCTGTGCGTAGGCGCTTCAGTTCTCACGTAAGGCGGCGAGCGCGCCCAGGGGATCTTTGGGCTTGGGCAAAGCGAGCGCGGCCAGCGCATCTTCCACGTACTTGGGATTGCGTGCGCCGAGCAGCACGCAGCTGACGCCGGGCACCGCGCGCAGCGTGACCAAGGCCTGACGAGAGAGCGGCTGGGAGCTCAAGCCCGGCTCGAGGTGCGCTCCCAGACCGATTTGGATCGCGCGCAAGCGACCCGCGCTGCGATCTGCGGCCAGGTTGCGCATGGCCAAGAACAGCCCCTCGAGGTCGCGCAAATAACGGCCGCGAAAGTCACGGAAAAGCTCGGCGAGCTCACCGCTCAACGCGCCATCCAAACCGCGCAAGACCTTGCCCAGCTCGGGAGCGATCACGTGCGCCTCGATCTCTTCCCACTGCACCAAGCTCGAGACACGCGGTTCGATCTCCAAGATGCGGTCGCCCCACGCGAACAGATCATCCGGTTCGAGCCCGCCGCCGAGCTCCAAAGAGGGCGCGATGGTTTCACGAAACTCCCGCTCCAGAGCCAGCAAATTGCCGCGTACGAAGTCGAATTTAGGCGCTTTCTCTGGGCGATTTGGCTCGGCGAGTCGCAAAATGCTGCCGCCGCGAATGGCGTTCAGCGGGCGATTCGTGAGCACGGCCACACCGCGCGCTTGCGCTTGACCGAGTACGCTCTCACTGCCGCTGGGCGCGAATAGCGCACCGCTCTCGAGCAGATTCAGTGGCACCTGCAGTACACGGAAGTGGTGCTTGCCGGGCGCCGCGGCTTCCGCTGCCGCCCATATGCGCCCAAACTCGGTCGTGTCCCGCGCCGCGGGCGCCCCCGTCGCGGTGTTGCTCGACACCCCGTAGTAGGCAATGCGCCCGCGTTCGACCTCGGTCTCGAGGTAGCGAAACGCGTGCTCGAGCCGGCGATAGAATTCGTCACGCACCGTGCTCAGCGGCCCTTGGCCGCGCTTGGCGGCGTCGGCCAAGAAGTACTCCGGGTTGTGCAAGAGGAGCACATCGAGTGTCTCGACGCCCAGGCGCTCGAGCGAGTGCGTGAGTTGCTCCCGGAGCCACTCGGGGTGCACGCAATGCCACAAACCCTCGCTATATTCGACCATTTCCGGGAATGGCTTGCCGAGCTTCTTGCGCGCGGCCGCCAGCTCCAAGTTCCGGTCCTGCACGTAGCCAATTTTGGACACGAGCACGACCTCGGCGCGCTCGAGCTCGCGCTTGTCGCTCGCGCTCATCAGCACTTCACCGATCATGCGCTCACTGCGGCCATCGGCATAGTTGCTCGCGGTGTCGATCAGGTTCAGCCCGGAGCGCAGCGCGAGCTCGAGCGCCGCGCGTTGTTCTGGCTGCTGGTCGTCCACCCGATATCCGCCAAAGCCGATGCCGCTGACGGATAGCCCCGTGTCCGCAAACTGATTTTGCGCGTGGGCCGCCAACAGCGCGGTACGCTTTCGGGTGCCTTCCGGCGTGGCGCGTCCCGCGAGCGCCGGCCGCGCGATGCTGAGCGCGGACACGGCGGGCACCGCCGCGCTCAACACGCGGTCCAAGTCGGCTACGTCCAGTACGGGCGCGGCGCACGTGAAGTTCTGGCACACGTACAGAGCCGCTTTGCCGCCCACGAGCCCTTTGCCTTGGCTCAGCGGCAGAGGACCTGCGCCTGCATCGGGCCGCGACGGGTCCACGTGCGCGAAGATCGCGTTCGGCAAATAGCGTTGGCCGAGGGCCTTGCGCAGGGCCTCGTAGCTCGCTTCGCCCGGCACCCCCGCAAGCACGATCTCGACCGGAGATTGCAGCAGAAAATCGACCACACACAGGCTGGTCGCGAACGAGCGCGGCGAGCGCTCCACGAATTTGCCGTAGGCACGCAGCGCCCGCGCGGCGCGTTCGCGGAGCTCACCGCGGTCGAGGTGAGAGGCGAGCTTGGCCAAGGCGCGCGCCGCCACCGCGTTCGCGCTCGGGATCGCATTGTCGTTGCCCTCGCGTGGGCGTGCGATCAACGTTTCACTGTCTTTCGCCGTGTTGAAGAACGCACCGCTCGCTTCGTCGTCGAAGTCCGCGAGCATTCGCTGCGCGAGCCGTTCGGCTTCGCGCAGGTAGCGCGCCGAGCCGCCGGCTTCGTAGAGATCGATCAAGCCGTCGGCGAGGAACGCATAGTCTTCCAAAAAGCCGGGCACGTGGGCGCGCGTGCCACGCGCGGTGTGGAACAGGCCGCCGTCCGGGCGTGCCATGCGAGAGAGCAGCGAGTCAGCGGCGCGCTCCGCTGAATTCAAGTAGTGCCGGTGCCCGAGCACGCGATGGCCCGCGGCCATCGCCGACAGCATCAGGCCGTTCCACGAGCTCAAGATCTTGTCGTCGAGCAGCGGGGGCACGCGCAGTTTGCGGGCCTGATACAGCTGCTTTCGCGATCGTTCGAGCTCCGCGCGCAGCACCGGCTCCGGCACCCCCAGCTCGCCTGCCACCCGCTCGAGGGGGCGCGGGGTGTTGAGCACGTTCTGCTCCTCCCAATTGCCCTTGGCCGTGACGTCGTAATACGCGGCGAAGTGCTCGCCCGCTTCCGGGCCCAAAAGTTCCAGCACTTCATCCAGCGCCCAGACGAAGAATTTGCCTTCCACGCCTTCGCTGTCGGCATCCGTGGCCGAATAGTAAGCGCCGTTCGGCTCTTGCATCTCGCGGATCACGTAGTCGAGCGTCTCGCGAGCCACCCGCGCATACTCCGGGTCGTGCGTCACTTGGTAGGCGTCCAGGTAAACGCTCGCGAGCTGCGCGTTGTCGTACAGCATCTTCTCGAAGTGCGGCACGAGCCAGCGTTCGTCGGTCGAGTAGCGCGCGAAGCCGCCCCCGAGGTGATCGTACATGCCGCCGTTCTTCATGCCGTCGAGCGTGCCCGTGATCATCTCGAGCAGCGACGCATCGGGCACGTTGCGGTGATGGCGGAGCAGCAACGCGAGCGCCGAACAGGGCGGGAATTTGGGCGCTTTGCCAAAGCCGCCGTGCCGCGAGTCATAGCTGCCGTGCAGCTGGCGCGCGGCCGCGCGCATCGCCTCTCGACCGATGGGCAGCGGCGCTGCGACGCGGGCTTGCTGTGCCACGTGTTCGGACAACTCGGCGGCTTGCTCGAGCAGCGTTTTGCGATCGCTTTGCCACAGCTCTTCGATGTTCTTCAGCAACGTCGGAAACCCGGGTCGCCCGTATTTGTCGGTGGGGGGAAAATACGTGCCCGCGAAGAACGGCTTTTGCTCGGGCGTCAGAAACACGGTCATTGGCCAGCCGCCGCTACCCGACAGCGCGATAGTCGCGGCCATGTAGATCTCGTCCAAGTCCGGACGCTCTTCGCGATCCACTTTGATGCACACGAAGCTCGCGTTCATCTGCGCGGCGATCGCTTCGTTCTCGAACGACTCGCGCTCCATGACGTGGCACCAGTGGCACGCGGCGTAGCCAATGCTGAGCAGAATCGGCTTATTTTCAGCAGCGGCGCGCGCCAGCGCCTCGGGGCCCCAGGGGTACCACTCGACCGGATTGTGCGCGTGTTGCAGGAGGTACGGGCTCGTCTCCGAGGCCAGGCGATTTTGATGCTTCATCGGTTCCGGAACGATTTACGACTGGGGTGTCTGAGCACGAGCACGTGCTCTCGGCGAGGACTTTGGCGAAACGCCGCACGCGTGGGTTCGTGAAAATACGGGCGCTCTTGCGAGCCCAAGCAGGCCAAGACCAAACCGCGGGCGATCGCCAAATCACGCACTGCCTCGTCCGCGTACAGCGCGCGGCCACCGAGCACGGAGTCGGCGATCACGAGCGCGATGCTGCCCTGCGGCGCGAGCGCCTCGCGGAATGCATCCAAACACGCGCCAAACTCGTTTTCCCAAGTTTGCACGGCGGCCTGAAAACCGATCCCGGACAGGCGCCGGCGCGCGCCGATTTCACTCGCTTCGAACGCGGTCTCATCCATGCCCAGCCAGCGCAACCGCAACTCGTGGTGATCGAAATAATCGTAAACACCGGGGTAAGGCGGCGAACTCACGATCAAGTCGAGCGAAGCGGGCGTGATCAGTGAAAGATCACGCGCGTCCCCCACCGCACACTTGGCGACGGGTGCATCGGGCGGCAGGCGCGCGCTGTAATCGAGCAAACGCTGTGCCAAATCTTTGGCTTTGGTTTCGAAGAAGCGAATCGTGAAGCCGCCCGCGAGTCGCTTGGGTGCGGTACGCGGCGCGGTGTCGCCGAGCTTCTTACTCACTTTGGTCAACGCAGCCGACAGCACTAGCAAGAGTGCGCGGCGCACCTCGGTCGTCTTGATCTGGAAGATGCCGTCGCGCAGGCCGTCGAGCTCGAGCAGCACGTGCGCGTCGTACACCTCGCGATCGGCGTTGCCGTATTTGCGCGTCGGTCCGAGCTTCTGCAGCCGTCGTGTGTCGGCGTGCGCGACCACCGCGGCCGCGGCGTGGGTCAGCGCTTCCGCGAATTCCGGCGTGGAACCGCCTGATTTCAGCGAGGCGAGCGCGACCGCGAGCGGGTTCGCGTCGATGCCGAAGGCTTGACGCCCCAGCTGACGCGCTTCGACCACCACCGTGCCCGAGCCGCAGAACGGGTCCAGCACACGTCCGTCCGTCGCCGAAAAGCTCTCCACGAGGCGGCTCGCGGTCTCCGGGTGCAGGCGCGCGGGGTAGGTGTGAAACCCGTGCACGTGGGCCATGGTCGCGTTTTCATCCGGGTCGACGGAGAGCGCATACGTGAGCCGCTCGCGATCTTGCTCCGAGCCGCCCACGACGCGCACCTCGCCGCCCACGTGACTCAAGGCGCGGCGTTGTTTTTTTTCCGGCTTTACCGGCGGTTTTTCACTGGGGGGCGTTTCGTTCACGGCGTGCGCAGCTTGTCTGCCCACGCCCGCCGCGTAAAGGTCAGGACGCGAGAAATCGTTCCTCGCCGTCGGATCCGGATGACGTTCGGGCGCTGAAGGCGGCGGCGCCGCAATTTGCAGGTATCCGCACCTTGCACGCCTAGCGTGGGCTCAGCTCCGCTTGCGGCGCCAGAGCACGAAGCCGAGTAGCCCGGCCATGGACAGCATCGGGATCGAACCGCTGGTTCGACCTTGCCCGATGCGCGCTCCACCGCACCCCTTGGCCGAGTTGCCGCTTTCGTCGTCGCCCGCCGCGCTGGCTACGTACAGCGCGCTCATCGTGGTCTCGTCCGAGCCCTGCAAGACGCGCTTGTTCGTCTCGCAGCGGCCAGTCGTGTAATACATCGTGGCCGGCTTGTCGTCGAAGTCTTCACCCAGGCCGAAGAAGTGACCGGCCTCGTGCGTCGCGACGCTCTGCAAATCGTACTTTTGCTCGCAGCTCGACGTGTTGCCAGTGCTCGTGGACTGCGTGCTGGCCATCGGCGCATACGGCAAAATGCCGAAGGGGTGACGACTATTGAAGATCATGTCCGACTCGACGACTTCGCCCGACTTCGGATCGGAGAAGGTGACCGTCAGCGCTAGATCGTTCTCGTGGCCCGCGAGTGTGATCGGGCCGTACATGACTTCGCTCTTGCCATTGGGAATTTGGCCGAACTTCGCGCCGGTCGTGGTGTCGAAGTCCAAGCTCGGTAATTTCGCGCCCGTGCCGATCCACGTACCGAAGCCGAGCTGAACCGCTTCACGCGCATGGCTGCCGGCCTTGTCGAGCGAGGCGTCGAAATAGATTTTGCTCTTGTTCGCGTGCCAACGGACGCTCTCACCGTCGGTGCTCTTCTTGAGCGCGGGGCTCCCGCTCACGATTTGCATCACGGGCGCGGGTCGTGCGCGGAAGTGGGACAGCGCGCTCGCGCCGGCCAAGCCGAAGGCGGCAGAGCACGCGGCGATTGCCACCATCTTGTACGAAATCTTGCGCTTACGACGCGCGACCGACTCTGGACCCGGCTCGAGACTCGGCTTGAGGGTGTGTGCGGAGGCCGCGCTCATCAAGCTCGTCGGAATGTGCAGCACTTGCTTGCGCACCGACTTCAGGGGATCCACGGATTGTCTCACGCTCGTTTAGAACGGAGAATCTGCGCTCTTCATGAGCCCTGCTGGCGAAAATCGCCAAGAAATAGGAGCGAAAGTGGTCCGGCGCCCGAGCGCACTCACATTTCGCGGCGCACGCGGCTGACTACCGACAAAAGCTCTTCGTCCGTCAGCACGTGATCGGCGGCTTTTGCGCGCTCCAAGATGGCCCGTTGCAATGGCTCACTCGCGCTGATGCCGTGACTGGACAGCCAGTGTTGCACATTTGATGACCCCGACATCGGCCCAATGCCAATCGAGGCTTGCTGACCGACGCTCGCCGCCGACAGCAAGCTGTACACGTGGTCACCCAGCCACTGGCTCTTGGCCTCGGCCTTGGCGATCGCCGAGGCGTGCACGCCCGTCGCGGTGCGAAACGCATTTTTGCCAATCAGCGGCTGATTGTCGCTGACCACGATGCCCAGCACGCGGCTGAAGTGCTCGCAGTAAGCGGAGATGCGCTCGAGTGAGCGCGGCGAGTTCGATAGCACGAGGTTCAAGAGCAAGAGTTCCATCGCCGGGTTGCCCACGCGTTCGCCGACACCCAGCGCGGTCGCGTGTAGGCGATCGGCGCCGGCGCGCGCCGCGCTCAGGGCGTTGGCTACCGCGAGCCCGCGGTCGTTGTGCCCGTGCCAATCGATGCCCACGCGCGGGCCCACGATTTCTCGGGAAAAGTGCGTGACCGCGGCAACACCCTCAGGGGTTGCGAAGCCGACCGTGTCGCACAGGCAAATGCGGGCAGCGCCGCGCTCGACGGCGAGCGTAAACAGCGCGCGCAGCGTCTCCGGTCGGGCGCGCGTGGTGTCCTCGGTCACGAACGTGACCGGTAAGTCCGCGCGGCGCGCTTCGTCGATCGCGCTGCGCGAGCGCGAGAGCAACAGTTCCAGGTCCCAGTCCTCCGCCACCGCGCGGATCGGGCTCGAGCCGACGAACAAGGACGCTTCGATGGCGACCCCCGCCCGCTGCGACACTTCCACGATCGCGCTCACGTCGGAGGTCATGGTGCGCCCGGCACACACCGGGCGAATCGCGTAGCGCCGCGCCGCAATCGCGCGGCACAACTCCACTGCTTCCGAGAGCGCGCGTGGCGAAGCGCTGGGCAACCCGACATTCACGTACTCGATGCCGAGCTCGTTCATCAACTCGAGTCCGGCGAGCTTCTCAGCCAGGGACGGGTTCTTGACCGACGGGCTTTGCAGGCCGTCACGCAGGGTCTCGTCCAGCAGAGTGACGGCCAGAGGTGCGGGTCGGGCGGCGCCCGCGCCATTCCAATCGTAAATAAGCGTGCTGTCAGGCGCGGTGGGCCCCAGCAAAGGAACGAGCTTCACCCCGCTACAATAGCATTGGGTTTTGGGGTGGGGGTTGGGTTGAAGTCCGCGAAAGCTGCTCCGTCGTCTCGCCGGTGGCGGTAATCCAGCTATACTCCGCCGCCCATGCTTTCCAGTGCGACAAGACGCCTCATTCAGACGCGGCTGTCTGATGAGATCGGTCGCATCGACAAGGATGCCCCGGCCCGCGTGGCCTTGGTTTACCCGTCGCCCTACCACGTAGGCATGAGCTCGCTCGGCTATCAGCGCATTTATCGTGCGATTCAGGCCATGCCGGAGGCCATGTGCGAGCGCGTGTTCTTGCCGGACGAAGGCGACCGCGCGGGCGCCGAAATCGAGCGCCCACTCAGCTACGAGAGCCTGCGCGAGCTCGGCGAATTCCCGATCCTGGCCGTGAGCGTCGCTTACGAGCTCGAGATTGCGGGCTTGGTGCGCATGCTCGATGCGTCGAAGATCCCGGTGCTGCGCGCGGAGCGTGACGAGCACGCGCCGTTCATCCTCGCGGGGGGCCCGCTCACTTTCTCCAATCCGCTGCCGCTCGCGCCAATCGTGGACGCAATCGTGATGGGCGAAGCAGAGAGCATCGTCGAGTTCGCGATCGACACCATCTACCGCGCGCCGAACCGCGCTGCTGCTCTCGCAACACTCGCCGCGCATCCGAACATCTTCGTGCCCGCCCACCACGGCAGCACGCTCGCGCAGATCGGCGCGTGCAGTGACGCGCTCTTGCCCGCGTACAGCGCGATCCGCACGCCGCACACCGAGCTCTCGAACATGTTCCTGATCGAGAGCGAACGCGGGTGCTCACGCGGCTGCACCTATTGCGTGATGCGCCGCTCGACCAACGGCGGCATGCGCATCGTGCCCAAAGAGGTCATTTTCGAGAAAATCCCAGCTGACGTGAAGAAAGTCGGCTTGGTCGGCGCGGCCGTCAGCGATCACCCGAAGATCATCGAAATCGTCAGTGAGCTCGCCGAGCGCGGCATGCAAGTGGGCCTCTCCAGCTTGCGTCCCGATCGCCTGAAAGAAGAATTCGTCGCAGCCCTGCGCAAAGCCGGCCACAAGACGCTCACCACCGCGCTCGACGGCCCGAGTGAACGCATGCGCGGGCTGATCGATCGCCGCGGTCGCGAACCGCACTACCTCGCCGCCGCAGAACGAACGCGCCGCTACGGTTTCGATCGCTTGAAGCTGTACCTGATGATCGGCTTGCCCGGCGAAACGGACGAAGACATCGACGAATGCGTCAAATTCGTCGGCGAGCTGTCGAAGATCTGCCCGATCGCCCTCGGCGTCGCGCCGTTTTGCGCCAAGCGCAACACACCCCTCGACCGCATGCCGTACGCAGGCGTGGCGCGCGTCGACGCCAAGCTCGATCGGCTACGCAAAGGCCTCCGCGGCCGCGCCGACGTGCGCGCGGTCAGCGCCAAGTGGGCGTGGATCGAATACGTGCTCGCGCAAGGCGGCGAAGCGGAAGGACTCGCGCTGGTCGCCGCCGTGCGCAAGGGCGGCAAGTTCTCCGACTATCGCCGTGAGTTCGCGCTGCTCGGGCACCGCCCCGATGGCAGCGGTTACGAGGGCATCGAGACGCCGATCGCGCCCGAGCGCCTGAAGCACAAGAAATTGCCGCTGATCGTTCTGGACGCGGCGTCCAAGTAACGCCCGCTGCGCAAGGCGTGTTGATTCTCGCTCACGATTCGGAAATTTTCACAATCGGCGAGGAAATCTCTCGCTTCACGCTCGAGGCGCGCGGCGCGACTCGCCTGCTCCGCTATCCTGAGCCACATGGCGGCGGTCCAAGGGGTGACTCTGGCGTGCGGGATTTTCGGCTTCGTGCTGATAGCGAGCTGCGGCGGGCGCGCGAGCTCACCCGGCGTCGACGGCAGTTTCGGCGGCGATTCGGCGAGCCGCGGAGGCGCAGGCGCCGCGACTAGTTCAGCCGGAGGTGCGTTCACGTTTGCGGGTAGGCCGAGCGATAACGGCGCGGGCCTGCCGGGCGTTGCGGGGCAGGGCGCATCACAGGCGGGCGATAGCGCGGGCGGAGTCATACAAGTGGGCGGCGCGGCTCACGCCGGCGCCTCGAGCAGCCCGGGCAGCGCCGCGGGAGGAGCGTCCGCGTCGAGCAACGATGCGGGTGCGGCCGGCGCCATCGACGTCTCTCGGGAAGCAGTTTTTGGCTCGTGCGTTCGCCTGTGCGACTCGCTCCCGAACTGCGGCGAGATTTGGAAGTTCGGCCCCTCTTGCAGAGATGACTGCGTAGATGATCTGACGGCCAACCACGGCGCCTGTATCGAGCTCGGTCTAGAGATGTCCGCTTGCCTCGAAAAGGGAAATCTCGCCGTTGCTTCTCCCGCGTATGGCGAGTGCATTTATCGTTGGGCGTCGGCCCAATCGGATTGCCAGCGCGAAGTCGCCGCGTTCCGAACGTGCACGGCAGACGGCGGCAGTATCGGCGCGCCCCCGAATACATGCGTGCGCGCTGGCGGACCGGGAGCGACCGATTGCATGGAGGGCAGGATGTGCTTGGACGACAAGCTCTACCGACTGACGTGTACCGCGACCGCGAGCGGACAAAGCGCCTGCTCTTGCACGATGGGTTCGTTCGAGCAGGACCTCACCTTCGACGAGCCTACGAACGAAGCGTGCGGCAACCACATCCGAGAATGCATCGTCGCTGCCAACCAGCCGTGACGCGAGTTCGCGCCGCGTCGTCCTTTGGGCTATCCTGTCGGGGTTCCTGCCTGATCAACTCACGATTCGGCGCATCACCCAAGCCGGCAAGGTCACCCTCGACGCGCCGCTCGCCACAAATCGCTTGTTCACGGTCGGAACACAGCTGGCGTACGCGCTGGGCTTCGGCCAAACGGTGCTGCCTGATTCACTCTTCCGCCTCGTCGATGGCCAATGGCGAGTTCATGCTGTTCTTCGGCGGCACGACTTTTCACACCTTTTAGCGGACGTTTCACGGCCGCTTGGGCCGCGCCGGAGCGCCCAGCACTTCCACCTTGGCCTCGAAGTGTCGACCCGAGGCGAGCGTAAAGTAGGCTCGTCCCGGCGTATTGCCACGCGGCGGCTCGAAGCCGCGCTCGACCAACTCCGCGGGCTCGCTCTCTTCTTTCACCGCGCGGTCGGAGAGCGTGATCGTGATCCGAAATAGGTCACGCCCCGCGGTGCCGTTGTTTTGCAGTGCGAACAGCCCTCCACCCAAAAGCGCAATCACGCGCTGCCGCAAGTTTTCGAACTGCGGAGGGATTTCGCCCCCCTCGTGGCCATCCAAAATCTTGGCGCTGCCGATGTGACCCTCGGCATTCACCTCGACCGCCAAAATGAACGGCCTCTGTGTGCCTACGGGCAAACTCTGCCAAATCGGATCCGCGCCCGTAGCCGGTGGAATCGCGCGCGCAAACGCACCCGGCAAACTGCGCACGCCCGGTGGCAGCGAGTCCGAACCGAACGCCCCGGTGGTGGCGGGCGTGTTCGTCTCATGACTGCCGTCTGCTGGGCTGGAAGCCACCACCGCTTGCGCGGGCCTCGCGGGCTTATGCGATCGAGGTCGCGCTGGGCTCGGCTTCGGCTTGGGTGCAGGTTCCGCGTCTGGCTGACGTTCGACGGCAGGCTGCGGCTTTTCCTCTGCACCCGGCGCCGCCTCACTCGCGGCTTCAGCACTAGGCTGTGCCTCCGATTCCGGCGAGCTCGCCGCGTTGGCGATGTTGGGCGTTGCTTCCGGGGTGGCCACCGCGTCGACCTCGACCGCGCTGGCGCCAAGCCAGGCATCGGGCCGCTCCGGCGGTGCTAGATCCGGCACCGACGGTCTGCGCGCGGCGAGCACCAGCACGAGCACCACGCACGCATGCAGCCCGGCGGAGCCGAGCAGCGAAGTGAGTTGAGCCGCCGTGCCGGAGCGCATGCCTAGAGGATACTGACACCTAAATCAGGGCCGAGTTCCCGGAAACGTTCCCAGGCTCGCGCCGGAACTGCAGGCCTGCGCCGATCGTTTAGCGGCTCGATTGACCATCGATCGACGAGCGCTGAGGAACGAAGCACGATTCCGATGGGCCTTCACCAGTGATCTGGCAAGGCGCGCTCGGCCAAAACCTAGGCCGCGCGCCCGGGATGCTATGCGAATCAGAGATCGCCCAAAAAAAAATTCCGGGCGACGTATCCTGCCGCCAAGCTCCTTCGTTGTTCTGCCATGCCCGACCCAGATCCGGACCGACTCGAGGCCCTTTCCGGCGAAGCCCGCCGGAGTTGGCACGAGTTTTTGCTCGTCTACGAGCCCCTGCGCCCCGAGCTGTACCGCTATTGTCGCTACCTCACGCGTAGCCCCTGGGATGCGGAAGATCTGGCGCAAGATGCGTTGGCGCAGGCGTTCACCACGCTGAGTCGAATGGGGCACGCGCCGCCGAACCCACGCGCGTGGCTGTTCCGTGTGGCATCGAACTTGTGGATCGATCGAGTTCGTCGCGAGCGGGTCGTCGCAAACCGAGAGCCGGCAACCGGGCCCGGCACTTCATCTGCCGACCCGCAGGCGACCCGTGAAGTCGTGAGCACGTTGCTCGGCCAGCTTGGCCCCCAAGAGCGCGCCGCCGTCGTGCTCAAGGACGTGTTCGAGCTCAGTTTGGACGAGGTCGCGGAGGCGCTGGCGACCACGATAGGCGCCGTGAAAGCGGCGCTGCATCGAGGGCGAGGCAAGCTCGAAGAGCCCGAGGCGTACGCTGAAAAGCGCGCGGTCCCAGAAGTAGTCAGCGCATTTTGTGCTGCATTCAACGCTCAGGACATCCCTGGCATGACCGCGTTGCTGCTCGACCACGCGGTAATCGAAGTCGTGAGCGCGACCGTCGAGAGTCCCACGGACGGCAAGGTCTTGCGAGGTATGCTGTTCGGCAGTCAGCGCATGGCGCGCGCGGCCGAGTTGGGCGGCATGGAGGCTCGCTTCGTGGCGGGCGTTCAGCCCACGCCGCCGCGCATGGAGCTCGTCACTTCGCGCGGCGAGCCGCTGCTGCTCTCGTGGTACGCGCACGAGGATGGCGAAGCCGTGCGCGCGGTCAACCGCGTCGAAGTCAGCGACGGACGCATCAGCACGCTGCGCAATTACTTTTTCACGCCCGATCTGATCGAAGAGGTTTGCCGCGAGCTGGGATTGCCATTTCGAAGCAACGGCTACCGCTGGTGGCTACCGCCTCGCTGAGCATTTTTGATTCACGATCCACGCGAAAGAAAAGACCATGTCATTCGAGCTCTATTATCATCCACTCGCGTCCTACTGTTGGAAGGCGCTCATTGCGCTGTATGAAGCGGAAATTCCCTTCGAAAAGCGTTTGGTCGACCTGGGTGATGCGGCCCAGCGCGCGGCCTTCCTCGAGCTCGCTCCGCTCGGAAAATTCCCGCTGCTGCGTGACACTGCGGCAAGTCGAAACGTGCCCGAGTCGAGCATCGTGATCGAGTACCTCGCGCAGCGCGATTCGAGAGCGGCGCGCTTGTTCCCCAGCTCGCCGGAGCTCGCACTCGAGACCCGCGCGCGGGATCGCTTCTTCGATCTTTACGTCATGGAGCCGATGTCGAAAATCGTCGACGACAAGATCAGGCCCGAGGGCGAACGTGACCCGCGCGGCGTCGCGCAAGCGCATGCTCGGCTAGACACGGCCTACGAAATCGCCGAGCGCTTCCTCGAGGAAACGGGCTGGGCGGTGGGGAGCGATTTCAGCCTGGCTGACTGCGCGGCGGCTCCCGCGCTGTTCTACTCGGACAAGGTGCACCCGGTCCCATCGTCTGCGCCGAAGCTTCGCGCTTACCTCCAGCGCTTGCATGCGCGGCCGAGTTTTGCGCGCGTGCTGCGCGAGGCCGAGCCATATATGGCCATGTTCCCCGGCTGAATGCAGCTCAACCCGCGGGCACGAGCAGCCGAATTCCGCGCGGCACGGCTTCGATGCGCACGCGGTGGCTCGCGGGCCACTCTTCTCCATCGAGTTGGGTGGCCAAGGGCGCGCCGCCTTCGGGATCGAAGATCTCCAGGTCCATCGTACTCGCGCGCAAGGTCTTGGAGTGCTCCATACCCAAGTCCTGGAGAATTTCCTCGTTGAGCGGCACGAACTCGAGATCGCGGATCGCCTTGGAAACCCAATCATTCTTACCCACGAAGGGCACCAGCTCGAAGATGCCGTCGTCGTGACGTGAGCTTTCGTCGAACACCCACGCGCCCGCGTACACGCGCGTGTTTTTCACGATCAGATCGCTGAGGCCGGTGAGCTCGACGCGCTGTCCGTCGAGCGTTGCCACGACGCGCAGCCGATCTTCGATCACGTACGATTCGAGGAACGTCTTCAGAAAGGCGCCCGCGTACACGGCTTGATCGCGATACAGCTCTTTCAGCGGGCCAAGCGTCTGCACCACCGCGCGGTCCTTGTTGCGCTGGGCGAGGATGCGTGCGGAGAGCCCCCAGCCGCACGAGTCGAAGAAATAATCGGCGGGCGCGCTGGCATCACCCGCGCGGTAGATGCCCACGTCGAGCCGCGTCTCGTGTGCGGAGCGAATCACGTCTATGTTGCGTGGCAGCGCGGCTTCGTCCGCTTGCAGACCAAAACTCCGACCTTGGTCGTTCGCGGTACCGGTGGGGAGCATGCCCAGCGCAACCGCCTCGCGTCGTGTGCTCGTGTACAGGCCGGCCGCGACCTCGCGAAACGTGCCATCACCGCCCATGGCGATGACCGTCTGGTACGAGCCTGCGTCCAACGCGCCGCGCACCGCCTCGATGGTTTTGCCGTCGGGTAGCGTTGCCAGTAGATCGGCGGCGATTCCTGCTTCTTTCAGGAGCGCGAGCGCGTGATCGATGCGCTCCTGATTCTTTCCGCTTTGCGCGGTCGGATTGCCGACGAGCAGATGAGTAGCCATCTCGCCAGTATAGCCAGGGACGCGAGCGCCGCTCGGCGTCTTCCGGTATCGGAAGGCTTGCGGCGTTTTTGCGAGCTCAGCGCGTGCGATACAACGCCGACAACGGCACGACCGGGGCGGACTCGCGCGTCGTCGCCGCGGGCGCGCCAATTTCCGGCGTTTCATCGGCCTCGACCACGCCGAGGGAAGCTCGCAAGGCGACGTCGAACAGGTGCGAGGGGCGCACGTTGCCGAGCGCGGCGAACACGTTCGCGCGCACCTTCGGGTTCTTTGCGTTCAGATCGTTCAGTAGGTTCTTGATTTGCTTGCGCTGCAGGTTCTCTTGCGAGCCGCACAAATCACAGGGAATGATCGGGAACTGTTTGAGCGCGGCGAACTCGGTCAGCTCTTCCTCACTCAGGTAAACCATCGGGCGAATCACGACGTTGCGGCCGTCGTCCGAACGCAAGCGCGCGGGCATGGCCTTGAGTTGCCCCGAGTAAAGCAAGTTGAGCATCAACGTTTCGATCACGTCGTCGCGGTGATGACCGAGCGCGATCTTGGTCGCGCCGAGCAGGGCCGCTTGCGTGTACAAAATGCCGCGGCGCAAGCGTGAGCACAGCGAGCAGAAGGTCTTGCCCTCGGGCACCTTCTCTTTCACCACCGAGTACGTATCTTCGGTGATGATCTTGTACTCGTAGCCTTCACGCTCGAAGTACTCGGGCAAGGTGCGATCGGGGAAGCCCGGGTGCCCTTGGTCTACGTTCAGCGCGAACAGCGAGAACTGGAACGGTGCGCGGCGTTGGATCTGACGCAACAAGTAGAGCAGCGCGTGCGAATCTTTGCCGCCGCTGACCGCGACCATCACACGGTCACCCGGTTCGATCAGCCGAAAATCGTAGCTGGCGCGGGCAACTTCGGCGAGCAGCCGTTTCTCTAGGCGATCCATGGGTTCCGGGGTGCGGGCGGGCCTGGTTGACTACGCTCGGTCGTGGTCGGTCACGAGCGAACGCGGGCCGGAGCGCGGCGCGGCCGAGTCTTTGCCTGAATTTTGGGCTGGAGCAAGCCCCGAGCGTGCCCGACCGGCAATGCCAGTGCTAGGCTGCGCTCGCCGTGTTGTTCGCGAAAATTGCTCAATTTACCTGCATTGGCCTGGCCGCGGCCGGCGTCTATTCCTTCGTATCGACCGCCCGTGACGGAGAAACGCGCCGCGCCTGCACGCCTTTGTGCGCGATGCGCCCGGACTACGCGGCCCGCAATCGGCAAGCGCCAGACTTCGAGCTGCCCAAGGTCGGCGGCGGCACGGCGCGCTTGTCGAGCTACCGCGGCAAGACCGTCATCCTCAATTTCTGGACGAAGACCTGCCGCCCCTGCTTGGAAGAGATGCCGTCGCTCGCCGCCCTGGCCAAGGCCATCGCGCCGCATCCGGACATCGCCCTGCTCACCGTCTCGACGGACGAAAGCGTAGAAGACGCACGCGAGACCATGAAGTCGGTGCTGGGCGGCGCCGAGCCACCGTTCGTGGTCATGATCGATCCCGAGTTCAAGATCGTGCGCGACACGTTCGGCACCAAGCTCTACCCCGAGACCTGGTTCATCGATCCTCAAGGCATCATCCGCGCGCGTATCGACGGCGGCCGCGAATGGAACGCATCGCTGACTATCGATCTGGCGCATAGCTTCGACGATCCGCTGCAATGCGGCGTGCAATTCCGCGACCGCAAAGCCGAAGGGCCTTTCGCCAGCATCTGCGGCGAAATCGCGCCCACCAACTAGCGTGAGCCCGCGCCCGTGAAGGTCCTAGTCTGCCGCTGTGAAGACGTGACCTTGCACGAGCTGCAGCACGCGATCGACCTCGGCCACCGCGACATCGAGTCACTCAAGCGCTACACCGGCTTTGCCACCGGTGTTTGCCAAGGTAAATCATGCCTCGTCGCCTGCGCCCGCGTACTCCATGCGCGCGCTGGCGACCCGGGTTCTGGCATCACCGCGCGCCCGCCGTATCACCCCGCGACGCTCGCCAAGTTGGCCGGGCTCGACCCGGATTCAGAGCTCTAACCAAACTCGGTTTGCGTGCTAAAGTCGGGCCCGTGAAAGTCCGACTGATCAAAGAACTGCGTTTCGAAGCCGCCCACCGCTTGCCGCGCGTGCCAGAGGGCCACAAGTGCGCGCGCCTACACGGTCACAGCTTCAAAATCGAGCTAGCGATCGAAGGCGAGGTCAATCCCGAGACCGGCTTCCTCATCGACTACAGCCGAATCGAAGAGCTCTGGCTGCCCCTGCACGACACGCTGGACCACAACTACCTCAACGACGTGCCGGGCCTCGAAAATCCCACCAGTGAAATCCTCGCTCATTGGCTGTGGCAGCGCATCAAACCCACCTTGCCCGAACTCACCCGCGTGATCGTCCACGAAACCTGCGACGCCCGCTGCGAATACGAAGGCGGCTGAGGCTCGGTTCGGTCGCCCAGAACGCTAGGCTCGGCTAAGTCGATCGCTTTTGCAGAGCCAGCCCGACCGCCGCTTTGAGATCGTGCTCGCGAAACGGCTTGAGCAGGTAGCCCAATGCGCCACCTGCTTTCGCGGTGGCCATCGTCGTCGCATCGGAATAGGACGAGAGGTAGACGAGCGGGGTGCCGTAGGCGTCACGGATGCGCGCGCCGGTTTCGATGCCGTCCACGCCCCCTTGAATACGAATGTCCATCAACACCAAGTCCGGGCGGTGCCTGTGCACCGCTTCGAGCGCCTCGGCGCAGGATGCCACCGGCGGTGGGACCAAATACCCGAGCCTGATCAGCGTCGATTGAATATCTCGAGCAATGATCGCCTCGTCTTCGACGACGATGATGCAAGGTGTGCTCATCCGGCGATTCCCGTTTTGCGAGCCAATGGAAACGTGATCATGCAGCGCGCCCCGTTCGAACTGGCGAAATCCACGCGGCCTCGAAGCTGGCGGCTCAGGTCACGTACCAACGTGAGGCCCATCGTTTGCTCGCAGGTGGGGTCGAGCGCGCTCGAAAAACCAACCCCGTTGTCGGTCACCAAAATCGAGATCGCCGGACCTAGGATGCGCATCTCGATCTGGATCTCCGGCCTTGTCCCAGGCGGCGCGTCGCGAAAAGCGTGCTTCAGCGCATTGGTCACGAGCTCGTTCACTATGAGCCCGCACGGCACCGCCGTGTCCAGCGGCAGGAGAATCGAATCGCTCTCGGCGCTGATGCGTGCCCCCGGGGTGGGCCCGGCGTAGGAACGCTCGATCACGGCGATCAATCGGCCGACATAGTCGTGCATGTCCACACTGCCCAAATCCTGCGATTGGTAGAGGCATTCGTGGAGCAAAGCGATCGAGTGCACGCGCCCCTGAACTTCGAGCAAATTTGCTTGGGCTTCCGCGCTTTGCGCCTGCCGCGCTTGTAGGCTGACGAGGCTCGAGATCATCTGCAAGTTGTTCTTCACTCGATGATGAACTTCTCGCAGCAGAGAAGTCTTCTGTTCATTCGAGGTGGCCAACTCCGCGGTTCGCGCGTTCACGCGAACCTCCAGTTCCTGTTGGGTCTCGAGCAGCGCCTCTCGAGCGCGCCGCTGGTCGTCGATGTCCGTGCACGTACCGAACCACTTGACGATGCAACCGCTCGCGTCGCGCACGGGCAGCGCTCGCCCCAGGTGCCAGCGATAAGTCCCGTCAGAGGCGCGTTTGAGCCGCACTTCGATGTCGTATGGCTTGCCACTACGGCAGGCCTCGGTCCAGCGGTCGACGCAAGTCTGGCGGTCGTCGGAGTGCAAGACGGGCGTCCAGCCCCAGCCTCGCGTTTCTGCGATCGTCATCCCGGTGTAAGAGAGCCAACTCTGGTTGTAGTACTCGAGCTGCCCGTCGGGACTCGCCGTCCATACGATCACTGGCAGCGCCTCTGCCATATCCTCGACGTAGCGTTGATTGCGGGCATCTTTCTGAAGGTGCTCTTGGGTCACGTCGCGCCCGGTGCAGTAGGCCTCGCCATCGTACATCTCGGCGTGCCACTGCAGCCAGCGATAGCTCGAGTCCTTGCACCGGTAACGGTTCTCGAAGTAGACGATAGACGTGCCCTCGAAGAGCCGGGTGCCCGCGTCGAGGGTGAGCTCTCTATCTTCCGGATGGACGAAGTCGAGCCAGGGCGACCCGGTCAGCTCGTCGCTCGTCCAACCGAGCGTGAGATGCCACGCTGGGTTGATGCGTCGGAAGTGGCCGTTTGCGTTGGCGATGCCGTGCAGGTCTCGTGCGCGCTCGAAGAAGCGAGCAAAGTCGGTCATCGTGTTTCGCAGGCCATGGGGGCGTCGCCCATCGCTCGAACCACACTCTCACCTTCGGCTATGCACATCGCTGTGTAGTACGTCTTGTCGTAGCCGTGAATTAAGCTTGGCGCAGGCGCCGCAGCTGGCCGTCCGAGTGCTCGACTCGGCGCTTTCATGCGGATATTCGATTGCTCGACTCTCAGGCGGGATGAGCGCGCAGCATCAATATCGAATTACGGCCAATATAGCAATGTGAGGCGCGCTTGCTTGCGCGACAATCGAATGCCTATTTGGTCGCCTGGGTTGCTCTACTGGCAACCCGCACCGCCACGGCTAAGTCTTTTACGCCATTGGCCGTATGCCTGATGTGAGCTTCCCGAATCAACATCGCACGCTGGCCCAGCAGCTCAGCGGGGCCTTCGTCGTTTTGGGCGGGTTGGTTGCGGCGGCGTTCATCGTGACTGCCTTGGCGTACGGTATTGGCTGGGCCTGGCTGACGCCGGAACTGCAGCGCAGCCGACAAGCGGAGAAGGCGGAGGCCACTTCGTACGCCGCGATGCTCGACGAAGACAGCGCCCTTCGCGACTACCTCGCCACGCGGGATCCGCGCTCGTTGCAGGCTTATCAGCATGCGCAGGTGAGACTTGGTCAAGCCAACGACTCCTTGACGGCAAATGCCGGCGCGATCCCCGCGCTCGCCAGGTCGATGGTCGAGACTCGCCTGGCCGAGGAACGCTGGCAAGCCGAGTGGGCAAAGCCCGCCGCGGGCGCCCCATCGAGCGAAGCGCCTCCGTCGATGGCGAGGGGTAAGGCACTGTTTCTCGCGTACCGCACTCAGCAGACGGCATTCGCCGAAGCGCTCGCACTCCACACCGCAAGCCAATCCTCTCGCGAGGATTGGCTGGTCGACTGCAGGGTACTCATCGAGCTGTTCGTGTTCGCGGCGGTACTCGGGTTGGTGATGCGGCAACATCACGCCCTGCGTAACGCCATCGTTACGCCGGTAGCTGCGCTACTGCATCACATTCGCCGCATTCGGGATGGCCAGTTCGAGGCGACGGTCGACCGAACCGCACCGCGCGAGTTGGCAGAGCTTGCGGAGGGGCTCAATGAAGTCGTGAGGGCGCTGGTCAGCGCGCGAGACTCGGCAGCGTGTCGTGATGAAGCCCTCAGTGAACACTCGATCCGTCTGCACCAGATTCTCGACGCGAGCCGCGAATTCTCCGAAAGCCTGAACCTCGCCTACGTGATGGGCTCGGTACGGGCGGCCACGGCGGCCATTGGCGGCTACGAAAGGGTGGTCGTTTGGCTCATGGATGACGAACAGCGGCGCCTCGTCGACGGCCAGGAGCTGGCGCCCGATGCCGGCACCACCGTCGACAGTGCGGTCGAAGTCGGACAGGGGCTCGCTGGCCGCGCTGCCAAGTCCGGGCGTACTACGTTCGAGGGCTCCGCGGGCCAGATACGGTTCGGCAGTGACAACGATGCCCAAGTTCGCGCGATTGCGATTCCCCTCATCGTCGGCGCGCGTGTCGTGGGGGTGCTCGAGGCGCGTTATCCGGAAGCGAGAGCGGTGACCAAAGACGTGTTGGAGATCGTAGAAATGCTAGCGACTCACGCGGCCACGGCCATCGAGTCTGCGCGTCTTCACGAAGTCATCGAAGAGCGGAGTCAGGTGGATGCATTGACGCGGCTGCTGAATCGGCGCCGGCTCGAACTAGACATGGAAGCGGAGTGCAAGCGCAGCGCGCGTTACGGTCGACCATTGTCCTTCGTGATGCTCGACGTGGATCATTTCAAAGCGTTCAACGACTCGCACGGACACCCGAAAGCCGATACCGCGCTGCAAGCGGTGGCCGAAGTGATCGCAGGTTGCGCGCGCACGACTGACACCGCCTATCGCTATGGCGGCGAGGAGTTTTGCATTTTGCTCCGCGAGACCACCGCCGAGGATGCCATGCACTTCGCGGAACGCCTTCGCCGGCGCATCGAGCAGCGCTTCGAGTCCGGCGCCTTGATCGGCATCACGGCCTCCTTCGGGGTGGCCGACTTCGCCGGGGAGACATCCTCACCGCGCACGCTCGTAGAAGCGGCCGACGCCGCAATGTACGAGTCCAAGCACGCTGGGCGCAATCGCATCGCGCTCAGCTTGAGACCGCCATCTGCGACCGCGCGCGCGCCAGCCGCTACTGTTTGAGATAGACGCGCACTTCTTCCGAGTCAGCGCCGACGGCGTGGACTGCCGTGCGCAGTTAGGCCTCGGTACATACCAAGGCGGTCGTCCAATAGCGGACCGCTCCACGCGATTGGGACAGGTCGATGCGCGCCCGCTCTCGTTGCCCACGCGCACGTGGCTCTCGTTGCAGCGCGTCGACGGCGGCGGCCTGCGTAAGAGCCCGTCCGTTGGCGCGAGTGAATTTGAACGCATTCTGAAGCAAGTTCGAAACGGCGGAGGCCAACAGTTCCCTGTCGCCGTCGATCACTAGGTCTCGATCGACCGGGTGCACCCATTTGCCGCCATCGCAAGCTCAGATTCCCACTCCGCGTTGCAGGTCATGCGGGGCATGGGACACAATTGTCGATGTGACGCTGGCTCGTTTTTGATTGAGATCGCGAGTGTCTCGGTGACCCACGTTGCAGAATTGCGCTGCCATTCCGCCGAGTCCCTCTCCTGAAGTTCGAGATTTTCGGCCGCATCTGATTGCGCGAGACCGCCGACTCACTCACTCACTCGCGTGCTGACTGCCTCACACAAAAACTATGTGTTGCGCAATGGTCCGCCTCATTGTGGCGTAGTTGCTGCCAGCGGTCGTGCGCGTGATTGTTGATTCTGATGGTATTGTCGACTCTCCCACTTAACTTTAACCTGTTAAGTCGCAGTTGTTAAATAGCGACTATCGGTTGCTCGAATTTGGTCTCGGCCACTAACACCTCGCCTCTCTAACGACGATCGGGCACAGCAACATGCACGAAAATTGGTTACGAAGTGGTCGAGGGAAGCATGGCTTCCGCAGGCAAGCGAGCGCCCGTAACGCCGCCAACGGCGAGCGCGTTAGGGAAGCCGCACCCATGCTCGTCGTCGAGTCGACAGACACGAGCGGAGACCCAACGCGCTCCGCCACGCAGTCGGAATGGCGAGCCCGGGCCGAGCAGAGGCTAAAAAGCCAGCCCCCAGATTCAGGTCCCCGCAGGTCACCTGCTCAGACCGAGCAGCTGGTCGTGGAGCTGCAGGTTCACGAGATCGAGCTGGAGATGCAAAACGATGCTTTGCGCGCGTCGCGAGCAGCGGTCGAAGCAAACCTGGAGCGATACACCGACCTCTATGACTTCGCTCCGGGCGCGTACTTTGCCCTCGAGTGTGACAGCCGCATCCGAGGCGTGAATCTGCTGGGCGCGCGGCTCCTGGGCAGGGAGCGGTCGCGCTTGACGGGGAAGCGCTTTCGCGTGTCCGTCTCTCGCAACGATAGGTCGACCTTCGACGCCTGGCTCGCGAGAGTCTTTGCAGGGTCGGCCGCTGTCAGCTGTGTGGTTGATCTCGTCCGCGGCGGGCATCTCGCGCATTCCGTTCAACTCGAGGCCACTCTCTCCGCGGATGGGTCGGCGGCTCATGCCTTGGTCAAAGACATCGCATCGCAGCGCGCGCTCGAGGAGCAGCTGAGACAAGCCCAAAAGATGGAGGTCGTGGGGCAGCTGGCGGGCGGCATAGCGCATGATTTCAACAACATTTTGGCGGCCATGATGCTGAATTTGGACTTGCTGCACAGGCAGCCTGATTTGCCCGCAGAGACCAAGTCCTCGCTCCACGATTTGGACGTGCTGGCCAAGCGCGCCTCCAGCCTCACGGGTCAGCTCCTCTCATTTAGCCGTCGGCAAACGACTCAGACCGTGCAGATGGAGATCAACGCCGCGCTGACCACCTTGCTCAGAATGCTCGAGCGCACCTTGGGAGAGGACATCCGTTGCGTCAGGCTCGGTGCCAGCGGCGAATTATGGGTAGTTGGCGATGTAGCCGTCCTCGAGCAAGCCGTCATGAACGTTTGCCTGAATGCGAGGGACGCGATGCCCAACGGCGGAACGCTGACGTTGGAGGCAAGTGCGGTAGATTTCGATGCAGCGGCCGCTTTAACCGACCCGAATGTGCGTGCCGGTTCGTTCGTTTGTTTGCGGGTCACCGACACCGGGTGTGGCATGAGCCCGGACGTGCTCGGGCACTTGTTCGAGCCCTTTTTTACCACCAAGGCGGTCGGCAAGGGCACTGGGCTGGGCCTTTGCTCGGCCTTCGGAATCGCTCACCAGCACAATGGCTGGCTCGGCGTCGAGAGCCGCGTCGGCTCCGGATCCACGGTTCGCCTTTACTTGCCGCGCTTGACGCAGCTCGATCTCGTGCGCAACGCGCACCCGCCAGCGCCCGTCTCGAAGAACACGGGTCACACGATTCTACTCGTCGAAGACGAGCCTGAGCTACTGCGCGCCAGCGCGCGCGCATTGAAGCAACTCGGCTACCAGGTGTTGTCCGCGCGCGACGGTCCGGAAGCGCTCGAGGTGTGGGCGCGCTCTCGGGTAGTGATCGATCTGTTGCTCACCGACATGAGAATGCCCAATGGCGCCAGCGGTTTGCAGCTTGCAGAACAGCTTTGGGCCAAGAAGCCATCGCTGAGGGTCGTGATCATGAGCGGCCACAACACGGAGATTGCCGCCGGCGGCGAGGGACCGAAGCGCGGCTACACTTTTCTACCCAAACCCTTCGATCTGGAGACGCTGCAGCGGGCTGTCTGCCAGCAAGATTGCGGGCGTACTACCGGAGCTTAAGATGACGGCGGGACGCCACGTCAACATGGCGTCCTGCGAGGTGCGATGCTGGAGCGCGAGCGCCCTCTAATCAGGGAGGCCGAAGCGTTGTTTGTTCTGGCCGACGAACTCGACGTACGCGGACGACTCCAGGCGACCTTCGATTTCACCGGAGTCGACGGCGGCTTCGAGGGCGCGTTTGATTTCGCCGATCAGGCGCGAGGGCGGGAGCTTGAAGGCGACCATGATTTCATTGCCTACGCCGGTGGGGAGCAGGGGTTGCACGGCGTCTTCGGCGGCGAGAGTCGTGATGCGCTCGCCCAATTCGTCGATTTGAGCGATGCCGCGGCGCTTTTTCTCGGGGCGTTTGGTGGTGATGTCGGCGCGCGACAAGCACAGCAAATCTTCGAGGTAGGGGCCGATTTCTTTGGCGAAGCGGCGGACGGCGCTGTCCGTCCATTTGCCGTCGTATTGACTCGCGCGCAGGTGGTGCAAGACGAGGAAGCGCACTTCGTCGCGCAGGCTGGGGTCTGACGAGAACAGGCGTTCGCGGCGTTCGAGCTTGTCGAACATGCGCGCGCCAACCTCGGCGTGGCCGAAGAAGTGCACCTCGCCGCTGGGCGAGATCGAGCGCGTGCGCACTTTGCCGATGTCGTGGAACAACGCGGAGTAGCGCACCTCGATGCGCTGCACGCTCTGGGTGACGACTTGCTTGGTGTGCTTCCACACGTCCTTGTGACGCCACTCACCATCACCAAAGCCCACCAGCGCTTTGATCTCGGGCAAGAGCGAGTCGAGCGCGCCGGTAACGAGCAACGAGTCCAAGCCGTCACCCGCGAACTCGCCCATCATCACGCGGTCGAGGTGGGGGCGGACGTCGGCGGGGGAAAGGGCGGCGAGGTCCCCGGGGTTGAGCAGGACTACCGGCCGGTCAGCCTCACCGCGCTCCGCGCAGGCGACGGCGCGCTCCAGCGCGTGGATGGCGCGCGCGGGGTCGGCTACGGGTGCAACGGATTCGTGCGACATCGGATCCTCGGCCTGAAAAGGAGCCTCTTTCTATTCGGGAAGCCCGGGAGCGCAAGAACAATCGTGACTTTAGCACGCGCCAGGGGGAGCTTAATTTTCCGGCATTTCGTGAGGAAAGCTCAGCGGAGCCGCGCAAAACGAGCCCAATTGCTGGGCTCGCGTTAGGCTTCGCCGGTCATGGCTCAGGGTCGGCTCGTGCTCGCACTGCCCGCTCGAAATCGCGATTTCGGGCGGATATTTGCGCGCGCGGTGTGTGCCCTATTTGCCCTGCTCGGGGCGCTGCCGCTGCTGGCCGGGTTCTTCTTATCCTCGCCCACGGTCGAGAACTGGGCGGCGCGCGAGACCACGCGCGTGCTCAAAGAGCAGCTTGGCCTGACCGCCAGCTTTCGTGTCGAGCTAAAGCTGCTGCCACTGCGCGTGACAGTGAGCCAGCTGGTCGTGCCGGCGTCTGACGGAGGGACGCCCGCGCTCGAGGTCACGCGCGTCGCGGTCACCCCGCGCATCTTCTCGCTGATCGCGGGTCGGCTGGACGCCGGCGATGTGGAGGTCGACCAACCCAAGGCTCGCTTGGTGATCAAAGACGGTCAGCTCCGGAACTTGAGCTACCGCTTGCCCGAGCCCTCGAAGAAGCCGCGCACGCCCTCCAAGCAAGCGCCATTTTCCTCCCTCTCCGTGGGTGATGCGCGCGTGGTGTTGGACATCGACGGCGTGCACGTCGACACCGGTGAAGTCGATCTGGACGTGTTCGCGGAACAGGGGCCGACGTTCGAGGTCGCGCTGCGCGTCAGCGGCACGCGTGTGTGGCGTGAGCGCTTGGTGCGCGGTGTACCGCCGCCGCCACCCGGTACGATCGCCACGGACGAAGATACGTTGTGCCGCCTCGAGCTGCGCGTGCGCTACGAGCCCGAGGGCGTCCTGGTGCGCCGCTTTTCAGCCTTGGGCAGCGCAGATCTCGACCCCGCCCCCGGCACGCTGCCCAGCTGCGACGACCTGCGTGAAGACGACCCCGGGCGAGTCATGCTGCGCCTGTCTCAGCTGCGAGTGGGCCTGCGCAAGGGCGAAGTGCCGCTGATTGACGGGCACGCCGTGCTGCGCGCGCCGCTGCCCTTGGTCAATCGCTTCGTGCGTGCGGGGACGCTCAAGGGTGTGGCTTCTTTCGCGGGCGACGTGCGCTACGACGGACGTCACCGGCTGCCCGAGCTGCGCGGCAAGATCAGCGGGTCGGGCGTAGAGTTCGAGCGCTTCAAGCTAGCGAAGACGCTCGATGTCGATTTGAACATCACGGGCGACGCGATCAACATCCCGCGTTACCAGATGGCGTTCGCCGACGGCGACGTGGTGTTGAAGAACGCGCGCATCGAGCCATTTTCGCCCGGCGTGGTGCTCCGCGCCGAGCGCGTCGACAGCAAGGGCATGGATTTCCAGGGCTTGATGCGCGACCTGGGCGTCACCGACGACACGTTGATCAGCTGGGATTTGAACGACTTGAAGGTGACGAAGATCGCGGGAACGATCAAGCCGCTGAAGATCGACGCCGAGGTCTACGCCGATACGCGCAACTTCGAGGTGACCGATGTGTCTTACCGGGACCCGAAGCGAAAGCGAATGATCGGCGTGAAAGCGCCCCTGGTGCGCGGGCACATCGGTGTGCGCCCGACCTCCTTCGACATCTACGATACGCGCACTGACTTCGGGAACAGCTCGCTGTTCGTCAAGTTGGTGTCGATCGCCTTCTCGGATGCGGCCATCAAAATGTCCGTGCCCAAAGGCGCGCGCCTAGACTTGGCCGACATCAGCCCGATCGTCGACATTCCAGTTTCGGGCAAGGCCGAAGTGGACGTCGACATGACCGGCGTACCGCCTGCGGTGGTGCTCACCGGCAACATGAAGGTGCAAGACTTCGTGTTCGGTGGTTTTCCCTTCGGTGACATCAATAGCGCGCGCTTGCGCTTCGTGCCGCTGGTGCTCGAGCTATTCGACGTGCAGGCAAAGAAGGGCAAGAGCGACTATTCTGTGCCGAGCGGCCGCCTCGATTTCGACGGCCCCGCGTCGATTGTCACCGACGCGCGCGTGAAGAGCTCCAACTTCGATCTGCGCGACTTCTTTCACATCTGGCACTTCGAGACCGACCCGCGTTTCGACGACATTGCCGGGACCTCCGCGCTCGATGCGACGGTGCATTACGTGCTCGGCGGCCCGGAAGATCGCTGTGGAGGCGGCAATTTACGCGTCGCGGGCAACGCGCACTTCGGCGCGCTCGACTTGTTCGACGAACGTTACGACTCGGGCAACGGTGAGTTCGACTTTCGTTGGAGCGATCGCGATGCGACGTACCTGGGCGTCGATCTGAGCGTGCCCAGCCTCACTCTGCGCAAAGGCACGGGCACCTTGGTCGGCTCGCTCGGCATGCGCCAAGGGGGACAGGTGTACGGGCACTTCGTGGGCAGCGCGGTCCCGCTGTCACACCTCGATGCTCTGCCGTCGGTGCTGCGGGGTGCAGATGGGCAGCTCAGCGTCGTCGCAGAAGTGGGAGGCACGGTCGACGCGCTCACGCTCGAAGCGAGCGGGCGCGTTTCGCCGCTGCGCCTCGGGCGCGCGACGCTACCTGCCTCGAAGTTCGATCTCCGCCTGGTGCCGATCGCTCAGCCCATGAAGGTGATCGGGACGACGCGCTGTGGCAAGCCGATCGGCGGGCCATTCGAGCAGGCCGAATACGACGCAGATCGAAACAGTGGCGTGTTCCACGTGAGCGCCCAGCTGTTCGGTGGGCAGATCGAGTTCGATGACCTGACCGTGACCCGCCAGCGAGCCAAGGTGGTGCGCGGTGACATCGATTTCAAGGGGTTGGATTTGGGGGCCCTCGCGGAGCTATCACCGACCTTGGGTGACTCGGAGACGCGCTTGGACGGCAAGCTGGGGGGCAGGTTGTCGCTGCATGACTTCCGCACGAAGACGCCGCTTCAGTCCAAAGTCGAGCTGGTGCTGTCGGAGTGGACCATCAACCGTCAGGGTTATCACGTC
>Ga0247740_1000071_pt1 | contig 48632 bp, 49 predicted proteins | sample UWRJL148409B2_FD_180942 | JGI IMG/M metagenome (GOLD analysis project Ga0247740, IMG submission 180942) | Plant litter microbial communities from Arlington Agricultural Research Station in Wisconsin, United States - UWRJ-L148-409B-2 | ecosystem: Environmental > Terrestrial > Plant litter >...
TTGTTAATTCCCTTGTTGATCTGATATAATGCCATGATATTAGTTTTATACCCCGAAAAATGATTTCAGTACCGTAGAAACAACAACAAGGAATATGCAGCTACCAAACCAACTTGAAGCAACTTTACCGGTGTCATGCTCTCCATCGTTCCATTTCTTAAAAACTTTTATAGCACCTACAAGGCCTACAATGGCTCCAATGGCATACATCAAACTTGTGCCGGTTGAAAAGTAACTTTTCACCTGACTTGTAGCTGCGGTTATACCTGAATTGCCGTCTTGTGCGAATAGCGGAAGACTAATTAGGATCAGGCTTATAGAAGCTAATACATGGCTGATAAAACGTACCGCAATCACGCGGCTCTTGAATTTTTGAACTTTCATAATGATTAAATTAAGTGTGAATAAAATAGTGTTAAGCCCAAGTTGATTGCAGGTCTGTCAAGGATAACTGGAACTTTAGCTTTTCTTTGGAGATTTCGATGATCCTGTTTAATGTGGCCGGCAAATCAATGTCGTCTTTGAACCTTTTGTAAGAATCTATTAGAATGCCAAGCAGCGTAATAAATTCAGGCTTATTGTCGATTTCCTGAAAAGCTGCTATGAGATTGCCTGCTTCAATTTCTAATTCTTTGGAAGGAGAATAGATTACCTCCGTTTGAGAAGGATGGTTTTCCCGACTTGTTGAAACTGCCCCAACATCATCAGGAGTTGAGTCTGAAAAATACAACTCTTCAGATGGTGCTACAGAAACGCCGTTGTCCAATTTAGCTGCGCCCATTACATTAGCAGGTGCAGCTTGGGCACCGGTAAACAGATTGGCGCTGCGCTGTTTGCGGTTAAACAGGTTCGAGATTTCTTTTTGGTAATAGCGAAGGATTACATAACCGTAATAAGAAGCGGTTAGAATTACGATGGCTGTCAGATAGTGCTGCCAGGAGATTGAAGCAAACATATTAATTTGATTTAAACATCGCCACACCATGCGGCGATTCGTAAAGCAAAGGTTGGGCTACTGAAAATTATTTTTTCACCACTTATACATGAGTTAGGTGTTTTTTATTTTATATAAAAATATAAGTAACTGATAGTCAATTTATTGAATATTATCCGGATTTTAGCTTTTTGTTGCGTGGAACCTTCATCATCTAATTTTTTCTATACTCGTCTTAATAATGCCGCTTGAGTTACTAAAAACGCAGTACGTTCCTTTTTTCGCTATATGATTATTGATATTTATGATAACAGGAAGCGAGATCCACCTAAACAACGGTATGAAAAAAACCCATTATTTATCTTAATCAAATCAGGTTTTTTGCAGGCAACGATTTACTTAGCAAATCTAACAGCGGCATCTTTAAGCCATTTGCAATTTTTTGAAGGCAGATTTAAGAAGGGTTTATAGTGCCTGCTTCCCAGTGTAATATTGACTGCTGGTCTTTTCCGATGGAGTGGGAAAGATGCACTTGTGTAATACCCTTTTCCTAACGGATCAAGCGAATCTTTTCACCCAAGTCTTTTAAAAATACTTCCTTATTCATCGAAAGAATACAAGAAATGGAAAGGAAATGAAAGTAGTAAAACGAATGCGTTGTATTATAATGGTGCTTATAAATAATATACAAAATAATTACTTAATTTAACAAAGCTGGCTTATCACCGTTTCAACCAGAGTTTTAATATCCTCTTTAATTTGATGGTAATTCATTAATACTTCTGTCTGATCGACATCCCTGACTAAGGGAATTGAATGATATTTTGCCTCTTCCTGCCTGATGGCCTCATGGTCGTTTTGAATCGCATTGTGGAAAGTTTTAAGGTCGATTTTATTATCGGGATCATCGGCAACCATGCCCACGAACTCACCCGAAGAAAGGCCGGATATTTTAGAAGCCGGTATAGCATAATCCAACTGAACTGATTTGCTGATAGAGGTATCCGAACTATTTATGGAAACACTTTCCTTTTCCTGGTTGATCTTACCAAATCGCTCCGACAACTGCTTTGCCGTGTCGCCGGTTACCTGTCCAAAAACCACGTTACCCACTATATTTAAAATTACTTCGGCCTGTTCCCGTCCATAATCTTTTTTTAGCTGGCTGTAATCCTGAACAGCCAACGTTACTGCGACTTTATTAGATCGCGCCGTAGCGATAAGATTGTCAATGCCATTAAAGTAAATGGTAGGGAACTCATCAAATATCATACTACATTTTTGTTGATTTTTGCGGTTGACCAGTTTATTAATGCGGTTGACGTATAAGGATAATACCGCACCATAGACCTGTGATTTTTGGGGATTATTAGCTAAACAAACGATCTTCGGTTCTTCGGGATTATTTATGTCCAGAGAAAAATCATTGCCGCTTAACACATAATATAACTGAGGAGATGATATTCGGGCCAGGCTGATCTTAGCACTTGCAACCTGCCCTTCCAGTTGTTCATAAGCTTCATTCTTCCAAGCGGACACAAAGGGATTGATGAGTACTTCAATTTCCGGTTCCTGTAACAACACTTCAAATAATTCCTTATAGTCTACCTGTGCCAGTTCGATCACATGGGGAAGGGTGCAATAGCGCCCGTTCTCATATTTCTTTAAGAACCACATAATAGCGGTTATAAAGTTGATCGGTGATTCAACAAAAAAGTCCCCTTGTTTTTTTATCCACTCGCGGTTAAGGCCGAGCATGATCGTGCGACTGGAATCTATCGCATCGGTAATATCAATCATGGTATGTGGTTCCAACGGATTGGCTCGGTGCATGATCTGTTCCAAATTGATGATGTATTGCACCGGCTTAACCTTGTACAAAGGTCCGTATTTTAGTAATGCGTTGTAAACTATTTTGGTTAGATCGTCATATTTAAAATCATAAACCAGCATCGTAAAACCTTTTTGGATATGCTGCTGAATGATATGGCGAATCACAAAATAAGATTTTCCGGAACCGGGACTTCCGCCGATCAATATTCCCCGAAATGGATTGATGATATTGATCCAGCTTTTACGCGGTTTGCCTTTAAGGTTATAAATAGCCGGAAGATTGATAGAATATTCATTTTCGAGTAACCGCTCTTCCTGTGGGAAGGATTCATTGTCTTTGTTAAAAATGTCATTGCCAAGATTTAATTTGATCATCCTGAAAAGCAGACTTCCCCCGGACATTATTAAAAAGTACCCTAAAAAAGTCAAACTGATATATAGAATTGTAATAGTATCAAATGAATAATCTAAATGCAATAGAAGGTTGCTGATAAAGTAAATTATTAATCCGATTAAACAATAAGTAACAATTGTCTTATTGCGGATCGTTTCGTCCTTTTTTCCCTTGCTTCCTATCAAAGACGCGAATAACAATAGTAGGGCAGATGCTTTAGCATACGATACCGTTTTAAAAATCACCATTTTGGATAGTGGTAATACTACATGATTAATTATCGGCTTTGTTAAACCCCATGCCTGAAAAGCGGGATAACATGATAAGTAAAAATGCACGATCAATATTGATAAACTCAACAATCTTGTAAAGTCAATGATCTTTCTAAGTGCTTGTTCATTTTCTCCGGTTTGCATAATCCATGAATTAAAGTGAATGACCTTTTCGTTTCTTCTTGCGTTTATTTTGCTTAAGTCTGCCGATAGCGGCCATGTCCTGTTGTTCCTCTTTAAACAGTATATTTAGTAAAGAATTGTTGCCATTTTCCCCGGCACCGTTACCTGAAAAAATATCAGCTTTTTGGATGTTGCTACTCTGTGAATGAGTACCCTTTTTATCTACTAATTTGTCTTTTTCCCCCGTAATTAAGAACCTTTCGGCAAGCGAAACAGCACTATATTGTTTACCTAAATCACTTCCGTTGAATACTGATTTTGATCTGTGATCTACAAATGTCACCCCATATAATCGACCATCATCGTTTTGACGGAACACCACTTGTATTCCTTTTTCATTCAATTCGTTTTGAAATTGAGACTTTGAATGTGGCCTGCTCAATACCCCGTCAATGGCATTTTTCAACTGATCTTTCAATGGTTTTCGCAAAACCTCATTTAGCCTGAAACGGCCTTCCAATGTTTTTAAAGTTGGCTTTCCGTAAATGCTGCTTGCCTTGATAGGAACCCCAAGTTTTTCGCCCTTATCATCAAGTACCCAATAAACTAAACCGTTTTTTTCATACATCCTCGAATCTTTTGAGCCGCGGTCGGCGGTAACATTGAATTGATTGAGCACCGCGTTCATTTCCGGGATGCTGGTAAATTTGTAGCTTTTCATCACCTCACTCACCACGTTAGTGATCGCTCTTTTAGTTTCAGTTTTGCCATATTCTACCTGCTTTAAATTTAAACGTTCCGGCAGTTTTTGACCATCCGGTTTGTTGCCGGCTTGCTGCAAACCGTACTTTATTTCGATAGCTTTTCTTGCAACTTCTGATTTGGTTTTCCCCAATAAATGAAGGCTGATCCTTTCACCCGATGTTTGAATATTTGTCGTAACAATGTGTACATGAGGGTGCCCTGCATCGCTGTGTTTGTAGGCCAGGTAAGGTTGATTACCGAAGCCTATCTGCTCCATATAGTCCCCGATAATTTGCTGAAGTAAGGGAGTTTCCAATTCCTCTCCATTTGCAAAATTCAAAGATATATGGACAGCATTCGTTTTAGTTCGTTCATTTCCCGATGCCAAATCTGTTAATCTAAACAGCTTGTCATCGAAATTCAGATCCTGCAAATCTTTAAAATAACCGGCTGCTTCAATGAGTTCGGCCTTGTTTTTACGCACCTTAATTTCATTGTAATTCAAGGCTCCTATGATGCTTTTTCCGCTCTTAATTTTTGCGACCATAAATCTGCATAGTTATTCATGCGGTCTTTTATCTGGATGATAGATGGCTCCAGTTTGCTGTTTATTACGCCAAGCAAATTAACCCATAACCGGGTGTCTGCATGGCCGTGTGCGCTATTGATATTCCGTACCGCCTGGTTCAAATTATTGCCTATGGCATTCAACTCTTTTCGTAGTAAAACTAGTTCTTCCAATACTTCGTCCATCGACTTATCCCGGTAGGTTACAGTGATCGGCTTTTCGAGTAGCACGTTTCTGATGTACTCGCTGAGTTTTCGGAACCTCGTCTTTTTAAATCGGCTATCAATCAGTGTAAACTCGGCAGGCTTTAACCTCGTTAGGAGTATTTTCGACCTATTTTCTTCTTCATTTTCCATGATCTAAAATCTTTAAAAATGCGACTTCGGAGTCTTTTTCAATATCCCGTACTGACTTCGGAAGGGAGGGCAAGATTTCGATTGTATTACAAACGTACATCTTGCTGATTGCTAAAAAATGCAATCTCATCCTTTTCCGAACTTCAATTTAGCATGGATAAATCAATATGATTCATATGAGTCACTGTAGAACGGGGACTTCCGTAACCTGCGTTTCATTTCTTGCCGATGATTATAAATCCACTCAGCAGCGCATACTTTCCAATTGTAAATTGCGCCGCCGGAAGGTGATTTCCATTTGCGTTCAACATGTTCGTTATAGAAGTCATCTACCAATTCCGCTTCGCCCTTTTGATCAAAATAAATTAGCAATGCCTCTCTATCAGGAGGCATCGACGTGCCCAGCCCATCAAACGACGATGAGTATTTTTTACGACCAATCCTGCCCTCATTTGATGGCCGAGTGATAGTGCGTTTTGCCTTACGTTTCATACCAATTGCATTTGGTCATTTAGTCTGCCAGAAGACATCAGCCTTTCGATTTCTTCGGAATTGTAATAGGTCACACCGCCCAATTTTTTAAATGGAATTACGCCTTTATCCCGCAAGTATTGCAGTTTGCTTTCAGACAGGCGAAGCATTTTTTTTATCTCGAAAGCTTTCAACCATTGGTGGCCGGGCTGGCCGGATTGTTCTTTTAATAATTTCTTGATGTCCACTATGAGTTGTTGCTTAAAGTCGAGTAAGTCCTGAACCGTAATCAACTGATCACGGTTCAATTTTGGAAAGTCGTGTTGATTATTATTTTGATTTGCCATAGCTTAAAATTTAGCGATAGCAAAAGTGGAAAAGAGTAAAAAAAAATTATCACACCTCATGTACAAGGTAGGGTGTTTTATTTTCAAACCTTGGCTTTGGTATCGGGAGTCATACCATAAATAATTTTTAATTATCCTATATTAATATGATTAATCATTTAAACTGAGAATTATATCAATTTACTGTATATTGAAACTTAATATGAATTAATTAATATTTAATGTATAATATTCCTGTTCATTTTATCAAAAACGATCTATTTTAAATGGGGAAAAAATTACTTGTTTATTTAGTTGACGGTACTGAATACGGACCTAGAACTATTGAAATTGGAAACTGGGTGGGACGAGCTGTCTATTGTAATCGAGCCAGTATCAATCAAGTTTTGACAAGAAAGGAAGCTGCTCGCCCTGGCATTTATATATTCAAATCTAGTCCATCAAATATTTCGTTTAACGAGCGTATATATATTGGGGAAGCGGAGGTTGTTTGTGCACGGGTAAAGCAACAAATGCTCGACCCGAAGAAAGATTTTGAGGAATTAGTGTTTTTTACAAGTAAAGATGATTTCCTAACTAAAGCTCACATAAAATATCTTGAGGCTCGATTAATTTCTGAAGCACATGAGGCAAAGTCAGCCGAAATCACCAATGGGACAAAGCCTAGTTTACCCATGCTGCACGAAGCCGAAGTCTCTGATCTGGAATATTTTATAGATCAGATAAAATTAATATTACCACTAATGGGTTTTAAATTTCTTCTTCCTCTTGTGATTAAGGATAAAGTTGAACAATTAACAAACGAATATAATTCTATGGATATTTATCATATAAAGTCCCCATCATTCCGGGCAAACATGTACCAAACAGCACAGGGTTTTGTAATACTTAAAGGCTCCCAAGCAAAAATCACAGTCGGCCTAGCATTAAGTGAAACTTATAAGGCATTACGCACAAAATTAATTGATCAAAGGCTTTTAGTGCCGAAGGACGGATATTTAATATTTACAAAAGACACAATATTCTCAAGCCCAACCGCAGCGGCAAACGTTGTTTTAGGGCGGCAAACTCCCGGCCCAATTACTTGGCTAAATAGAGATAATAAAACACTTAAAGAGATTTTGCAATCTCAGTAATGTTTTTAAACAGGTCTCTTATTCTTGGATGTTGACATCTTTACAGTTTGTTGATAATTCAAATTCTTATCAAGGAAATATTGTAATACTTTTGCTGGATTAAATGCCTTTATGCTAACCGATTCGGGTTGTCTAGCTTTGAGGCATTTCGTAATCACTAACTTATCATTTTTATCTTCAACATGGCATTAGACTTGAAATATTTAGAATCGGAGATAATTGATCAATACCTATATGATGAAAACCCGCGGCCTTGGATCTTAGGATTTTCTGGGGGTAAGGATTCCACACTGTTGTTGCAGTTGGTGTGGCTTGCGCTCCGAAAGATAGAGCCAATACTGAGAACCAGGCATGTTTATGTAGTTTGTAATGATACCTTGGTTGAAAATCCGCGCATCGCCAAGTTTATTCATGTGACCTTAGAAAAGATACAAGAGGCGGCTGCCAAGGAGGGAATGCCCATTACTGTGCATCAGACCAGCCCAAGACTGGAGGATACCTTTTGGGTAAACTTACTTGGTAAGGGATACCCAGCACCAAACAATTCTTTTCGCTGGTGTACCGATCGTTTAAAAATCGATCCTACCACCGCTTTTATTCAAAGTAAAATTTCCGAAGTCGGAGAGGTTATCATTCTACTGGGTACGCGGAGTAACGAAAGCTCTAACCGGGCTCGCAGCATACAGAAAAGCAAGATCCATATCGATGGGGAAAGGCTACGGAAAAATACGAACCTGTTAAATTCCTATGTGTTCGCTCCAATCGTAGATGTTCTGACAGACGAACTATGGGTTTATCTGCTACAGGTCGATCCACCTTGGGGTGGAACGCACCGTGAATTGATCACACTATATCGGAACGCCTCCGGTGGCGATTGTCCGCTAGTCATCGATACCACTACGCCTTCCTGTGGAAAGAGCCGTTTTGGCTGCTGGGTTTGCAGTGTAGTTAAACGCGACAAATCAATGGAAGGACTGGTAGACAGTGGTGAGGATTGGATGGAACCGCTAATAGAGTTCCGCGATATGCTAGTTGATTACCGCAATGACAGGAGCTGGCGGCAGATGTGGCGCCGAAATCAGGATCAAGATGATGCAGACCCTGATAACTGGGGCCCTTATATTCCAGAGAAACGTGCTTTTATGCTTGAAGAGCTATTGAAAGCACAGAAGTCGGTGCAGGAAGAGGAAGACCCAAGCTTGGTCTTGATAAATTATCAGGAACTGGTAGCAATTCAGGTAACCTGGCACCGTGACTCTATATTTGACTATAGTGTCGCTGATATCTATAACCGTGTATTCGGCACACAGATGGCTAAAGAAGAATTTGCTGACGGACAGATTTTTGAAAAAGACCTTTTAAAACAGGTTTGTAACGATGAAGCCGATTTTCGCTTGATCAATGAGTTACTGGAGATCCAGAAATCAAAAATCATTCTGGTAAATAAATATGGAATCCAAGCTGATATGGAGAACCATATCGTTTTCGACAGTACTAGAAGAGCATCTCATGTTAATTGATAATATCGTATTAAATAATTTCAGGACCTACCGCGGAAAAAACGCGATTGGACTTTCCCTTAACCCGGAAAAACATGTGACAATTATCTCTGGCCAAAATGGTTTTGGTAAAACCTCCTTACTTACGGCGCTTGTCTGGGGTCTTTACGGGAAACTGATGGCCGATGTGGACGAACGCTACAAAAAGGAGATTACAGAAAGTGGTGGTTATAACAAATATACTGCTAAACTAATGAACCGGGGCGCACAGAATGACGGCCCGACGACTGAGCAGCAGTTGTTGAATCATATTCAGCAAACTTCCAGCATTTTGGATCAAGGCAGGCTGCGCGCTCAAATAACGGAGTTGTTCTGCTTCAGTGTCCAGATTAACCTGACCAATATATTCATCCCGCATATCCCTTGTAATGATGTGGCTATCATCCGTACGCATAACATCCGGACAGGCCAGGAAAAGCTAGAGATACTGATCGACGGCAAAGAAAACGAGCTGTCTCAAAATATTGGACATGAAATATTCATCAACGATTTTATTCTGCCCAAGGAGATCGCCAAGTTCTTCTTCTTTGATGCTGAAAAAATCACTGCCTTAGCAGAAGTAAAGAACATAGAAGAAAAGCAATATTTCAGTAAAGCATACAACGAGGTATTAGGGATCAAGCGTTATACTGACCTAAAAACCAATTTAGAACATCTAAAACTTCGGATTAGCAAACGCTCTGCCAGTAAGGGCGACTTGAAAAAGATAGAGTCATTACAGCAAAAACTGGTTGCGGACAATGAGCTGCTGTTCTTAAGCAAAGAGGAACTGGAGCAAAAAGAACAAGAATGGATCGTTAAAAAAGCCGACTTGGCCGAGATACAAGAACGCCTTGTTCGTCTAGGCAGTGCTATGACCAATGCCGAGCTGCAGGATTTTCGCAAACTGCGATCGAATCTTGTTGAAGACCTGGCCAAGAATAAAGCACAATTCGGAGAATTGTTAGAGCTTGCACCATTTGCTATTTTAGGCGCTAAAATGACACTAGTGCAGGAGCAATTACAGCTCGAAAAACGCCATCAACATCTGGATCTTATTAACGACTTGCTCAACGAAAAGAGAGCGGTGTTGTCTAAAGAGCTAGCCAATATAGCCAAGATAGACCAGGAAGCTGTTAAGGCGCTTCTGGACCGGACTTTAGCCCCTGAGGCGGCAGGCGGCGGTGCCAAGCTGCTTTCTTTTAACGAGGCGCAATATGACCAGTTCAGTGCGGTCTATCAGAATCTACAAGGAGCATACGCCAAAGGACTTAAAGCGTTGATTGCCGACGGGAAACGCTTGACCAGCACCTACAATATCACACAAAAAAAACTGAAGGACGCAGAGACCAAATCCAGCGATCCTATCATTCAAAAACTTAAGACCCGATTCGATGAATTACAGCGAAGGGTTGACCAACTGGCCGATGAGATTCTTCGTTTAAAAATCGATAACGGTGTGCTGGAACGCGATATTTCAGCATTGAACCGTCAGATATCTGAACACGCTAAACATATCAAGATAGAAAAACAGGAATTGGTCAAAGCCCAAACGGCTGAAAGACTAATTACTCAATTGGAGCAATTCATTTTTGAACTAAAGAACCGAAAAAAGAATAGTCTCGAAAAGAATATCAAAAAAGAGCTCAATGGACTGATGCATAAGCATGATTTTGTTGAAATGGTAGTGGTTAGAATCGAAGGCGATTTGATTGATATTGAACTTTATGATAAGGAAGGCCACACGATTAATAAGGACGGATTATCAAAAGGTGAACAGCAGCTTTATGCCACCGCTTTGCTAAAAGCTCTAATCACCGAATCGAACATCCAGTTTCCGGTGTTCATCGACAGTCCTTTGCAAAAGCTTGATAAACGGCATGCCGCTAATATCCTGCGTTTATTTTATCCTAATGTTGCCAGCCAGGTGGTATTATTTCCCCTCTTAGAAAAGGAACTGTCAGCGGAGGAATACCAATTACTCCTTCCTAAAGTAGGAAAGAGCTACCTGATCCAGCAAACATCATATAACTCTTATTTTTTAGACATCAATCCTCAAAATTTGTTTGAACAGTTTGACCAATCACAGGAAACTTATGTTTAGTAATTTCAAAACCTCTCGTTCAAATAAGGAGCGTGTTACTCAATTAACGAATAAGCTGAACCTAGGGACGGAAAATATCATCGCCCGGCTGGCATTTAGTTATTCTATTGCACAGGAGCGCCTGCTGGACCTTGCCAAAATCGAGGATGCCGGAGGAAAAGAATATAGTGCCCGGGTATTGTTCGGTAATTATGCGGATATCTATGTCGCCTTGATTTGCGTACATTATAACATCAAAAAAGAAGACAAGGATATAGGCCGTTACATCAAGATGCATATTGACGATGGACTGCGGCTCATCGACAAGGAAGTCAGCACCAAGCATACCATTACTGGCAATGACTTCCTTATCAACGAGATTGAAAAAGGGCTGAGAACAGCAATCTCCTGATCAAAGTCTTACATCGAAGAATGCCGGAAGATATTTATAGTTAGCTTTGTATTTATTCACTTCGCTTTCGGTAACAATTTCCATTGCCTTTAATTTTGCGATATCACTTGCGTCCGACATATGTCCATTGATTAGATCAATTTCTTTCAACGTTAAATTAGGAATGTCGATCTTGTAGTAATTATCGTCTGTACGGATAAAATCAAAACCATCTAAGTTCAGATGCTGGACGGTCTCCGCTTTTTCTGTAATTACGCCGCCATATGTAAACATTTTAGCACCGCGGTTCTCTTGATAAAGGATGTTATATAACTGTAGGAACTCAAGATTTTCACCATTATCATTACGGTCACCGATCATTTTGCTGATAACATTAGTCAGCATTTTTTTGATCGTCAGATAGTCCTTGCTACCCGAAAGGTCGGTTGGGGAGAGGTCGAAAGCCGCGAGTTGGCCAAACTTTTCCCTAAAGTTCTCTACCGTATATATGTCGCGGGTCTCATCGTCTTTTAACTCACGGTTGCAAGTAAAAATATAGATACTGCCAGCTGGCATTTTGCTCATTAGGATGGAAAGGTCTTCGAACATATAATTGTCCAATGAGCCGTCATAATCAAGCCAGACTAAAGTTTTTTTACTTAGATCAAGCTTAGTCAAAGCTGAAGTTGACATCTCTGGAATAATCTTGATAAAAGAATAGGGTGAATTAAATGTAACTTTCTTCAACGGTAAACCGCCTTCAATGTCGTACATTTCATTGATATGTAGCTCTTTGTGAAATAGTTTAAAATCGGTAAACGTAAGGCCGCCAAATCCAATATACTGGTAAGCACCCTGGTACTTGTGACACAAGCGCAATAATGTCCCCAGCAACATTTTCCGCTCCGTAAATTTCAACGGACGCGTTTCATAATTGAGTGATTTAGGACTATTCATCTTCTAATTCTTCCATTTTTAGGTAATAATTAAAAGTATACTCACCCAGCTCCTTGAAGTTCTTACTGTCGGAATGGTCTCTTGCAACATTCGCAGATTGCTTAGAGACATTATACGCAATCCGCACAGTGTCCTTTTTTTCTGCTAGTAGATTTGGATCTATCTGCGGCGCCGTGAATATACGCGGTGTCACTTCTGCAATGACCTTACTCTTCATTTGCACCACTGTAATTTTTTCCTCCTGCTCGTCGAGCAATTTTCGGTAATCATTTGCCCCGTTACCCAGTTCAGCCACTTTTTTTAGAAAAGTATTAATTGTCAAAACTGCTTCTCGCATAATACTTAAAGCTGATTTATAAACCTCAGACGTATCATCAATCCCTTTCTTAGTAGTCGTCAGCGGTAGTTTGATTGTTTCATCCGAGTTCATAAAAACAATTCCTCGAAACATAACATGGTTGACGTGCCACCTGGGGACTGTTAAGGTGCCCCAACCAGTTAGTTCTGTACGGTCAGCTTCTACTACCAAACGGTCATTACAATAGATATACCAACCGGATTTAGCCGGATCTCCCACTTCGCCTAATCCAGCAACTACCCGGATCGTAACACCGTCTTTTAAACCTTCGTAATAATACGGCTTCGAGCTTTCATTAAAGATCTGAATATTTTTCGCCGCCAATGATTCCCCGTTTAACGTGATCCGAATTTTTTTTTCTAGGCTGAAATTGAGCAGCTTTTCAATATCACTTCGAAGACCGCTGATAAAAGTAGGTGTACCAAATAGGCCGGAAACTTCGTCGTAAAGATTGCTCACTTTGATAAATGTACCGTTTTCATCCAAGTTGGAATTATTAGCGTCAACGTTTTCATATCGAAAATCCCAGTCTTCAATCTCAACTTGTGTGTCATCCTGTTGTTTGACTATCCGCTTTTTGTTGCGCCACTCCGCCACATTGACCTTAATCTCAAAATGGTCAGCATCCGTACGGGATTCCACTTCAAATTCTTTACCCATTTTGAACAGAGCTCTTTTCATTCCGATACCAAAGCGCCCAACCGAGTTTTTGATGACTAACGCGTCGTCTGGTCGACCGAAACGGAAAGCATATTTTTTGGCGGTTTCTAGTGAAAAGCCCCCACAATTGTCCTCCACAGAAAACATGTCTTTATTGACTGTAATTTTGATAAAGAGCCCACTATAGTCATCTGGGTTAATCCGGCTAGCGCCGTCGATAGAGTTATCCAACAAATCAAGTATCGCGTCTTTAATTGAAATATCTCGTGTGATCATTTCGATGAAGAACGTCTTTGTCGGATTGCCTTGTACAATGTTTTCGTCCATGAATTAGGTTTTATATTTGTGATATGTTAAGCTTCTTTCGGGGTTGCTGGTGAATCTGCCGCGTCATCAATGTTGGGCAATAGCCAGCTTCTAAGTTTTTCGAGAAATTCTGCTTCAGAAGTGGTCACCTTGGCGCGGCCCGGATGGGATACTTTATTCCGGATTTCATTGAGCTGATCGAACCATTTTAGCTGCGCCTCTTTGCCAGATTTTATCTCCGGATCACAAAAATAGTCTTTAAAATCCGTCCATTTCTTTTCTACAATTTTTTTATAGTCCAATAAGAATACAAAATTCTCAGGCGGTTCTTCATTGCCCTTGTCAATCGATAAGTTGACCGCGTTCTTCTGGATTTCCTTCGGGACACCATCCATCCACCAGCGCTCCAGGTGCAGTTCCTTCAGTTTTTCAAAAACAAACAGTCGAATACTATGCTCCAAATATTCTGTGCTCTCTCTGGCACTGTCGTTATGGATACCTGAATTCTCGACGATCCATTCATCCAAGCCCACCGGCTTAAACGCCGGGTGGTGGTCACTAATAATCTTTTGATATTCCCTAATAGCATTTTCGATACCATTGGAAGATGGGGCCAGCATTTTAGTTTGCTTGATCGTCTTCTGATCGATCGTGGCAAAGAAATTTAGAACAGGCTCCAGGAGCGTATATGTCTTTTGCGCGAGATCTATTGCTAACAGCCGCGTCGGCTCGATACGCTCTTTTTGGATTAGGTGATCAATGATATCGTCAACAATCCGAATAATAATGACCACCCCGATATTTGTCGCAATCAACCCACCGTCACCATTACCTAAACTCCATTGCCGTTCCAACTTTTCGTGGATATGTGAAAATATTTCTTTAAAAAAAGCGTAAGATTTCTCCAACATCGGTTCACAGCCATTTTTGGTGTCAACGTAAAGATGTCCCATAGAGATCAAATCACTTCCCCGATTATATTTAGGAAAGAAATTTGATTTGTTAAAACTGTTGCCGATCACGAAATCCAGGTTGATACAGGTGAGTTGAGTTCGCGTCGCTTCGGCAAGCTGTATCCGACGATACAACGGGGAATTATCCTTTTCACCCAGGTGCTGTAATAATTTTGATTTGAGTGCACTGACCGCATCCTTTGGTTTTTCAGCGTTCCACATTAGGTCGGCCATGATGGTGATCAGCAGATTTTTGGATACTGGCTTTTGTTTGCTATTGATCTGAACAAACAACTCCACTTGTTTTTCCGGCGGCAGGTTCTCAAAGGCGACCACGGGGATCGAGTTTTTATACTTCCATTCCGTATTAGCATAACCGTATAAACGGTGCTGGCCGTCTATAATAAAAGCCGAATGGTAGCATTTAGGTAAACTGAGGATCACTGGTTCGGCAATTTGCGAATCATGCGCCTCGCCTTTTAACAAACTATATTTTAAAGGTGTTTCTTTTTTTGTGGAGATATTAATAATGATAGAGTTAGGAAAAAAGCCTGACGCGCTCTCATCATTCAAAAAATCTTCGATCTCTTTCAACCTTGTTTTTGAAACCATGCGCTGGTAGCCATCGTCATCACTCGTCGTGTCCGTCCGATGGAGAATGTAGCCTATCTTCAGGAGTTTCTCAGGCTCCAGCGAAAATGAATAATAAGTATAACCGCCCATTTTACCACGGATAGCCGGAACCTTATTTTCTAATTGTGGTATCTGTTCATTTTTAAACAGACGCCCCAGCAACTGATATTTGGCCGCTACCCCCAGGCGATCGGTTAATTGCTCATAATAGTTAATATCATCTTGATTGAAATGTTCGATCCTTTCGGCTTTTAATCTTTCACGATCTATGTCGGATAATACAATATTATTGGTTGCAAGAATAAATCTAACTTTTCTTTTATCGTCGCCAAATAGTTTATTTAGGAACTGTGATGAGCCGTTTTTGACAGTTACCAAATCGTTGATGATTGTTTGAAGGCTACGTTTCCTAAGTTCTTCGGCACTTTTACATTCAATGATCAGCGTTGTTTCCCGGTCGGAAGCATATACATCCAGCTGTCGTCCGGGAATGCTAGGTTCATGGGAAAAAATCAATTTGAGTGGCGTAAAGCCATTGAGATATGGAAACCCCATTTTGGCCATCAAAGTCCATACGCGATCCTCAAACCCTTTATCATGTGACTTCTGCTTTCTAACAATGTAAGTTTCCCGATTTTCTTTAGCAACCGCCCAACCAACTACTCTATATTCTTCCAGTAAAGGCTTTCTTATGGTTTCTTGATCGTAAGAACGTGATCTGATCTTTAATGTCCTTTGAAGATCTTTATCAAAGACTAGATTTGTTTTAAATAATTCGATTTTTTCTTCCATTATGTGATAGGCCAATTATCGGAATTGGTTAAATAAACAGATACATATTTACTACATAATTTTAACATAATAAACATATAAGCATAAAAACATACTTGGAGAGTCTTACGGCACGACTTTTTTTTATTTTTTGTCATTATTTTCCAAGCGTTGCCTTGTTCGGAAGAATAAAAGCAGATGTAATGTTGATACAGAAGGGGCCACACGGGCTAAGGGAACAAATATTCAATTATATTTAAACCAAAATCTTATCAAAAATGAAATGGTATAAAAAAATAATAAGTCTTTAGAAAACTTGCAGAGAGGTACCTAACGAAATATGGAGTCGGCTAGATGAAAAAGAAAAAAGGTATCTTAAAGCTGGCTTTGGTTTAATTATAATTTAAGTATTTTATCTATTATCATAATTCCCGTTTTATTAACACAACAAATACTCTCTTTCTTTGACTTTACCGAAACGGGCGAAATCGGTGATACTATCGGTGGCATAACAGCGCCGTTTATAGGCATTATTGGTGTTGTTTTGACTTTTTTGGCATTTTATGTTCAGTATAAGGCAAATGAACAACAGCGAACACAATTCGAGGATGAACTTAAAAAAAGAGATTTAGAAAAAATTGAGCAGGACAAAACCTGGCGAATTGAAAGATTCGAGAATAAGTTTTATCAGTTACTAGCGTTGCATAGAGATAATGTCAATGAAATGCAGATAGGGACAGGAGAAAATATTGGCTATAAAAGGAAAGTATTCGTTTTAATGGTATATGTGACCAATGCAGCCAGCTAAATGGAATTTTCAATCCGAAACAAGACCAGTTAGAAGAGCGCATGAAACTGGAACTCGTAAGAGCGTCAAATAAATTTAACAGAGCTGAGCTTTTTGAATTGAGAACAGATTTAGTCAAAGCAATTGACCCTTTGCATAGTTCTGGCACTGATTTGCAGGACATAATCATGCGCTGCACCAGAACAGCCATAGGCGATGTTGCTGATTTTTTTGATCCAAGCAAGTCTGCACAATATTAAGTATTAATGATATCCCGGAGATTTTAAACTTTCCACAACATCATTTAAAAAATTAATCACAATAAAATTATGAAACGAAAATCTTATATAACAGCAATTACTTTTTCACTATCATTACTGCTAACGATTGTCGCAAGCCTGAATGGCTATGCACAGCAAGCAATAACTAAAAACAATGGACAACATGACTTTGATTTTCATTTTGGGAAATGGCGATCTCATATTCAAACGCTTTCAAACCCATTATCAGGTTCCAAAGATTGGATAAAGCTTGAAGGAATTGTTACTGTCAGCAAAATTTGGGATGGTAAAGGTAGTATTGAAGAACTTAAAGCTAATGGACCGGGGGGTGTCTTCGATGCTGTAACTGTTTATCTCTATAACAAGGAGTCAAATCAATGGAGCCAAAACTTTGCATTAAGTTTGACAGGTGAATTTGGGACACCAGCAACTGGTGGATTTAAGGATGGGCGAGGGGAATTCTTTAGTAAAGAAATACGCAACGGGCGAACTATTATGGTTCGAAGCAGATGGTCTAATATATTGCCAGATTCACATCGCTTTGAACAAGCTTATTCCGATGACGGAGGAAAGACCTGGGAGACAAACTTGATTGCTGACGTCGAAAGATTCACTAAATAAATTAAAGGCTATAACTCGATATTCAAAGTTTGAGTTATAGCCCTTTGGTCATAAGTTATCAAGTTAACGATAACTTATGTTTCAGCGCACGCATATCATCTTTCAGTTTTCTCTCTACGACACGTGCGTAAATCTGCGTTGTAGCTACTTTGGTATGTCCCAAAATCTTACTGACAGTTTCTATCGGCACGCCGTTAGATAATGTTACAGTCGTAGCAAATGTATGCCTCGCCATATGAAAGGTTAGATTCTTATGAATATTGCAGAAATCGGCTATTTCTTTCAAATAACTATTAACTTTCTGATTGGAAAGGACAGGGAAAACAGTCCCATTGTACATAGACCGCTCATTTGACTTGTACTTATTAATCAGATCAACCGCTTTAGGAAGTAAGGGGAGATTTACCGGCTCTAACGTTTTTTCACGTGCCGTTCTAATCCATAGGTCGCCATCTTCAGCTAGCACAACTTGAGCAGGCCTCAAACTCATTAAGTCACCGTAAGCTAAGCCAGTGTAGCAACTAAATATAAAAAGGTCTTTGATGAGCGCTAATCGCTCCAAGTCAAATGTTTTATTTTCGATTGCATTAAGTTCCACTTCAGTCAGATAATCACGGGCCACTTTTTTCATTCTGATTCTGAAAGTAGCGAAAGGGTCATGGTCTATCCATTGCATATCCTGGGCAAGATGTACCATTTTCTTAAGTCTTTTGAGATGAACTTTAATGCCATTATCATTTAGTGGTTTATGATGGTCTTTAGGCTTTACCGAGCGAAGGAAGGCATCAAATCCCTGAATAAAACCGTGATTAAGGTCTTTGAGCAAAAGATCCTGTGCTTTATAATGCGTTTCGACATAGCTGGAGAGGTAGCGTTGAGTGACAAAATAATGCCGCAATGTTTCATAATTAAGACTTTTACCAGAAGTCTCATTGTGGTAGGTCATTAACTTATTTAAAGTGAACGTTTCATCGGTCTCTCCCAGGAATAAATCCTTAACAGCTTTCGGCGTTATCAACTTCCCTTTAAGCAATAATTCTTTGTAACTATTGCCAAGGGATAGCCGGACTTCGTCAAGAAACGCATTTACAGTCCGTGACTCATCGCGGGTTCCTTTAGCACATCCTTTCCCAAAATCCCATATGGATAAGGATATTTGTTGTTTTAGTGCGATAAAAGCCTTTTCCTTGTTTACGGTAACAGCTGCGTAAAGCGGTGCTTTGCCGTCTTTTGCTTTGTCAGACTTGATTGTAAAATAAACTCTGAACGTTTGTGAAGTTTTCATAATGATTAAAAATTAAGTTAACATGCTTCATACGCTCTGTTTAGTGTGGAACCCTGGGTTTGAATGCAGTAGGACCGTGAACCTTATAAATAACTATAAAAAGCTAATCATCAATTCTTTAATCCATTTTCAAACACCTAAAATTAATAACTATTCAGAGGTGTTCAGTTAGGTGTTCAGAAACCTGGCTTTAGAAAGGGTTGTTGAAGGGATAATTAATGAAAAAACCCTCTAAACAAGCAGTTTAGAGGGTTTTCGATGCGCCTTGGGGGGCGACTTGTGATCCCGCTGGGATTCGAACCCAGGACCCCAACATTAAAAGTGTTATGCTCTACCAGCTGAGCTACGGAATCATTTAAACGATTTGTTTAAAGTGGTGCAAATATAGGATTTATCTATACACCCTGCAAGGTATTTTTTAATAAATTTTTAAGCGTTTCATTCACAGTAAACTATGGCGTAAAGATGCCCGTTTTACCTTTGTCGCCGGCAAGTAAAACAAGGTTTCCCTTCTTTGCTTTGCGGGAAACGTTGAAACTTGCTGAGTCAATTTGGTGCCACGTTCTTCCGCCGTCAATTGAAATGTTACTCCCTGGGGTGCCTGTGGAAAGATAAGTTGATGCGCCAATTAATTCCACGCAAGATTGATAACCACTGGGTGCCTGACTGCTTTTTATATAAGGAGGGTGATCTGAAATGTAGCAACTTACAGAATCGGCGTACTTATCTTTTGAATAATTTCCACCGACAATTACAGAACCACGGTTTGAGACAGAAAATGCACCGTTACTTGATGGACCATGTGTTATAGGTAAATAGTATGCCTTCCAATTCGCGGACGGTTTTTCTAAAGTTAGATGCCGTGCAACCGTTCCGCCGGTCACTATTGAAACCACGCCATCTTTTTCTAATCTTAAGCAAGTCCCGCTCGCAGCAAAAGCAGCTTCGCCCTCTTCTGCATCAGGAAGATTGGCGAATTTGTGCCAGCTATTGCCACCATCATCGGTTTCAAGTAATAAAAATTTTTTATCAATGGGGTCACCTAAAATTAAACCATGCTTTTTGTTAGAAAAATCCATTGCATCTAAAAAATAAGTTTTGTCGTCATTTCGGTATTTTAATTGCCAATTAGCACCGCCATCAATAGTTTTCAGAACAAGCGCGGGCGTGCCAGAACTCATTATTATCGCTTCCTTTTCAGAAAAGGCTTCTATATCTCTAAAATCTGCTTTTTCAAAACCCTTAACCTGCTGCCATTTCCAAGTATGGCCACCGTCGTGTGTTATTGCTGTATAGCCACTGCTACTGCTCAGCCACGCCACTTTATTGTTTACAACAGACAGGCCGCGAATACCTACCGGTTTGTTTGTTTCAATTACCTGTATCTTTTGCGCGTATATGTTGCTAATTATTGTAGTTAATGCAACCATGGCAACAAACAGAAAACTAACTTTCATGAGTCAATGTGTTTAACCTAATATAGGTTGTTTACACCATTGAATAATGGATAGCGTATTTTTATTTTATTTAAATGGCAAATTAACCGAAAGCATTATATTTGCAACCCCGACATGCCCGGATGGCGAAATTGGTAAACGTTGCGGTCTCAGAAGCCGTTGAGAATTGTCTCTTGAGAGTTCGAGTCTCTCTTCGGGCACATCCAGAAAGTAAAAGTCCGGATGCATAGATCAAATAAGATTTAGCATCCGGACTTAATGATTAAAAGCCCGGGTGGCGAAATTGGTAGACGCACCATCTTGAGGGGGTGGCATTCGTAAGGATGTACGAGTTCGAATCTCGTTCCGGGCACTTCTCTTTATATCCTATCAGAATATCTTGCCAAAAAAATTGAATTTCCTGATAAACAATACAAACGCAGCAGCTACAAGCAATATGATTATTAGACTAAAACCAAATGTTATATTTCCTGTAGTTTGTTTTTCAGTACGATTCGCAGCTAAACTTGTTTTAATCGCTAATTCATTTTTGGCGTGTATGTCAGTTTCTTCTTTTTTAACTACATCATTGTAAACAGTTGTTTGTTCAAGCGCTTTAGCGGTTATTTTTTTTGATTTTGGAATTGCTGTTGCCCTTGCCTTTCCGCTTTTGTCAATGTAAAGAAAGAGGTTCAGATCCTCGTTCTCAAAATGGGCGCTTATATCTTCCAAAGATTTAGACGGCAGCAAGTAACCACTAAGCGCTTTGCCGCTAACTACTATATTGGTATCAATTAATTTGCTGATAATGGTAACGGTTTTATCCGTCAGCAATGATGATTTACGTATTGTACTGTCGCTTTTATTTTTTAAGTTGTGTGATAGGGTTGAATGCTCAGCAACGTAAGTTTTCCTTGCACAGGCCGATAGCAATGCACAAAATAGCAATAGGTATAGGTATATTTTCATTTAATAAATCGGGTTACGGCATATATCTGCCTGGTTAATCTAATTTTTCTGTAAACGCCATCACCTTCACGGCTACCGGCCTTGTTGGTATTCCCTTCAACAGTAGTTACAGTTTTGCTGGTCCAACTATCCACAAAACCAACGTGGGCAATACGTTTCTTTTCGCGGAAATAAATTCCGAATACATCGCCGGATAGCGGGTTTGCATTTATTTTTGAAGTTCTATTCCAAACTTCGTTTTGCCTGGAGAATAGAGTGGGGCAATAACCGCTTTTGGGGTTAGTTACATTGTTTTGGCCAAGCACCCAGCAAACAAAGGCGGCACACCATGGATTACCTTTTGATAAGCCAACGTATTTTAAGTAGGTTTCCACTTGCTTGCCATCATTATTGCCCGTTAGTTCGCGTATGCCTATCTGGTTGGTGTAGGTACGCTGTAGGCCTGGCCTTGTACCACTTGGTTGAGCAACACCAGCGAAAACATTAATAAAAAGTAAACCAATAACGAGATGATAATTTTTAACCATGAGGGCAGATCTTTAAAATCGTGAATAAATTCTTCTTCAAAATAGGTGCGGAGCGATAGCCAGTTGAGCTTTAAAATTATCCAGACCACAGATTGAAATACGCAGAAGCTTATAACAGCTGTGATTGGCACCTGGAGCACGCCAATGTCATAACTGCCCGCTGTAGGGTCAATAGCTCTCAGTACAAAAGGCGACAGCCAGAATATTAGTACCGCAGCAGCAAGCAACAGGTATTCATTGTGTTTTAACAGGTATTTATAGAGCGGAGAAATGAAGTTAGTTTTAGCTTTGTTTTCCATAAAGTTGATATTGAAGGTGATTAATGCGGTTCCCCATCTGGCGGATGGTAGTTTCCAGTTGTTTGATTTTGCTTAGATGCTCGCGCTCGCGTTTTTGTTGCTGGTTGATAATTCGTACGTTCTCAGTCTCTTTTTTTTGAAGATTGAGAATCTGTTGTGCCTGGGTTTTGAGTTGGTCGCCTTGCAAGTTGAGTTGCGCTCGCAAATCGCCCAGCATGGTGCTGTATATTTCGGTGTTAAAAAGCTGCGTTTCGGCTGTTGTTTTTTTGCGCGTTGCAAATAAAGTTATAAGCGCAGCAAATGCGGCCGAGCATAGCAAGGGCAGGAGGGTGGTGAGTGGCATGGGAAAGGTTGTTTTTTTCTTGCGAAAAAAGGTTAAAAAATGGTGAAAATGCGATATTTATAACCGACGCACAGTAAGGGCTTGTGTATTGTTTTTTGTTTATCAGAAATACAGAGTCACTGCCGGGAGATTATTAATTGCCTAATAAGTAGCCAATCAAACCTTGTTATATTTTTGTCGTTATATTATATCTTTGATGCATGAAAACGAATTGGCGTTGTCTTTTAGCTTTACATAATTGGAAATACTACCAAGATGGAACAGAAAGACATTGCCTAAACTGTAATAAAGAGGAAATATTTATCGATAATCACGAATTTTCGGGATTCCAAACACCAATAAAATGGCAAATAAAAGATGCAAGCAAAAGGCGGAGCCAAAAAAGCCTTTTGCTGCAAATATTGGCAGTATTTGCGTTGCTAATAATTGCGGTTATTATAAAGTCAATCGTTTAGTATAGTATTAATAGTGTCTGTCACCATCTGCGCCACAGCTAAGTAACCAGCATCCGTCATGTGTACTCCCAACGAATCCCAATACATTGTGTCTGTAATATTCACTAATGAACCCACCCGGTCATCTGCTGCTATATCAACTACGTAATCGTAGACGGTATTTACATTATCTCGTATTAGTTGATTATAAAGTAAACGTTGTGTTTCAAATGAGTTAGTAGATACTCCATACAGATTAGTAGCATTAGCGTCAGCGGAATTTATCATTGTAGGCTGGCACGTAAGAACTGCAATTCTTTTAAATCCGAGTGCCCTGTATTTTGTCAAATAGATTACCATTGCATTAAATGCTTGTACAGCGGTATCACCTAATGCTATTGAATTTCGGCCTTCCCAAAATACATCTATCAGTTTTGAGCAAAATCCGTTAGTATTATACACGTTGCTACCTGATAAATTAGTGTCTATTTCCTCTGTCGTCGCCCCGCCTTGGCCTTGATTTGTAAATGTAAAACCCGAAGTGCCTCCTAAAGCTTGCACAAGCTGGCTCGGATAACTTGCACCTGGATAAGAATTATTTCCAGAACTACTATTAATACCGTAGGTCAAAGAGTTACCGTCAAATGTTATATGTGGCATTTTTAACAATCCATAATCTCGGCCTATCTTCTCGCCTACAATCTTTAAATTGGTTTCAGACAGAGCGGTGTTAAAATATATTTTTGTATGTATTTCGCCATTCCACCAAAAGCTACTTCCCGTAAGTCTTCCCATTGTCATAGCCCCACTAAAGCCAATATCGCCTGTTTTTGCAACTGAATTATAAAGCGTGTTATTTACATAGGCGTACGCCTTAACGCCGTCATACTTATAAGTATCGAGATAAAGCTTGGTATCATCATTGTTGAAAGCTACACAGGTTACTCCCCCCACCCCATTAAATACTGAGCCGCTGTTTCTTGCTGCATACCACTTTGATGGGTCAGAAGCGCACTCATGGAGGAAAAACCCAGAGCTGTATTTTTTCCCTAGCGTAAAGAATGTACTGTTTTGATTAAAACTGCTGTCTATAAAACTACCGCTTGTCATGAATGAGGTCGAACCATTAAACTCTAGTGATGGCAATCCATTTAGGCTGTTGAGTTTTAATTTAGGTTGATTGACAGCGGTGTGTTGCTCGTAGTGAGCAGCATTAACTGACTGATCATACCATTTAACTAAATAGGCGTTTCCCGCACCAACAAATGTAATTATAGACTCTGTATCTATAATGCCGTCAACAAAGCCAAAGTCTTGTTCTGTGTCATCGCTATCCCGCCTTAATCTTACACAATTAGTTGACGAAGAAAATAATTTTGATGTTGAAAAGGCCGCTTTTATATTGGCAGCATACGAGTCTAAATACGTGGGCGACATATCAATAGGGGTACCTATATATGCCTTATATACTTGAACATAAAATACACTACCCTTTTTGAAAATATACAAACTATCTTCTTTGTCTACTTCAGTAGAAAGCTCTAATTCGCCAGTAGTAGATCCAGCTATACGGCAATCGCCCAAAATTGAAATATTTCGACTACCGATGCTATCCTGTTTAACCACCAACAATGCAACATCTCCATCGTTCATGTTGTTTATCTGTACGACTGCGTCACCATACAGCACTAATGACTGGTTCTTTTTTACCGAGAAATCCCAAGATATTATTGAGGAATAAAATAACGTCCCAAAATCGTTGGAGCCGCCCGCACCGATATCGCTCGCAACTTCGGCAACTGTCCTGCTTTCCAAGGCCCTGGTAGTTGGATTATAAGTTAGATACTTTGTTGCCGGTGTTGTTGAAGCATCAATGATCCCAGGCAATACCCTTCCAGCAAAAAATGCGGCGAAATCATTGCCACTTAATTTAAACATTTCTGTTTCAACTCCACTGTTATCAACGTGTAAAAACGAATATCCGCCGACCGCATAAGGCGAGACACCACCGTTGTTTGCAAATACAGTTTCTCCCTCGCTGTTTGATCTGTTCCAGGCAATTAAGAATCTTCCATCAGCGTTGCCGTGAAATCCTGACGGCAAGCCAGAACCCACATTTGCCCGCCCCGCGTTAAGAATTCCGGTAGCTTCCACATTTGAAAAAGTAACATTGTTTGCTGTGCTTAGACTTTGGTTTTCCTTAGCTTGAAAAATGGATGACAACCCATTTATCTGCCCCTGCAATTTCCCTACCGCCGCCAAAATGGTATCGGTAGCTATTACCGCAGCATTAGCTACAAAACTCACCCCCGACAATACGGTGGATAACACCCGCGAAGCCGTAAGATATTTATTTACGCTACCCTCGGCTACCGCATCAGTACTTTCGGGCGATGCCACCAACTGTATGTAAGTAGATCCGCTCCAGCGATATTCGCAGTTATCATCAAGCGTTACGTAAATTTTGCCCGTTTCGCCTGTACCTGGCAAGTTTGCAAAGTTGGCAAACTCAACAACATCATCTACATAACTAGGTAACTGACCTGAAGGTATTTTACCCGACACCAGATCTGCCTTCGCATTCAACGCTGCAGACAGTGAAGCATTATCGGTAGGGGTTCCTGCAATGTTTTCAAAAGACACATCTACCCAATCAACATCCATACTATCATTGCTATTCTTCATCAGTACCTGGCCGGTAGCTCCGCCGGTTGGGATGGCACTGCCTATTAAAGATGTCCCGGTTCCCCAAACGCCCCCGATTTTTGGCCCGTAAAGGGTGTAAGTAGCTGTATTAATGTAAAAATCGCCATTTACGCCGGTACCCAGGTTGGATGGGGTAGTAACTCCATTAAGTAAACTAAAGCCGTTGCTTCCGTTTGTGCCAGAGGCTCCGGCAGTGCCTTGCGGCCCCTGCGGGCCGGTTTGCATAGAAAATACCTGACTCCAGCTACCTGACAACTTTTTGTAGAAGATGCCTGTACCGGTATTAATATAAGTGTCATTATCAACTCCGGTTATGTTGCCAGGTAGACCAACGCCGTATAATATGGCTCCGTTGGTTGTGCCTGATGAAGATGGTATGGTGTAAACTACCGTCCACGTGCCGGAAACCTTTTGTACAAATGCGCCGGTATCAGTTTTTACAAATATATCGCCATTTTTACCCGTTGAATTTGGGGGCAGCGCCGTTCCAAAAGATACTTTTGCACCAATGGTGAGATTATCGCCAATAAATTGCAAGAGGTTGGAGAATGCAAATTTGTAATCGGTGCCATCACTTATTAGTAGAGAAATGTCGCCTGAGTTTATGGAAGAGACTAAAGGTAATTCGCTTATTTTTTTATCAGCCATTATTAATCTGTTATAGGTATGTAATTTGTTTGACTGTATAGACTGCCCGGATAGTTAAAATCCGATTTATCTACACCGCGTATGCGTGGCCCTGCCTGCCGGGCGCTGCCGTTTTTGCCATTTTGTTCCCAAAGCGGAAAATCAGCGCGGTGATCCCAAAGAAATTTCCCTACTTCGTTGGCATGAGCATTAGCTACACTGCGTTGCTGCTGAACAAGCCTGGTTGTTTCGGCAGGTGATAAGCGAACGCTTTGGTCGGGTTGTTTTTGCATGGGTCCGGACGCGGTGTACCTAATTGCGTCAGCTTCAATAAACCGCGCGAAAGCGAAGTATAAAAGGGTAGGCAGCATGCCCTCATATAAAACAATGTGCCCGCGCTTGTCCAGGTATTCACTGCCGTTCAGCAGGTCTTTATAGTGTTGCGGTGCATCGTCCTTTATTGTGCCGTCTTCGTTAAAATGCTTAATAAAGTCGTAGTAAAGTGAGCGCCCTAAAAAAGGTTTTAGGTCCAGATCCTGCGCTTTGGTAATAAAAATTTTCAGGCGCTCCGGTTTTATATTTGCAGAGATATCCTCGTATCGCTGAAACGTCAACTGGTCAATTAAAATCATAAGTTTGTTATTTATTTGGGCTGAGAAGTTATTGTGCCACCATGCTTTCTGCCTCCTGTTGTTTAAACCCATAGGCATAAACCAGAATGGCTATTTTGTTTTCTGCCGGAAGGGTAGATAGTAGTAATTGATTAATACTGGAACCTGCTGCCCGCCCGGGGCTATCATCGGCAACAGTAGCAGGCACAGGTATAATGTTCCAGTTAGCAGATGGATTTATTGATACATGGAAGTTGTTAAATATATCAGCAAATGCTTCTGCAATTTCCGAACGCTCACCTGCAGTATTATCATTAAATTGTCTAATCGCTTCTTTCTTTTCTCCACCGTTACTTAAGCCGGACGATTTTTCGGCATTGATCAGTTCCTTAGGAACAGAAAAGCCTTTAATAATACGTGCCTCAACAGATTTCTCGGTAGCTTCAAAAAGCTTGTCATTATTTTGAATTGAGTAGGGCTGAAACTCCGGTTTCTGGCTTTCATCCTCGTATTCTATTACAATAATTTTTTGCGCGCTTTTTGCTCCCTGGAATGTACCCAAGTCTTTTTCCAGTTGCGATGGCTGATTTCCTGTGCTTGGTGTTGTTTCATTGCCGGCGTTATCGGCCTCCTCCCGTCGCGATTGCATAAACAGCATGGTTGACGGCAGAAAACCTGTGGTAACCTCACGGTTATTGAAGGTCTTGATACCGGCTTCGGTTTCAAAATCCTCCCAAACGCTGTCCGCTTCTATCAACGGGTAATCGTCAATAGCAGGGTTAAAATAATAAAGCTGACCTTTATAATTTTTCCATCCACCAGCTTTGGTTACCTGCTTTTTGATTACTTCTGCATCCGGATTGTATTTGTCAATAAATGCTATTTTGCTGCGGGTAACGTGTTTCCATGTTTTACGGCCCCAGTCGTTGTATACGGCATACTTGTCGGCAGTTTCAACATTGTCAATATCCCCCATGCGGATATCTTCAAACTTTACATAGTTTACTGATGCTATTTTAAAGTTGGCATTGTAATTTACATGGATACCAAAGCCCGTAAAAAGTGCCATATCATGCGCTACAGCTTTAAGCAACTTGGCTAAGGTTAGTCCTTTGGTGTTTATTATTTGCTTACCCAGGTCTTTCTGTTCAAAGCCATTACCTGCTATAAATTTTGCGCGCTTGTTCCAGCAGTCTTTAGCAGTAGGTGAGCCGGCCACCAGTTCCAGCATTCTTTGCGGATAAGCATTATCCAGATCATAGTTAAGTATCCCGAATGTTTGATTGGGCCTCACTAAAATTCGTCGCTCAATTTGTGGCAGATAAGTTTTCATGTATTAGTTGTTTTTTAAAAAGTATTCAGAGGATTCGTAAATTCCGGCGGCAGGTGTTTAGCTGCCGCCGGAAGCTGGTTAGGATACCAGTTCCTCCAAGGCTGCGATAGTGCTTGCATAGCTTGCGCTGCCGCTAACCGGCGCAATTGAAACTGCGCGTGGCGGATAAGGCTCTTTCAGCTTGTCCGGATTGGTTAACTTTAATTTGTAGCCACCATCCAGGCCTTCATCAGCAGCGTTGCGCTCGGCTTCGGTAAGTATCAACCCGTTTACCGCACCAAACAGCTCGATGGCAGAATCGCTGGATTTGTAGTTGTTCACCACAATGGCGCAAACCCGGCCATAGCCCATTGCTTGTAGTTGAGCTTTAATATCTACGGAAAGACCGGCGATGTTAAAGTCTATTTCCTCGGTATAACGAGGGCCCACTGTGGTTTTAGCTATTTTTGATATTGCGTTAAAACTGTTATTCGTACCCTGAAATTTGTAAACTTTGGCCGAACCTACCGCTGTTAGGTCATCCACTATCAGCGGATTTAAGGTGTCGTAAGATATGGTTAAGTCATCCTGATTAAAGATGTAGATCACATCCTCAATACCTGATGTTATTGGCTCATCGGTACCCAGAGTGAAGCCCGCGTTTATTTTATTGTAAATTGACATAGATTTTATTTAGTGAATTAGTGATTTAGTGAAGGAGTGAATTTGATTGAAGCAATTAGAGAAAACGTTATTCGCCAACTAAGTCAATCACTAATTCACTCATTAATAATTAGGCCGACAGGTAGAATAATTCGTTGGCGAATTTGTAGTTAACCGCGGCTTTCATACGGGCTTTCATGCGCACTACATTATCGTTGGTGTAAGGCTTCATGTAAACGGTTGAAAGTTCAGACTCGTCACCTAAAAGATCTACACCCAGGAAAAGATTGGATGAACGCGCGCCTAAAATGGTGTTGGCCTGCCAGTGATTCATCAGTTGCAATGGTACACCCAGGTAATCCATTTTCTTTTTGTCGGTAAAAGCATTTAGTACGTTAACCGCTTTGTCAGCCTGTGCTTGTGCGTAAGCGTAACCCACGTGGAATGGGATCTGCAGATTAAAATCATCCTGACTTCTGTCAGCCGGATCTAACTGAGCATACACACCGCTTAATACATCTAACACGTTACTGGCGTTAATGTAACTAACAGTTGCTGCTGTTGACGAACTGGAGAACGTAGCTGCCTTACGCGTGTTTATCTCGTTGTAATTACGTACCAATTGAAATGTGGTTGAGCTTAAAACCTTTATAAAGTATGATTGCCCTTGCACGTCAATCCCGCCGCCGCCATTGGTTGTATCTTTACTGGTGCCGGTTACAGCGGTAATAGTTACCACATCGCCGTCGGCTAAAGTTGAGGTGCTTGATACCGTAACTATACCGGTGTTGCTGATGGCAGTTGCAGCCATTGATGTTGCGGGTTTACCCAAACCCACCTTGTACACCCCTGATGCGCCCGCTATAGTTGGCAGCAAACCGTTAAAACTTGCGGTAAAAGCAGCTTCTTTGGTTGATGCCTTGCCCAGCCAGTACAAACGCTCGTTGGCTATTTGTATTTTAGTTAGGTAGCGTTGCACCATAAAGTCTGACAGGTCTACCACGCCTTCATAATCCATAAAGGCACCCGGCTTAAGGCTTTGGGCTTCCCAAGATTGTACCAGTTTGTCCCATTGTTCCTGTTTCATAAATTCGTACACTACCGGGTCTAGGTAACTTTCTTTTTGTGTTGCGGTGGTGCCCTGATCTGTGAAGGTGCCTGATGGGTCTTGCAGTATTACGTCATCATCAACGTCAAGAATCACCTTGCGCGATTTTACGTCGTTGATAACGGTTAGCAAACCGCGCTTAACCGAATCGGCCTCCAGCAACGTGCTTGCCATAAACCCGGCCAGCGCTTCGCCGGCATAGGTATTGTTTGTAAATGTAAATTGAGCCATTTATTAAATTGAGTTATTAGTTGATTGTGTTTATTGGGTGAGTGGGATGTGTTAGGTGATTGGTTTATCGAGTTAATTAAGCGATGAGTTGTTTTAACAGAGTCATTTATAACCAAATCAACTAATCACTAATTAACCAATCACCGGCGCTAGCGCGCCACCGCCTTTTTAACAGCATTTTGTGCCAGGGTAGTTTTTGGTGCGAAGAAGGGCTGCGTTTCAGCTTTTGACTTGCTGCTGCGTTTTGAACCTTCGGGCGTGAAGTCTGATTTGATCTCGTTTTTAATTTCTGTACGGGTTTTGTTTAGACGACGACCGGCTTCTTCCAGGGCGGCCTTAGCCTCGGTAAGCAAAGCGTTTTGTGCGTGTAGCTTTGCTTTTATCTCTTGCACCCGGTTTTTAATTTCTTTTTGTTTACCGGTTTTAAAGATGCTTTCAGGTAGTATCTCCTCCTCATCCTCCGGCTCCTGATCTGCTTCTTCCGGGTCGACCTTTTCAACCTTGCCGCTTTTAATGCCGATTTTTTTGCCGGTAGCCGTTGTGTAATTGTCAGTAATAGCAGGTGTGGTCATGTCCTCGTCCTGGTAAACTTCTGTGCCTTCGCTAAGCTCCCCGGCATGGTGCAGAGTGCCTTTGTCTGTAATGGTTTGTTTGTTCACCACTTTTTTAAAGAAGTTCATGATCTTGTCTAAAACCGAGGCGGTTTTCTGGATTAGTTCTTGATTTTCGATGTTCATATTGCTGTTATTGGGTTTTTGTAAAATTTTGTTGATGTAGCGTTGATAAAATACGGGTGCGGCTGTAGTGTAATTTTGAATGAGGGCGGTGTTGGTTATTTCTGCCTGATAATCCTCAATCTGGTCAATAAATCCCAGGTCAAGCGCCTGGTCGGCAGTAAGCCAGGTAACGGAGTCGATCAAACTATTAACAGTGACGCCGTCCAACCCGGTCTTGTCTTCGTAAATTGCCGCCAGGCGCGATTGTACCACATTCAGTAACTGAATATCTTTAAGCAGTTCGTCGGCATTACCGCCGGTGCCCACCATCGGTTTGTGTATCATCAGCAAGGCGTATTTGCTCATCACAATATTGTCGCCGGCCATAGCAACAACCGAGGCAGCCGAGGCGGCCAGCGCATCAATGTAAGTAGTTACATTACCGGGGTATTTCTTTAACAGATCGTAGATGGCTATTGCATCAAACGCGCTGCCCCCTGCCGAGCTAATGTGAACGTCTACATCCTGGCCGGCCGCTGCTGCTAACTGCAATTTTATTTGAGCTGATGACAGCTTGCCCGATCCGATACCCTCGGTATCGGTATCATATAAGTAAATTTTGTAGTTCATGATGATTTTTGAGTCCGGAAGACGGGAAGTCCGAAAGTCCGGAAGGTTTTAACTTTGGAGTCATGATGGAAAACATGACCTTTTTGCTTGAAATTAACGGGATGCCGCAGCGTAAATTTTATAATCTTTAAATCCTGCGAATCTTAGTTCGGACGATTGAACTATACAAATGTCGGTACTATTTTCCGACTTGATGGTGACACTGTTTTGTCAGTAATATTCTGAATCGCTGATTTTTTTGATTTATTTTATTCGCAGATATGAATCCAGAAATCCTTCAAATCTTTGTTCAGACGATTGACTGTACAAATGTTGATACTATTTTCGAAAGCGATGGTGACACTGTTTTGTCAGTAGTCTAACCTCGCAGATATGAATCCTGGAATCCTTAAATCCTACGAATCACAGTTCAGACAATTGATAGATATGCCTATTGGCATAATTCAAAGGTAGAAACTTTATTTTTATCTAATGGTGACACTGTTTTGTCACCATCGCTAAAGCTGTTTAACGCCCGCCAGATAGTGCGCTCATCCTTATCAAATTTCATTTCGGCTTCAAGCACCGCCTGGTTCTTGGTAATGTTACGGATTTGCATCTGGGCCTGCACCCATAAATAGATCTCGCGATACGTGAATACCTTGGCCGTAATAAAACCGGCTTTAAAAAGTTCAGAGAATATACCCTCGTCAAACAAGGCGTTGGCTGTTTTAATGTTCATGAACCCCTCCCGTCCCCTAAAGGGGAAGCTTTATTGGTTATTAAATGTTAGATTTTATTTAAGATAATAATTCCCCCTTCAGGGGGTTAGGGGGCTAAAGATTCACCCTATCCACAGTACGCGCTAAAATATTTTGCTGCGCATTAATATCCTTAACGTCCACATAAACAGGGGGGAAGTTGTTAACCATCTGATAAGCTATCGTATTGGCCAGGTCTTTTTGGTCATTCAGTGGTTGGCTGTAATACCTGTTAGCGTTACCCCCATCTGTAAAGATCCCGCCAATGGCGTAACCCCTGCCGGGATTGGATATAGAAAAATCCCTGCCACCGTGCGCCACGTTTATGGCGCTTACCAGGTTACGTGCCCAGGGGTTGCGCATGGCTTCTGAAACCACAACGGCCTCGCCAGAGCGTAAATAGGCGTTGGTATTATCTGTGCGACTGTAACCGGGCAGCAGCGCGCCCCGGCCATCAGAATGGAACTGCCCGCCCGCCGCGAAGCCGGGTTTTTGTTTGGCAATTTCGGCAATGGACGAGGCGCCCTGTGCTGCCATAAAAGCCGCCTGAACAATGCCCAGCGCCTGCCCGATAAACGGAATGCTTGAATAGGCTGTTAACGAATCCATTACAGCGGTTTTTGTACTGATAATGGTATCGGCAATGGCAATAGCTTTTTTGGCCATAAACGCAGCCTTAAAAATTGCCGAATCTTTTTTGCTGCCTTTTAAAGCCGCATTTATAAATTTATCGCCGGCGTGTATTTTTGATGCAGTGAGCTGCTCCTCTAACGCAATTTTTTTCTTAGTATAGTTCTCCTGAATCTTTGTTGTGTCGTGATGTTGTTTTTCTGCTGCTTTAACTGCTATATCATATTGCTGGTTAAGCAGTTCAATCTGCAATTTGAGCGCTTTGCTGTGATGACCACTTTGTTCGGCTTCGTCAGCGCTTTGTTTAGTTTCGTCAACTTTACCCTGTGCATCATTGTTGTCAAAATCGTTGTTTACTTTTTTTGTTTCATTTGCTTTTTGGGTACCTAACCCGGTAGCAATATTGGTAATGCGGTTTTGTTCCTGCTTTTCTGTATTTATCTGCGCTTGTAATGATGCCTTTTCCGCTTCTGTTGCGGTCCTCAGCAATTGTTCTAATCTGGTTAAACGCTCTTTGCTTGCTTCTTCGGCCTCTTTCAGATCTTTTTCTTCTGCTCTATATTTTTCGTCAATCTGACTAAGCGCTAACTCCCTTGCAGATTTACCGGCTTCTTCGCCTATTTTGCGTAACTGCCGTTCATAACCATCCAGTTTTTTTAATTCCTCATCCTGGTATTTTTGATTAATGGTGGCAAGGGTTGTTACCCGTTCTTTTTCTAATTGCTCAACCGTGGCTTTATTGAGTTTAAATTTTTCTTTTAATTGAGCAAAATGATTTTCGGCAGCTTGTATCTCCTTAGCATAGCCATTTAGTTTTAGCTCGGCTTCGCGGGCAATAGAGGCGGCTAATTCGTTTTTGCCATCGTCTTCTTTGGGTAAGGTTTCTAAAGTGGGTGCTTTGTTGGATTTTGACTTGCCGACTTTTTTTTCGTTATTATTAAAATTAAAGGATAAAGAAGTATTTGTGCTTGCACTATCGCTTGCGGTAACATTAGCAATTTTGTTGGCACCACCTCCCATTTTAGTGTAGTCTGCAATCAATTTATTTGCATTGTCAATTATTTTTTGTGCTTCAGCTATACTTTTACTTGCTCTTTCATCGCTTTCTTTTTTTTCTCGCTCTAAAGTACCGTAACGCCCCGCGTGTCTATATCCCCCGGGTTGCCCTTCACTGCTTTTTACATTGTCTTCCAACGCTTGTTTTTCTACGCCGTTTGCTCCCCGTATTTTCTTGATTTTATACTCAGCATCCAAAATTTTGGCAGATTCTTCTGTAATTTTATTAAGGGCTGCTTTGGCTTTTGCATTATCAATGATTGATTTGGTGAGGTTATTGTAGGTTTGGCTTACTTTTCCATTCTTTATATCCTCGTTGTCTAAATCTTTAAAGTAACTTGGAAATTGTTCCTTTAGCAGTTTTACGCTTTCAAGTCTCTCTTCGTTTCCCTTAGTAACGTCTGTTGCTGATTTATACAACAAATCAAGCTTTGTTTTTTGTGCTGCTGCATCACTATTCGCTGCTTTCATTATTTCGTTAAAGCCCTTAAGTTTTTCTGTCATTTGCGCAACTGCGTCTTTGCCTTTAAAGAATGAGCCGACGAGATTGATGATCTCCGGCAAAAAAGTAAGAACTAAACTAATACCGCCGGTTAAGGCTGCGTTTGCCGCAGTGGCGTGTATTTTAACAAATTTTAATACATCCCCTACTCCCTCAACAGTGCTTCTAAAACTGCTAAAGCCCGTACCAACATTTTTTATTGTGTCACTTAGTGAAATATTGTTATCACTTATTTTATTGATTGAAACAGAAAGATTTGATAATGTTCTGTCAAGGTCACTTAGCGGTTTTGATAAGTTGTTAATTGATGTTCTTAGACTTTCGAAAGCTTTGTTATATTGATTTAATTGCTGTTGACCGGCTGCATTTATTTCAATATCAATGGAAATATTATTTTTATTTGTCATATTGGTTTAGTTTTATTAAAAAAGATCATTAAACATGAAAATTTTGAAAGGCAGAACTTTTCTAAGTTATACCCAGTTGCTTCAATTCGTGGATGATAACAATATCATCAGAGAGGATATAATCGCTATAACTCAAGGTGGCGGGAGTGACTATTCTATTTTTTTCTATGGAGATATAGACTTAAAAGAAAAAGATCGCAACTTTTGGGGTAAATTGGAAGATTAGGATAACAGAATGTTTTCATATCCTTTCATCATATTTTTTGCATCGTTATCGATTGATTGAGCAAATGAAACTTCATTTATGAGTGCCATATAGCTGTTTGGGTATTTCATTATCTCGTTAAAGCCTTTGAGTTAGATAAATTCTTTATGGGCATTAGCGAGGTATCAAAAGCAGTTTTATACTGATTGATTTGTTGTTGCCCGGAAGCAGTGATTTCTACATCTATAGAAATTTTGTTATTATCTGCCATATAATAGATATTAGGTAATATATTTATTTATGAAAATTTTAAAATCGAAAGAATTCACGCAACATTATGCGTTAACCACGTTTATAAATGATAACAATATCGCCAGGGAAGACATTCTTATTATCTCGCCTAAGCATCTTGATATTGTAATCTTCTTTTATGCCGATCCAGAAGTTACAGAAAAGGAACGCAATATGTGGGGGAAGTTGAAGGATTAACGAAACAGCTTTTAAACCTTCAACTGGCCCCCAGAGAAATCTGGCAGAGCTGCATTAACGCCTGTTAAAGATGAGGCTAAAGCATCTTTATAATCTTTTGCTTTTTGTATGTCGTCATAATTTATTCCTGCATTGTTTGAATTTGCCATAGCGTGTTTTGTATGCCAATTGGCATAGTTAAGTTTGAAAATTTACAATTACGAATTTTTTTAAGAAAACTACCGTTTGCTGCTTACCAAATCTGAGCTAATGTATATTTTTTCATCTGCCCATATGTAGTTGGGTGGCATCATAACTGAGTCGTCCTCATTACTTATTATGGTCTTTTCAGGAATTATTTCATAAAAATTATGAGACGATATTTTATCTGTTGTCAAGTCCTGAAATTTTAATGTGTTATGCCCTTTGTAAGTTCCTATTAAAAAAGAGCCAGAGCGTTTAAGCTTTGATTTATCAATATCCTGTGGACTTTTAATTAAGAATGTTTTTTCCGGAAAATCAATTTCCGCATATTTTGCATCTGCCTCTTTCTCATTATACCAATAATGCGTTACTGCATATTCCTCAATTGTTAAAGGCCGAATTGCCCGGAACGTTGCTACCATTGGGGCACCGTCATTTAAGAATTCCTTCTTTAAATACATTTTATCCCCTGGGATAAAATGCTCAACTTTAAAGGTGTAAGAGTAATAATCTTTTATATTTTCGTAGTTAAAAACTGCAATGGTAGCTGTAATTATTAACAGGGCTGCTAACGCACGCCAAATGTTTTTTTTACTATTTTTTTGCACTTTCATGGATTTAGGATTTGCTAATTTTTTTGGTAGATATCTTTAAGTCAAACCATAACAGATTAGGCAGTTTCACGCGCGCATCTCTTAACAAGCCGGATGGTCATTCACCGTGTGAAGTAAGTTGCCAATGACATAGGTTAAGCTACCGCCTTTCGTTGATGTCATTTATTTATTTTTTGATAACAAACAAATCAGTAGTTTTTGCATCATCTCCGGTTCATCTGCTTCACTTTCGGCTACGTATAATTTAAATTTCTTAATAGGAGAGGTTTTTAACAAAGCAATATCTTGAGCTGATAAGGTAATTATGGAAGATGTTTCAAAGTTTGCATGACTGTCAACTCTAGTAGTTACCTCGGCTGAAGGTTTTTCAATTTTTTTTCCATTTTTTAGTAATAAAATCACCCCCCGTTCTGTTGCCCAAGCACGTGTAATTATCGTATTCAGCGCCATAAAGTAAACCGCGGTTCCATTATTCTTTACGTTTTTGTAGAATCGTATATTTAAACTTTTATTATCTTTTGAATAGGGGGTTGAATAGTTTCTTTCCCCTGTAAAATCATCATATTTATATTCAACTAGCGGGCATGGGTCTTTTTTTAACGAGTCCTCACGCATTTTTTCTTCTATGCAAATTAAGTCTGAAGGACTATATTTTCCGTTTACGAATTCCAATTCAGCATAAAACGTTCCCAATGTTGCATGTGATAATTTGAGAAAATTTCTTGGATAAGTAATAACTTGTTCACATAAAAAAATCTTGTTGGCTAGGGAATCGTAAAGCGTACGAGTTTTATTGTTCGTTAGGAATGGTTTGTTGTTTTTGTCGAATTCACTTTTTTCATAATCCCACCTTAAATTGGCAACTCCATATTCCTTTAAAAATGCCTGATGTTTTAAAGATGTGTCGACAGTGAAATGCTTGCCTGTATAATTAAAGGCAACACTTTGACTATATGATTTAAGACACATTATTAAAAGGAAAATTGTAAGATAAAGGTTTTTCATGTTTGCTAATTTTTTTGGTAAATATAATTCCGGTCTGCGATTAAATCAAATAAATTAATTCTTTATCCCAACTTCACCAGCTCCACTTTAGTAGCCTGCCCCTTGCGCCACGCATCAATTTTATTAATGTAATAGTAGGCGCTATCCTGTTCCAGGTAAACGGGTATCATCAGGTCAAGCTCCAAAATATCGCGCGGGCTCAATAGAAAATAGCGTATTACCTTTTTGGTTTGCTTTAATATTTTCTCCAGTTCGGGGTAGTAGCGCTTGCGCAGGTCGTCAAACTTAAGGCTGGCCTTGCCGTAGGCGAGGGTAAGCTCCGGCGCATCGTCTTTGTAAAAGTAGGGGGTGCTAATGTAATCGTTCACGGTTACACTTTTAACCCCATCAGTAAAGGTTACGGTTTTGCCAAGTGTTCTCAGGTCCAGTTTCTGGTCTATTAAAATTCTCGGGGTAACGCCACTAAATTCATCGTCGGCATTTTCAGCATCCATCATTTTTATTTGTGTTATGGTACCACCGTAGTATGGCCTGTTTAGGCTTGCCCCAAACTGGCTTTCAAACAAATCTGCGGTAGCGGGCAATGTTGCATCAGCAACTTTAATAACGGCATCTGCAAAGCCGGGGGGCAGCACAGCCTCATCGGCCTTGTATTTAAGATAATTGTTCTGCGCATATCCGCCCAGCTGAAAACTGATGCTTTTACCCTGGTCAAGGCATTTTTTGCTCCAGTTTTTGGCAATGGGTATATTTTGTACAACATCATTATACGAATTGAATGCTACAGTGCGCGTGGCGTTATCTGTTTGGCACACAATGCCAAAGCGTTGCAGGGTATCTTTTAGCAGATCTTTTGCAGATACATCCGGAAATATGCGCTCGCACTGTACCTTTTGCGTATACTTAAGCGTTTGGTTCTGCGCCTTTACGCTAAAGGTTGCGCCGGGTTCTATAGTAAAATGCGATGGATTGCCACCCATCCATATGTAGTGCACCTCAAGTGGCTGGCCCTGCTCCAGCTCAACCTCGCACGAAAGCTTCTTTTTGTATATATCTACATAGCCCCGTATGTTTCCGCCGCTGGTTCCGGCATCGCGTACCCAGGTGCCCATATCAAAATTAAAGTCAAGCGCTTCCAGCTCTTTTATTACGCCGTTAACACTGGTTCTGATGGTTACATGCAGATAGGTGGGGTCGCCGGTAATGCGCCCATACATATTTACCTGCGGAAAGTATACCGTTACTTCGTAGTTGGCACGTTGCTTAGCGACAAAAAATGTTCCGTTATATTGGTGCGAGGGATCGGCTATAACGTTGTTAAAAGATAACAAACCGTAAGGGTTATTATTGTTTGGATGATCCAGGTAAATACGGTTAGGGTTTGATGCATACAAACTGATAATATCGGGTTGGTTTTGATAGTCTGTGCCATGATCCCATGATCCATTGCTGAACTGCGCTATCAGCAGCGGATACAGCGGATCATTCAGTAACGAGCCCGAAGCTTTGTAGCCGGTGCTTTGTACAAGTATATCAATAGCCGATTTGATAAAGAAGCCCGGCCTTAAGAAGTTAACATTTATGGGTTTGCTAAAATCTTCATCCATAAAGCCATAATCAACAACCGGATAGATCCAACCACCGGTATATACCTGCGAGTTTACCACGTTGTCAAGCGTCCAGTTATGCTCGTAGCTTTTCCAGAGCGGGCTGTACCTTACGTTTTTACTGTTACCCATTTCATACAGCGAAACCTCAAGCGCGTCAAAAAAATCAACATTGCCTGATAATATGGTAATATTGGCGGTAGCGTTATCAACGCCATTTAATTCGGCAGTGCCGTAAGGAATTATCTCTAGGCCATCCTGCACCAGTTTTGCCTGGTATTTTTTATACGGAAGATCAGAACAAAAAGCCACATCATCCGGAAAACCCAATATACGGCGGTTGTGTTGCGTAAGCGGCAGCTTAAACTGATTAGAGGTATTGCCCTGCTGGTTCTTCACCTCGGCCAGGTTATTTATCTGGAAGGTAAGGGCAATTGGGCTGTCATCGCTCAAGTCGGCTAGTTCATCGTTTATAAAAAGTTGTAATTGATTCATAAGTTAGTTGGCAGTTTTTAGTTTGCAGTTAGCAGCAGGCAGGCGTTGCATATATTTACTGCAAACTTCCCACTGCAAACTGTCTACTGACTTTGTATATTAATTGATGGCAGGTTAAACGTAACACTGAACGGCGCTTGCCCGTTACGGGTTTCGTACTCGCTAAAGGTGGCGGAGTTTAATACTACCGTTTGCCACTTAACCGGATTTTTGTTGACCAGCATTTGCACTTTAGGCGAATATTTAAGGGATTGAAGGCCTTTAATATCATTAACCGAAAGATCCTCGGCCATCACCTTCATTTTTTGCCCTGCCGATTTGCTTATTACTTCTTCCATGCTCTCCTGATTCTCCCAATCGGTAACATAATTTTTAACGATAGTGGCATTCTGCACATCTAACGATATTTCCTGGTTGTACACAAAGCGATAGTAGTTCCATGATCCGGTTAAACCTATCCATCGCAGGTAAACGGAGCTTTGGTCAATAGCTTTGTCAATGCGCACGGTTTGCGTTTGGGTAACCGCGCGGCTTACATCGCTTTCGCCGTTATATTTTATGGCAAGGGTAAAGTAATTTGCATCAGCAGGAAAATCGCTGTTAATCAGTAAACGATTCAATCCAAGTTGCTCTGCTAATGGGGTGGTAGCAATGGTTTGATTGGCTATTATATATTTACCACCATCCTGATTAAGCAACCACGTGTTATCTTCGTTTAATAACGCTATGGTTTCGGTGCCACCGGTTAAAACATTGCGGTTAATGTCAAGCAAACTAAGCTCGCAATACAGCTGAAGGCCCAACAGGTTTTCGCTGTAAATAAAGCCTATATCAAAAGGGTAACCGATAGTGTAAGCAGGTTCGGCAAAATCTGTTATCCAGGCCGCGGGTTGCCCGCCGCCTATCAAATTTTTAAACGGTACGTACGCTGCCATGTTACCGCCGTAATGCTGCCCCAGTTGCCTTGCCGCATACAGTACAAAAAACGTATCGGCAATTTCTGTATAAGGCGATATAACTGTATTGCCGTTCTCGTCATCCCATTGCTGCGCAAAGGAAATCTGATAACTTGCGCTCAGGTTGCTGTCTCGAAAGTTTGTTTTAGTAAAGTCACCCTCGTCTTTAGGGCTTACCAGGCTCTGCAAAAAGGTAGCGATATCTGCCTTAACTACACCGGTGTTGTTGGGCCTGTTAATTGATTCTATCGTTTTTTGCTGACCAGTGGGTGGTTCCTGATAAGTTATTTTTGTTGTAACAGCATAGTACGGCCTGAGCTTATTAATGTTAACAAAGCCAGTAGCGGTTGAAGTAAAAGCAGCGTTAATAATCAGCGTATTATTATTTGATCCGCTTATAACATCAAAAACGCCTCGATAGTCGCCGGCATTTACATAAACCTTGTCGCCGCCGGTTAGTTTATTGGTTGGCGCGTTAATAAGCAATCTGGCTTTATTGGTTGCACTATCAAGGCTAACATCAAAAACTTCAAAATCTTGCCTTTGATACGTAAAAACTATGGGGTTAAATGCCGCGCTCCATCTGCTCACATTGCCTGACAGCGTTACCGATGGGTCCTTGATGAGCAAATTGCTTAAAGTACGCACCGTTACAGTTTTGTTTGCCGCGCATCCCAATGTATTGGCATCGGTAACATAAACCGTTTTTAAACCACCGGTTATGCCTGTAAATACATTTGATGTCTGGAAGTGTTCGTTATCCATACTGTACAGTATGGGCAAATAACTGGATGACGCGTTTACAGTTATTTGTGCATCGGATGCGCCCGGAGCCGACTCGAAGTGATCAATATTAATATTGTTTATATACAGATTGCAGGCCGCTACCGGTGGCGCAGGGTCGGGTACATCCGAAACACCTATTATAAAGTAGTTACGGTAAAACGTAACCACCACATTTCCGTTCTCATCTTGCTGGCTTACATAAGTTGGATGACTTGAGCCTATTTGCAAAGACTGCCCCGGAATGGTAACGGTATTGGTGAAATTCTGCATAACACCATCGCTATATTGATCTATCTGGTAGGTAACCTGTATATTGTTGCCGTTAACGGGCTGGTAAGTAACAGAATCCAGGAGATTTATATAAACATCCGCATAGCGGCTCAGTCCGCTGCTGTCGTAACGCTCGTCAAGATATATATTAGCTATTATAGCCATGTTAATCAGATTAGTAATTTAAAAAATACATAGTAGCTAGGGTTATAGTTAGCGCTACGCCGGTTGTGTTAGCATCAAATTTGTTGTAAACCGGCAGGCATTTGGCTTTTGTTCCGGCCTTAATTTTAAAATAGCGCCCGTCGCTTTCGCGGTAGGTTGATGCTTTTACAATAAACTGATTAGCTAATTTTAACGCCTGGCTAACGTAGGTCTCGTTGTTGGCCGTGTATTGTCCAAACTCGGTTTTAAACAGAAATTCAAGGTTAAGGGTAAAAGTGTTATCTACAGATCCGTTTATATGCGGCGAGAGCTCAATCGACTGCACCGGGTACATAAACACACATGGGAATGATGTTACGTCATCGGCCAGTGTGTTCAGCTCGTTCACGGTACCGTAAGCAAACGCCGGACTATCCGTTAGCGTTTGCACAATAGCTGCTATTTGGTTGCGTATAGGCATGGGTTGGTCATTAGGTTGTTAGTCATTGGTCATTTGGTAATTAGTTTTGGCAGGAGCTTAGTGCTGGGCGTGCAGCAACTCTGAATACTTTCGCTGATACTCGGCTTCGGTTTTGTTTAGGAGCAGTTTAGTAAGAACACGTTCATACGGCGTGTTCATAATATCATCCCATTTGGTCAGATCGCCGCCGGCCAATGCGTTAATGGTGTTGATGTACCTGAAACGCTCAAAGGATTGTATACCTGCTTTTTTTTCCAAAAGGGTAGGAGCCGATGCCAGAAGTTTGTTTTCTGTTTCGATAAGTTGGGATAGCTCATAAAAAAATGTTTGGCAATGGGCAGTGCCTCCGTTACCCGCAGTTGTTTTATGATGTCACAAAAAGCCTCTATTTTATATTCATCATACCTTTCGCCTGTAACCCTGCAATAGAAATAATGAGCCAAAATTTTGCAGCACGCTTTTAACGAAGGATTAAAGTGCTGCTGCCAATCCTCTTCACCATGCGTTTTTATGTGCTCATTTATTTCGGTAGCAATTATATCCCGCGATGCTAGAAAAGCCCCTGCAGGTTCAACAGAAAGGTTATTGATCACCTTAATTTCCAGCGGTGTTTTACTGTGATAAAAGGTTACTTTTTTGGGGATAACATCGCTATTGTACAAGTACCTTATTTGCGTTGAAAGTGAAAGCACCGCCTCGCCAAACACATACAGATCTTCAGCATTCTTAATATTTTGCAACTCATCAATTGCAATGCCCGAAAGTATACTTATGGCATCCAGGTCGCTCAGGTCGGGTTTTTCCTGCATAGCCATAAGCTGGCCCAGCATTAGTTCGTTTAAAAGCGAGGGGATCTTTATATTGATCTTACCCTCAATTGTTTTTAAGGTTTTTTCTATCATATAGATAATAGTTGGTTAAAGGTGTTGCTACTGAATGATTCTGTTTTGTGCGGTAAACGCGACCGGGGTTCTGTACTTCTGTTTACTTTTAACTTATTAAGCGCTACGTACCGCAGCGGATCAATTAAATGGTTCCACCTGTCAACGGGCTCATTAAGCGCCTTGCCCGCCGTATCTGTTCGCCATTTATAACGTTCCAGTTCTTTACGCAGGTTAACGCTGTTACGGGTTATATTCAGCTTGTAACGTTTGAGCAGATCAATAGAGTGTTTAATACTATCGGCGCCTTTTTTGGCACCGCTAACACGCCAACCCAACCTGTTAAGCTCTTCAATTGATTTGGGCTCGGCACTATCGGCAATTATCTCCGTGTTCTTACTTAGGCCCTCTTCTGCTAATCGCAATGAAATATCTTTGTTGGTTAATCTTGTTTCGTACAGCAGCTCGTTTATCCATAACTCGCCCGACTTTTGGTAGACAACTAAGCAGCCGGTCTCATCATTGGTAAAGCCAAAGTCCAGCCCTGCAGCAATAAGCTTAGCATCGGGAGGAATATCATCACATAATAACCAGTTGGTAAGCACCAGGCCGCTAATTTTGCCTGTAAGCCCTCGCGCGTAAACTTTCCATTGCTCCATATCCTCGTCTTTATACGATTCAATTTTTTTACGCATCAGTTCATCCAGAAAAGGATTATGCCTATGGTCTGATATAATTAGTTCCACACCTTCGCGGCCCAGTACATTATCGTGCACCCAAAACGCAGTATTGGGGTTATAATCAATAAAAATTTGCTTTTTTGTACGTAATGATAACTCCGTGTAAACGGCCCAGGTTATACCATTGGCCTCGTTAATAAACAAATAATCGCGCTTTCCCGATTTTGCGTCCTGGGCATCACCGTAGCTCTTAAATTCTATAATGCTGCCATTGTAGAACTCAAATATCCTATCGGTTTTGTTATAACTTTTTACCGCGCTTTTTAGCTCCTCAGATGCATTAAAAATATTCAAAGCATCGCGCAGGGCACCGGCTTTTATATTAGGTATATCCTGTGCAACTACGGTAATAACTTGCTTCTCAGCCTCGCAGGCTTTGCAAAATAAAACCTGCTCAATGGCATAAGTTTTACCGGAGCTGGTGCCACCCTGATTTACAACCACATGCGCGGTTGAGGCATAGTTGAGCTTAAACAGCACAGATGCATTTGCATTCATAGTAGTAAGTGGGTTTTATTGAATTTTGGTTTTTATAATAGAATTACTTCCCGCTCATTCGACGCAGGTTTTGGGCCCGTTTCAACAACTACTACAGTCAATTTTTGAGCAACACCATCTACAGGTTTTTCCGTGTCTGCTTTTTCATTCCAACCCATGTTTTTTAAAGCAAACATGGCACCGCTTGGTGATGGCTGGAGCAGTTTTTTTTCATAGGCGGCTTCAACCTGCAGGCGGGCCCGCTTCAATATGGCCGAGTATCTTCGGTTTTTTTCTAAAGTGTCAAACTCCTCTCGGCTATTAAAACCCAAATGGAATACTAAAGCGCTCATTGTAGCAGGTTCGGCATCACGAATGCAAACTTTTTGTGTTACCTGTTCTTCATCAGGTTTTTTAGCAGGCTTTTTTTCAATAATATATTCCCCTTCAATATACTTAAAGTAACCGTTTACCAGGGCACATAACTCTGCCCTGTTTTTAAATGATATTTTGAAGCTTTTCATTATGTTTTATGTGCCGAATGGCATAGGAGTGATACAAATATAACTAAAATATTTAGCATTTTAAAGCTATTTAAAAATAATTTTCAATTAATGACGTTAAATTTTGTTAAACTTATACTGGCTGCAACATTATGCCCTATATTTGTTAATATGCAGTTTAGCTTATGAAAGCCTTTAAGAGCCTTGTTTTTCTATTTCTGCTTTTGGCTGCATTTACCGCTTGCCAAAAAGAGGATGAAAAACCTGCCGGTTTAAGAGGCGGCTCAAAAAACGATTCGCTAAGCGCCGCCATTAATATCGATGCCCCGGGTACTTTTTTGGCCGTTAAGGGCCTGTTAAAGATAACGGTGGAAGATTCAACCTATATTTTTAACGCAGCTGAGGATTCCATTGCTTTTGTAAGCGTTGATCTGGATAGCACCAAATATTTTGGCATTACGGCTATAAACAAAGCGCACACGGTAAGTTTTGGTATAAGTTCGGCTGGTACTGCAAAGACAGATACCAACACAGTAATTGCCGGAAGCCAGTTGCTGTTTAGCGATGAAGATAATGCCGCCGTGCAATACACACTGTCTAAATACATAAGTACCCGCGACATGGGTAAAATAAATCTGATAAAATTTCAGCAGGATAGTACGCTAACTAAAGGAACCTTTTATACGATACTTTCCAGGCAGGGTAAACCTTCTTCGTATTATAAAACCACCGGCACTTTCGACCTTCGTTCAAAATAGTCCTTACTGAAAAGTACATACAAATATACGTAAAATATTATTATGTTTAATATGCTAAATAGCATATTTTATTGCTGTATCAGCCACTTCATTTTCCACAAGTTGGGTAAGCAGGGTTTTTACCACCGCTTCCCGGGCCCATTGCTGCTCCGTTAATGATGCATCTTCTTTGTACCAACGCACAGGTTGGTTTATTTCTATCCTTGTTTTGTAAATAAACCCTTTACGCGGATGCATTTTTGTGCCTTCGTAACTATTCATGCCCTCTGCCCTGATCACTTTGGCTAATTGCTTTAACGGCAGCGCCAATTCCAGGCATTCCTCCAGTGTGTTTTTAAAGTCGTGCTTATCCTCCAGCCAAAGGGTTAAGACATCGTCAGTAATTTCATGGTCGGCTATGCTGATGCGGCTATAGTCATAATCTACCGATATGATCATCCACCATATCGCGTCTTTTGTTTTTTGAGAGATCTTTATCATTTTAATAATTGGTTTTGCGCCGCGCAAGGCGGGGGGGGTAATAGGTTTGTTTATTTAACGGTCAAAGCGCGGTTTCCAGTTTGGGAAATATTTTTGTATGGCTGCTATTTCGTGCTGATATTTTTCGCAAACAGCTTTGTACGCTTTGTAGCGAAGATGCTTTTCGTGTTGGTCGGCTGGTTCATCGGTATTAGGTGATACCTGATGTTGCAATGCAGAGTAGATAAGGTACATGGTAATAATTTTTCAAGTTTTTACTGTAGTAGTTTTGTATTATTTGCAGCCGGGCTTAGGGCGGTAAATTCATATATTCTTTATTTTCTGTATTTTAATTTGTATTTGTTAAACATAAGTGTTAATATTGTTCCGTTGTGATACAAATATATAAAGATTATTCTGTATTTTAAAGAGAAGCTTCGAAAATTTATTAACAATTATGGAAACATCCGATAAACCAAATAAAATAAAAACCATCAGGCCAGAGACGCTGGAGTTTATCATTTTGTATAACCAATTAAAAGGCAGGGCTTTTACAGGTAATGCACAACTGGCAGATATACTTGGTTTCAACTCTGCAAGTTCTATTACAGAAATAATTAAGAGCCGTCAGAATATCGATCCAGAAAAATTCAAAGTGTTTAAAGAATATTTTAAAGATTTTTTGGAACAGGGTAAAACTGCAGGAGTTGTTAATGTCCCGGCTTACACACAGGGTATCCCTATGTTTGAAGTTTCTGTCACAGCATCGGGCGTAGAGGTATATAATGATATAAATGATAAGCAAGCCGTTGGGCGGATGAATTTCCCCGGTATAGAAGACTGTGATTTTGCTTTGCCTGTATGGGGGCATTCTATGTACCCCTATCTGGAAAACGGTTGTTGGGTAGCACTAAAAATAATTCACGACAAAAAAATATTACCCGGCGAGGTTTATTATATAGAATGGGGAGACTACCGGATGTACAAAAGGCTTTTGGCAGGTAACACGCCCGATGAAGTTATTGCCCACTCAGACAATGTTACCGAGATGATTGGCAACCGGCTTAAGTACGCACCGTTTGTTATTAAAATAGATGATATAAAAAAGCTTTGCCTGGTTAAAGACATCCACAAAAAACATAATCATTAAGTTTTAAAACGCCGTCTGCAAATGCTGTGTATTATTTGTTATAATTGCAGCAATATGTTGTCTGACGAGGGTATAGTAAAACGTATAAAAATTATTGTTAAGGAACATGGCGGCCAACTGGCGCTGGCGGGGGTAATTGGCGTAGACCAGGGTTTTATTAGTAAGGTAATTAATAAAAAACAGGAAGTTAGCTACTATCTTATCCGCAAATTGTGCCTGCAATTAAGGTACTCGCCGGAGTGGCTTATACTGGGAACCGGAGACAAGAATATTAACAAGCCCGAATCTGCTAAGCTCATCACCGAAATTCAGATGATGCGCACCGAGCTGGATATTCTGCATGCACGTATGCGCGCTTTTGAAATGGAGATAAACGAACTTAAGGCTGATCAGAATAAAGGCGACCGCCAGGTAGCCGGTTAAAAAAATAAAAAATTCTCAGTCTAAAATCCTGCTGACATAGGGCTGTCACTGGCCTGTGGTTTCTTTGCATCAACAAAAAGCAACAAGCCATGACAATTATTGAAATCCTTTTAAAAGAAATTGAGCAGGAAGCTCAAACTACCCGTAAGTTCCTTAAACTGATTCCTGAGGACAAGTTTGATTGGAGACCGCATCCCAAAAGCATGAACCTGCAGCAATTAACCACCCACATTGCTGAACTGCCTGCCTGGATAACCATGACAATTACTACGGACGGTTTAGATTTTGCAACCGCTCCCTACGAACCAAGTAAAATAGATAATGTTGCCGACTTACTTGAATTTTTTGAGCAATCATACGCCGACGGCCGTGCGCATTTACAAAACTTTAATGAAGCAGACCTTGAAAAGCGATGGGTGCTCCGCAGCGGCAATCAAATTTTAGTTGACAGGAACAAATACGAAACCATTAGAATGTGTATTGATCAGACTATACACCACAGGGCGCAACTGGGCGTGTTTTTACGCCTGTTAGATATCCCAATCCCCGGCAGCTACGGGCCAAGCGCAGATGAGCTAGGTAAGTAACACAAAAATGTCCCCGGTAATAAAACGCCGGGGACATTTTTATTTGGTGGTATCGCGTTCTACCAGGTCCATGCCGCACTTTGAGCATACACCCGGCTTGTCAGACCCAATGTCTTCGTGCATGGTGCAAACGTATTTATATTTCTTCGCAGCCTGTTTGTTGTCAGTTCCGCTGCATGCGGCCAGGCCCAATACTACAAATGCAAACCCGCTTATTATTATTGATTTCATGAAATTATTTGTTTTTTACAAATGCCGTTAGCCCAAGTAAAGATACTACTAAAATGCCCAGGGCCGCCAGCATACTCACAACATCGCGAATATCTTTGCCTGCCCAGGTCATCCAGAAAAATTTGTGTAAAAATATAAAAGTTAAACCTTCGGCGCGGTCAATTCCGGTTACTTTGGTTGCCAGCTTTGCTGATGTGGTTTCAATATACCAGTCACCATCGTTGGCGTATTTTACCTGTTGAACAGGCAGGCGCTTGTTGATAAAGCCGTAATCGTTGGTAAATTGTTTCACCGGCGTTACATCAGCGAGGGTATATACTTTTTGTGGTCCGCTAACAGGTTCCGCATTTTTGTAATATGCAGCTAAAAACCGGGCAAATACCGCATCCCCATCAGCTAATTCAAGTCCGCTTTGTGTATTAATATAACGTACGTCTTT
>Ga0247740_1000072_pt1 | contig 48564 bp, 53 predicted proteins | sample UWRJL148409B2_FD_180942 | JGI IMG/M metagenome (GOLD analysis project Ga0247740, IMG submission 180942) | Plant litter microbial communities from Arlington Agricultural Research Station in Wisconsin, United States - UWRJ-L148-409B-2 | ecosystem: Environmental > Terrestrial > Plant litter >...
TGTAAGCTAAGGCGCCAACCAAACCGGCACCTATTATGGTAATAACATTAACAGCTGTAATTTCTTCGCCTTTTTTAACCAGTATTTTTTTAACCAGCGCCGTTATGGTCCAAAACAGAAACAAAATTGTGGCTGCACTAGCCAGGGCCGAGCCCATATTAGTCCAATAGGCCACCTTTGTGTTATCGCCCAAAGAGAAGAGCGAAAATACCTTACCAATTATGGTAAACAATGGCGCGCCTGGTTGATGAGCAACTTGCAGGCGATAGATACATGCAATGAACTCGCCGCAATCCCAAAAGCTGGTTGAAGGTTCTAATGTTAAAGTATAGGTTACGGCCGCTACGGCAAAGGCCAGCCAACCAAAAATGTTGTTAATCTTATTAAAGCTCATTGCAGAAATTTACAATTGTGACAATTTAATGAGCCGAAAATAGCAATACGAAGTGATGCGAAAAACGGATGCTCAATGATTTAACATTCTTTAACTTATTGAATGAAAACTACATCGTCCGAAATTGCGTGTCAACCTTAAAAACTTTCAGCGAGGAAGCCACCAATACCTTAAGGTCCGACGCCGGCGATCCTAAGCTCCCAATAGGACATTTCGGCTATCTATCATAACGTCAATATTTTATTTACAAAGTTTACATTTTTATTTACAATCCAAATTCTCCGCATTGGAAAGCGTCAAATAGTTTTGCTGCATATCAGACTTTGATGGGATTAAAAATCATGAAATACACACACTTATGTTTTATTGTTATTGCTTATAAGTCACACTTCCTGTGGACAAAATGAACCTGAACCAGTTAAAGATAATTTCAATTATAATATCAAAGATACTGTGACTTCTTACGGACCCAATACAATGGTTCGCAATGTAAAGCAAGGCAGAAAGGGCACCATTTTGATTGCTGCATCGTGGGGTGGTGTTTTTCGATATGATGGAAAAGTGTTCACCAATATTGCAAGTAAAATAGGTTCACGCAGATACTGGGATGTACTGGAAGATCGACACGGAAATATTTGGTTCGCCACTACTGATTCGGGAGTTTATAATTACAATGGGAAAACCTTTAAACATTTCACCACCAAGGAAGGGCTTGTTAACAATTCGGTTATGAGTATTTACGAAGACAGCGCCGGCATTATTTGGTTTGGTACCGGTTATGGTTTAAGCCGTTACGATGGAAAGTCTTTTCAGAATTTCACCATCAAAGCGGGAGATTTGAGCAATGTTATCAATACTATCATAGAAGACAAGACCGGCAAATTATGTTTGGTACAAGGGGCAATGTTTACACTTATGATGGAAAAGCCTTTACAAAAGTCACCGATAAAAACGGCAAAACCTTTAAGAACGTTTGGGGGATAACCGAAAATAAAAGAGGCAATATTTGGCTTGGTTCCGATGGTCTTTTGCGTTATGACGGCAGAACCTTTACTAAGGTCTCGCGGACGGGTGCTAAGATAATCGAAGATAAAAAAGGAAATATCTGGACTATCGGTGCTATAAATGCTTCCACTTGGGCACTTTATGCAAATGGGTGATTTAGTAGACAGTAAACGGATTAGCGACCCTGCATGTGGTAGCGGCAGGATGTTGCTTGCAGCAGGTAAACTTAATCGTAGTAGCTTGTTGTACGGAGCAGACCTGGATAATGGTAACGAATGTAGTTAACTTTTATATCTTTATCCTATTCCGATAAGAAATACGCAATAGCTGCTTTTGACTGTTTAAGGCGGTGCTTATTCCCAAAAGTGTTTATTCATCACTTTCATATTTTTTTTTTCCACTCTTCCTTTAATTGCGTTAGCCGTCTTGTTCTGAAATATGGAAAAAGACGAGCTGCAATTGCTGTTTAAAAAATATCGGGAGGGTCGCTGTTCGGAGGAGGAGCGGGCTTTGCTGGTGGCTTGGTATTTGGAATACAATGACCGGGATGTGGTGGAGATTTCGCCGCGGAGGGTGGAGGTGGTGGGGAGGCAGGTGTTCAGGGAGCTACCGGGGAATGAGGGGGGGTGCTGGGGATGGGTTGGCGCTTGGTGGCGGCTGCGGCGGTGATCGGGGTGTTGATGACTTTGGGAATTCATTTTTGGATGCCGGATCGGATGGAGCGGAAAGTGGCGCGGGTGGAGGCGATCGGGCCGGGTTCGGATAAGGCGGTGGTGACGCTTGCGGATGGGAGGCGGATCGTGTTGGATGAGGTGGGAACGGGGCCGTTGGCGGAGCATTTTATGATATCGGATGGAGGTTTGGACGTGCGTCCATCGACAGGGATATATAGGCGCTTCGCCTAAGATGCGCAGGATCTTTGAGATGAGCCGTAAGGAACATTTATCCCATAAGGAGATTGCGGAGCGCTTGTCGGTTTCTGAAAACGATGTTTCCAAACAGGTGAACAATGCGCTGAGAATTTTGCGGACAAAACTCGGCCTGGCGGCTTTTTTTTGGTTTTTGTTTATTAAATGAGGGCAACGACGATTTGATTCTTTCATTTTAATACCTATTTTTGGTGGTATGTCCTCCCATTGGAAAAATATTATAAAAAAGCCGGATTGATTGGCGCTGCTGTTTAGTAGTCCTTTTATTCATTTTTTAATATTTTTTCATGAGAACCATCATCGAACCATTTAAGATCAAATCGGTTGAGCCAATTCATTTTACGACGCCGGAGGAGCGCGCCGTTTTATTACAGGAAGCCTTCTATAATCCATTTTTATTAAAAGCCAGGGATGTCATCATTGATTTGCTGACCGATAGCGGCACGGGCGCCATGAGCAGCGAGCAATGGGCGGCTATCATGCGCGGCGACGAGAGTTATGCTGGTAGCGATAGCTTTTTCCGTTTTGAGACTGCGGTTAGGGAGCTGACCGCCATGTCCTATATTATTCCCGTTCACCAGGGACGCGCGGCGGAAAAGATCCTGTTTACCATAAAGGGTGGCAAGGGGAAGTTTGTGGTCAGCAATACTTTGTTTGATACCACACGGGCAAATATCGAGTTTTCAGGTGCTTTAGGCGTGGATCTTTTAACGGAGGCCAGTAAGGATCCTTCGGTGTCTGCGCCGTTCAAGGGGAATATGGATACGGTGAAACTGGAAGCGTTTATTGAAGAGAACGGTGCTGAGAATATTTCGCTCGTGATCCTGACGGTTACCAATAATTCAGGTGGCGGGCAGCCGGTGAGCATGGCCAATGTTAGAGCGGTAAAGGTTATCTGTGCGCAGCATAACATTCCTTTTTTTATTGATGCCTGCCGCTTTGCCGAGAACTGTTATTTTATTAAGCAGCGCGAGCCGGGTTTTGAAAACAGAACGATACTGGAGATTGCGCAGGAGTTGTTTTCTTATGCGGATGGCTGTACGATGAGCGCCAAAAAGGATGCTTTTGCCAATATTGGTGGATTTCTGGCGGTGCATGATCAACAGCTGGCGGAAGAGTGCCGCAATTTACTGATCATCACGGAAGGTTTCCCTACGTATGGCGGGCTGGCAGGTCGTGATCTGGATGCGATCGCGATCGGCCTTAGGGAGATCGTACAGGAGGATTATTTGAAATACCGGATCCGAAGCATTGAATATATCGGCGAAAAGCTGGATCAATATGGTATCCCTTATTTAAAGCCCACCGGAGGACATGCCATCTACCTGGATGCAAAGGCATTTTTACCACATATACCGGTGACCTCCTTCCCCGGGCAGGCGCTTTGTGCTGCATTGTACCTGGAAGGCGGGATCAGGGGGGTCGAGATCGGCTCTGTGATGTTTGGCGAACATGCGCAACAGGAACTCGTCAGGCTGGCAATACCCCGGCGAACCTATACACAGAGCCATATGGATTATCTGGCGGAGGTGATCATTGCGGTTTTTGAAAACCGGCAGGAGATCAGGGGAATGAAGATCACCTACGAAACGCCCTACCTGCGCCATTTCACCGCCCGCTTTGCTCTGTTATAAATTACGTAGGAGCGTCCTCATTTTCCGAGGGGCTTGCTTTTGTTTGGGGTGTTGATGACCTTGGTGATTCATTTTTGGGGGCCGGATGGGGTGGCGGCAGGGTGGCGCGGAAGGAGGTGATCTTATTTTTTTTTAGAAATTCGATAGTTGCGATATTAATTACAAATTGTAAGCTCCACAGTTAGCACGTCACCTTTTTTCCACTTTATCCATCCCTCAACTTGTTTATAACCTTCGTCTTCACCGGAGCAGTTTTTTACTGATCGGATCTTTATCTCGTCGCCTTTTACTTGTGTTACCCGGTATAGCATCTCTTGGTTCATACCTGCTGCTGGTAGCCTATTGCACGATTTAAGTCTTACGTTCTGAAGTTTCAAATAATCGTCCCATTGATTAAAAGTAAACTTCGCGTCTGCCTTTTTTACTTTTCGTTTTTCCTTATTTACATAAATAATAAGGTAATCCTTATCCGTACCGATAGCTTCCGCATCAAAGTCAAATTGCATAAAATCGTCTACCGGCACTACCGCCCTTGCAATTATTTTGGCTGGCATGTCCAGCATGTAAAAGCCATGACCTTCATTATACACCAGGAAGCCAAATTGCGACCCATCTTCGTTGTAAATATCCAGGCGGCCATTCACCTCCAATTGAAACGATATGACGCCCACTCCGCGCAATTTATCTTCGGTATAACTGCAGGTGGCTTTGTCCGAGTATATCAGTGTTTCAGTTACCTTACAATCGCCTGCAACGGGGGCGCTTTCAGGCGCTTCAGCGCGTGGAGTTTCGGCGAGTACAGCTTGTATGGTGTCTGTGCCGTCCTGCTGCTTTTTATGAGTGTTTCCGCAGCCGTCAATAAAAACGAGGCTCAGTATTGCCAACAATATCTTGAAATGAGTGTTACCAGTTAAATTCATTTAGTAGTTATCAAATGCCTTGTTGAGGAAACCTAACCATCCCGGCACTTATAATGTTTGTAGATAACCGCTGATAAATTTAAAGCATTTACTTATTATGCAAGAAACCGTTTCTGTAGATGAAGCGATCAAAAAAGGGATTTATACGGTTAACCTGCCGGCGCTTTTGATCTTTATGACCGGACTGATCGCGTCTTTTGCTATGGCCTTTATATTTTTTCGTCCGTATGAAATGATAATTGGTCTGATCGTTAGTTCAGTAGTGGCAGTGGCCTACCGAGCAACCATGGCAGCTAGGTGGCGGATCTGGGCTTTTGATACGGTGCGTAATGTGCATGAGCTGCACGAGCGCGCTTTGTCGGAAAAGCTCATGTATTTAACTAACAGGCCGGGCTTTGGCATCATAAATTATACTACAGTGCGTCAGCAGGAACAATGGGAACAACTTCAGGCGAAGTTTCAGCAGCCGGATATCTTTCTGGATGATCGATCCGTGCCAGCAGAAACGATGATCCGGTATTCCATATTCAAATACGTGATCTGGACTATCCTGTTTTTATTAATGACAATTTTGGGGATTTACTTATGTTCCCTTGGTCGTGTGATATCTTACATCGTTGGGATCCCGCTTATCTTTATAGGCGCGGTGAATAGTTATAGGAGGATCAAAAACATGTTTAACCGTGAGCCTCAAATCATCCTTAATAATGAGGGCATCCGCACCGCAGATGCACCCTTTTATACATGGAACGAGATAATTAACGAAAAAACGATTAGGGAAGGGACTGGTAAATATGCGATGCACTATCTCTGTTATGATCACCCAAAGGGAAGCAACAAATTTCATTTGAAAGATCTGGACGTGGGTTTTATGCGATTGCAAAAATTATTACGTCTGTATCGTGGCAGAAATCTCGTTGTCAATCAATTACCTGAATGATATGCAGAAGAGAATAATTAATATTTTCCTGGTTATCTCGCTGTTAATTCCATTTTACAGTTGTAATCAGCAAAAGGAACTAGCTATAGCACCAATAAATGAAGAATTCAACAACGAATATCTCACTGGTAAAGGCTTAGACACAAATTTTTTTAATACCACTGATGTGATGCAATATTATCAGGTAACCAATTATGGTGGTTTGAAGGCTGACCAGATCCTCGCCAACTTGCATGATTTCGCACTGGCGAGCTATCCAGCAAGCAAACTAGCTGATATTCAAACACTGTCTTTGTTATTTTATAAAAAGGCGCTGTTTGTTGATTACCGTGATCAGTTGTATGAGTCGGCAAGAGATAATGACACCAGGCGGTTATATGATTACGGCGATGAGTTATTAGCGAATATAAGCTTTGAACGAATAAAAGACGATTCCCGGAAAATGTCGTTGAAAAAAAATCTTTACAATAAAGGCAAATTTGAGAAAGAGACGATTGATACTATTTCAGTACAATAGTGAACGTTAACCCGACAAGTATTAGCATGACAACAGTTGTTATTGAGCGCCAGGGCGGCAAATAATAGCTCTTTGATGTTTCTCCATTTTCATTTGATAGGGATGATTAGGGTTTATTTTTATAAAACAACAAAGCTAGCGACCGGCTCTTTTCCCGGTAATTTGCACGGATGGTTTTTGGCGCCTCTGCTTCTTCGTTTATGCCAGTTAGTATGATCTTCCGCTTATCTGCGCCTAAGCTTAAACTCAATACAAAGGTGCCATTAGCTTCGGGTGTACTGTTCTGTGGAGTAAATAATTGTGTTTTTTGATGGGTGCGGATCAACCTGATCTTGCTGGCACCGACATATCCGTCCGCGTAATCCAAATGAAATACGCCATTTTTAATTTTCGCGGTATATTTAACGGTTTCATACGCTTTAGCTTGTTGAGCAATTGCCGCGCTTTCAGAAAAACAAAAGCTGCCAAAAAGGATAATTTGGATTAAGATTTTTTTCATCACTTATAATTCGAAGTTTCGGATCTGCTTTTTTTTGCTACCGCTACGGCCTCCTGAATGGCTTCAAAACAGCGCATTTTTTCGTTTTCTGATAACAGCAAAACGATCTTATGTGTTTCAGAATCTGTCCTTATATTGATCACCCGGTTCACCAGGAATTGTTGCTCAGTGTCCATATGCGTGATATCAAGGTAGCTGATGTCGCGATAATTTTCGGAAAAAAGGACCCCGCCGCGTACGCCGCCACGCAAATAACGCAGGCCCGAGCGATTGATCTCTAACTGTACTTTTTTATAAAGGCCCTTAAACATCCAATAGGCGAAGAAAGGAAGAGCAAGCGCTCCAACGGACGCGCCCAACATGAACTTCGCCGTTTGACTCCAATGCTGCCAAAAGTCTGCTGGCCGTTCTTCATATAAGTTTACAATAGTCCATATGAGTATGTAAAACGCCCCAGCGAATAAAAGCCCAAAAAAACAATAGCGCCAAAAGGCGATGTAAACAACGGTCTTACCATCAGGTCTTTTTTCGATCAGATTATACATCATTGAATGTCAAGTTTATCCCTACTTATTAAACGGTATACCCAAATCTGATAAGATACTGGGCGCCATAAATCCCGCAACAAAACCACCGATAATGCAAAACGCACAAAGTACGAAGAGCGGTATAGCACCAATCATGTAATATAAGGGGCGGCTTTCCCGCACTTGTATAAAATACTGGCTGTAGTCTACCGGCGTATCGGGGAATAATTTCAAGAACAGCCGCTCAAAAAAAGAAACGCCCGATCCCTCCACAATTTGAATGCTGTACTTTCCGGGTTCAGCATAGAACCGGTTGGTTTCCACCCGTGCGGTATCCAGGCTATTAAGATAAGGGCGGAAAATAGATGGTCCCATGGAAACCATCCCGTCGGATGGTTCGTGAAAAAGCTTTAAAATGAATTTATCAATCGCAGTACGTTGAAATAACCGGCCTCGGTGCCAAACAGCGTAGACGCCCGCATTCTTAATTTCAAAATAGATATGTTTATCGGTAAAAGGTTTTTCCGCAATTATCTCGCCGTTAAATACATGCTTCAGCATATGGATAGCTTTGACAAGTATAAATATGCCTACCGGTACTAAACAAAAGAAAAGTATTCTGAATATCGTTAAGCTCATAATATGTTCTCTGATAGAAACCGCATTCACTGTCCAAAGTTTCGTTTAAGGGCAACAAAAGGAAGGCAAATGTTGCTGCTGCAGCGCATCGTAATGGTCGTCCGCCTGTTTTCCTTTTGTTCCCCATAACACTGAATTTAATGTGTTTTTGAAGGGCCGTATTTAACCACTAATGTTTGGCAGGTTTTTCAGTATTTCATGCTGGTACATCTTACCGATCGGTAATTCGATGGTGCCGAGCTGTACGTGTGTATTCGTATAGGCGCTTAATTTTTTTACGGCAATGATAAAAGAACGATGGATGCGGAGGAAACCGGTAGCCGGCAGCATGGCTTCCAGTGCTGCCATTGAATATTTGGTAATCACAGGCTCGCCCGAAGTTATGATCTTTACGTAATCTTTAAGGCTCTCGATATACAGGACGTCCTTAAGCATAACCTTAACCATTTTACGATCGGCACGGAAATACAAAAAGTTGTCTTCCGTAGCCAAAAGTGGTTCCGGTGTTAATGAAGGAAAGACTTGCTGTGGAATGGCCCGGTTCACAGCTTTGACAAAACGTTCAAATTTAATCGGTTTCAGCAGGTAGTCCGTGGCCTGCAATTCGTAGCTTTCCAACGCGTGTTCAGCAAATGCCGTCGTGAAAATGATCTTAGGCGGGTTAACCAATGTGCTCACCAGTTCTATTCCGTTGAGTTGTGGCATGCGGATATCTAAAAACAGAATATCAACAGGATGGGCATGCAGGAAGGGAATAACCTGTAAGGCGTTGCCGCATTCCCCGGCCAGGTGCAGCATCGGCAGTTTTTGAATATAACGTTTCAATACCTCTCTTGCGGGCGGTTCATCATCAACTATGAGGCAGTTATATACGGGCAGGCTCATGGAGTTCAAGCATTAAATTTACAATATACATTTCATCTTCGGCAATGATCTGCAGATCATATTTACCGGGATACAAGAGTGCCAGACGGCGACGCGCATTGGCGATACCTATGCCGCCGCTTTCTGCTTTCCTGATCGCGGCTTTCCCGTTGATCAGTTTCAGGTGCATGGTTTCGCCGGCCATATGCAATTGGATATTGATCCAGGGCCTGTCTAGCATATGGCTGGCACCGTGTTTAAAACAGTTTTCTATAAAGGGCAGGATTAGTAAAGGGGCGATCTGCAAATCCGGATGGATCGCAGGAATTTGCAGAATTACCTCCAGGTCATTTCCGTATCGCTGTTTTTCCAGGTCGATATATTCATGCATCATTTGCAGTTCCTGTTTTAGTGGCACCCGTGGCTCGTTGCAAGAATAAAGCATATACCGCAACAGCGTAGACAGCCCCAGCAGCATATCGGCGGCTACAGGTGCCGTATCCTGGGCATGCGCATAAATATTGTTGAGCGTATTGAACAGAAAATGTGGATGCAACTGCGCCTTTAACAATTGCAGTTCGGCAATGGTCTTCTCCTGCTGCTTTTCATAAAAATATTTGATGAGCTTGATGGACGCGGCCAGCCCCCCGATCGTAATGCTGCCACGCAGACCCGAGATCCAGGCCATAAACAGTTGAATGCGGAAAGGCGTGGGGATAATACCTGGTATTAAACCGGGGTGCCCGATCAAATATTGCCGGCGGAAATATTCTACGGTGGTCAAAGACAGCAGCGCTGAGAGGCCGCCCGTTAAAAACAGTAACCCAAATACGGCCAGTATCGCTTTAAAATATTTTGCCGGGATGATCAGTTTGGGAATCACCAGATAATTCAGAAAATAGGCTAAAAATAAGGACGGCAATAGATACCAGAAACTCTCGCCAAGGTTGACCCCGATACGTTGCCAGAAGCTGAGGTTAGTTAGGATAGGCGATGGGGTGAACGAATACAGGTAAACCTGAAATAAATACCAGCTTACCCAGAATGCCAGATGGCGGCACAAACGCCAGGGTGTCCTGCGGGAAAATACGAAGTCCGGTTGCGCCATGATGGTTAAAGGTACGGACAATACCTTATCCTCATCAACAAAATAGACCAACAGTAGTATCGCAGTGATCAAGGCATTTTATCGTCGACGAAGTTATTTAGGCCGCATCAAACAGCTTTATAACCCTTCGCCGGCCGCGGTGGTCTACTTAACAAAAAAAGAAAAAAAATGCACTATAGCTTTGACTAAACATCAAATCTAAAAATATGAAAAAGCTAATCATGATCTGCATTGTGCTCATCAGCACAAGTACTTTAAAAGCGCAAACGCGCACTGCCGATGAAGCCGCCATCGAAAAAACATGGGCCAGATTCGGCAACAGCTGGCGGAACAAAGATTTTAGTGATATGAAAGACTACATGACGCCCGACTGTCACTGGATCAATGTAGTGGGCATGCACTGGCATAATTTAAAGGAAGTGCAGTTCGCCCATCAGGCGTTTATCGATGCTTTTTTAAAAGATGCAGGTTCGGTTGACAAAAGTAGTGATCTGCGTTTTGTGACTAATGACGTGGCCGTCATGTACCGGGTAACACACATCGGGGCGTTCTTCCCGCCCGATGGCGTTGATCATGGCAATAACAAACAAGGTGATAAAGACAATATCGCGACCATCGTTTTCGTCAGGCAGAATGGTAAATGGCTTATCGCCTCGGGACATAACAGTGACGTGATAGCCCAGGCGGCCACCAGTGATCCGGTATTGCATATGAATAAATAAAATCAACGCATGAAAAAGCCTTTTAGTGAGCGACATGGTAAAAGCCCGTCCCTGGAGGATTTAACGGAAGTGAGGGACAACATCTCAATAAACTGGCCTTATGTGGCAGGCCTTGCACCATTGGGGAATTCGGCGATGCCGGTGATCAAAATGGGCAATGCGACTGGGCCGCCTGTGTCGATCATGCCAAAAGCAAAGGCTGGCCCGTAATCGGCTGGTGCTGGAACGGAGACGGTGAACAATCCAACATGGTTTCGTCCGCCTGGAAAGACGACCCCAGTGCCCAGCAATTCACAAAAAGCCCATTTTTCATACCGTCTACGGGAAGCTCGGCGGTCAAAGCGAGGTTTAAACAGCCCGAACCGCCGAGCGCTGATTCATTAACTAAAAAGAACGCCTCTCCAGGCATCGTCCTCAGGAATACCCGGTTTACGTTTGCCAAAGACCTGAACGATAATTTCGCCATTCTTATCAAATACCTCAAGGCTATGTACAGCGCCGTCGGTAGTTGGCTTTTTAACCAGCCATACTGATGTAATGCCATCCTCGCGCAAATGCATGTTAAACTCAGGGTCAAGCACGTTGAACCACGGACCGGTTTGCACCAGACGTTTTATTTCGCCGGTGTGTATTTGTATGCAACCCGCGCTGCCCGTGAATACCATAACAGGCAGGCTGGTTTCAGAGGCTTTGGTTAGTATATTTTTAAAGGCATCAACGCTTATCTGCGTGGCATGGCCTTCGGGTGCAAGGCGTAAGGCTTGCGTACGGGTAAGCTCAAAGTTTTTTAGCATGCCGAAAAACTCGTGGGTATCTTTTAAACCCAGCCACGCATCCTGAAATGCTTTAATATCTACCTCAAGATCCGGTTTCTCAAATGCCGGTGCAGCGGTAGTTTTGATAACCATCTCCTGTTGCTGCTCATCAGCTTTGTATTTGGCTACCAATTGGTGGTAAGCGTCAATATCGCTTTTTTCTGTAAGATAGATTTTATGCACCGCTGTACCATCGGCATCAAAAAACTGCAGGCTAAGGCGCCCGCTCTCATTAACAGCGAAGCCAAAGTGCCAGCGGTTCATGAATAACCGCAGGTCAATATCAGGGGTTACAATTAATCCAACCGGGCCATTAAAACCAACTTTGGTATAAATGCCTTTGCGCTCATGCACGCAATGGTCATTGCGGGTTAAAGCCATAACATAGCCCAGGGTGTTTACTTCTTTTAACAGCTCCTGGAAATCGGGTTTTAATAAGGTGTTGCTATTGCCAGAATCGGTGTTAACCAACTCGGCTTCGCTTACGCCCAATTTTGTGGCTGCGTCGCGTATGCGTAATTTGGGTTCCTGGCTTTTTAGCTGCTCCCATTGTTCTTTTAAGGTTGTTAGTGTATTTTCCATTGTTATTGTTTTTATATTATACCAATAAGCCGCTGGGAATAACCAGCGGACATTTAAACTCTTCGCATTCCATCAGCCTTACTTTTATGCTGAATGCTTCGTGAATATTTTCGCAATTGATGACGTTCAATGGCGCGCCCAATGCCACCGTTTTGCCGTTTTTGAGGATGAGGATCTGATCTGCATATTGCGATGCGAAATTGATATCATGCAAAATGCTGATGACGATATATCCCCTGTTAGCCATACTGCGCGCCAGTTGCAATATTTGCTGCTGGTACAACAGATCCAACCCATTGGTAGGCTCATCCAGAAACAGGAAAGCGTTGGGGCGGTCATAGATCTGGGCGATAACCCTTGCCAGTTGCACCCGCTGCTGTTCGCCGCCTGATAGGGTATTGTAATCGCGCATCGCTAAATGCGTAATGCCCGTTTCGGCCATCACCTTTTCCATCACCTCAAAATCATGCGCGGATGGCTTGTTCTCAAAATGCGGATAACGGCCCATCATCACCAACTCTTTCACCGTAAACATTACACTCACGGTGTTATGCTGGGTAAGTACAGCCCTAAGTATTGCCATGTCGTGGATAGAGTAGGTAGCAATGTCTTTTTCGTTAAAGCTGATGTTGCCGAATGTGGGATTCATCTCTCCACAAAGCAGTTTTAACAATGTGCTTTTGCCCGCGCCATTAGCGCCAATAACGGCCAGCATCTCGCCAGGGACAAGCTTGAATGATGCATTATCCAGTATTTTTTTATTCCCTACCTGATAGGTTAAGTTTTTTACCGCTATCATAATATCTGCTGTTTTTTAAGCTGAGAGTAGATCATATAGATAAATATGGGCGATCCACCTATTGCTGTAACTATGCCAATAGGCAACTCTGCAGGGGCTACTATTGTGCGCGATAGTAGATCAGAAAACGACAACGCCGCTGCACCCAGTATGGCTGATGCCGGTACGATCAGCCGGTTATCAGCCCCGAAAGCCATCCTGAGAATATGCGGTATAACCAATCCGATAAAACTGATCAAGCCGGCCACCGCCACCGATGCGCCAACCGACATAGTAGATAAAACGATCACCACGGTTTTGGTGCGGTTTACTCTTATACCCATGTGCGCGGCCTGCGCTTCTCCCAAAGCAATAGCGTTTAACGATTTACCCAGAAACGGCAAGCCGATAAGCGGAATAATAATGAACGGAAATGCGCTGCTGAAAGAGATCCAGCTTGCGCCGCCCAGGCTACCTAAACTCCAGAAAGTTATGTTACGCAACTGCTCGTCTGTGGATAGGTAGGTCAATAAGCCGGTAAATGCAAATGCTATCGCGTTTATAGCTATACCCATTAGCAGCAGGGCAGTAATTACAGTTTTGCCGTTGTGCATAGCCAGGCGGTAAACCGTAAGCGTGGTAATAAATGCGCCCACAAATGCTGCTACAGCAAGCACATAATAACCATACACATTGCCTATGGCATTCAATAAAGGGCCGCCAAAAACTATAGTTAAGGCAGCAGCTAAAGTTGCACCGGCAGATATACCGATCAATCCGGGTTCAGCCAAGGGGTTGCGAAATAGCCCTTGTAACGATGCGCCCGAAATAGCCAGCGCAGCGCCAATTAAAGCGCCTAACAATACCCGCGGTAACCTTATATTTAGTAGTACGGCAGTTTGCTGGGTTGTGTATAATTGCTGGGTGCTTAAGCCGGTATAGTTAGCCAGCATTGACCAAAATTGTGGCAGACTTATGTTTACAGCGCCCACACAAACAGCCCCAACCATTGACGCTATTAAAAACAGCGTTAAGCCTGTAAAAATTAATTTATAGCTTTTAAACACGCCGCTTATTTTAACTTTTGTGATAATTGCGCAACCGCTTGCCCTAAACGCGGACCAAAGCCGGTTAGCAGTTCACCTTCCATCGTGATGAATTTTTTGTTTTTGCCTGCTTTTGTTTGGTTAATGCCTTGTACCTGCTGCAAGCCTGAAACCCCGCCCAGGCTTTCCATACCGCTGCTGAATAGCAGGATAGCATCCGGATCGGCTGCGACCAATGCTTCAGGGGTAAGCGGCTTGTAATCTGTAAAGCCATTAACGGCATTTTGACCGCCTGCCAGTGCAATTATTTTTTCAACCGATGTGCCTTCGCCACCCACCATCATGGTGCCGGTGCCACGTGCATAAATAAACAGCACTTTGGGTTTAGCGGCGGTTTTGCTTAGCTTGTTAGCTGCAGCCAATTCGCCGTTCAGTTTGCTTATCATAGCATCACCCTGTTTAGGTGCGCCAAACGCAGCAGCAACTTCTTTTATCAGTTTACGGGTACCATCAGCAGTAAATTCCTGGTTAAATAAAACCAGTTTAATACCTGCACCTTTTAATTGCGCAGCCAGTTCGGGTTTAACCTCAGTGGTAAGTGCTGTAACAACGTCAGGCTGTAGAGCGATTATGCCTTCGGCAGATATGGTACGGTTGTGGCCAACCTTTGGTTTACGTTTCATACTTTCAGGGTAGTTGCTGGTAATGTCTGTACCAATAACGTTTTGTTCCTGCCCAATGCCCGCCAAAATTTCGCTGATGGTGCCGTTAAGCGAGATGATCTTAAGCGCTGCCGGTTTATTAGCAGCTTTGACGGTAAAGGTTGGCGCGGTAAGGATCAACCCTAACGCAAGTATTAATCTTTTTATGTTCATTTTATTTTTAATTACTTATTAAACTGTAAAAACGGCCCCTCCTGAGCGGAACCGTTCTTGTTTTTTGTTAACTGTTTATCAGTAGGCTATGCGCCTTTTTTAACAAGAGCATACTGAATTTTAGGATATCCCCGGGTCCCGCCGTCCTGGGTGGTGAAACTGATAAATTTTAGTTTGTACACATTACCTGCGATATCCTTGATTACATAGAAACGGTCTGTTTTAACGCCTACTGTACCTTGTGTAATTCTCCAGTTAGAACCTATGGTATTGCGGCTATTGCTGAAGGTAGTGGTAGCAATATTGCTTTCAGCATAAGTATTGTAACTGCCCAGCACTTCGGCTGATTGAACACCGGCCAGATGATTGATAAATACCAGGTCAGAAAAAGCATAAGGCGTGGTGCCGGTGAAATAAATACTGTAGCCCCAAGTAAAGTCCCAACGGTCTTTTAAAGGCTCGACACTTGTAGCACCGGTATCAAATGATATAAAACTAAAGTTGCTAGCTGTGTTTTTGCTAATGGCAAGAGTTTTGAAAGTAGTTTCGGTAAGCTTTGCGTACTGTAAGGTGTAGCCGGCAGTGCCGTTGCGTAATACTCGTATTTTGTAGACGTCTGCCAATAGTGGAGTTGCACCAACGCCATTTGCACGGCTAATCACGTATACCTTATTGTCAGCATCAGTTGCAGATACTGCGGGGATAGCTGTTTTGGTTAGGTCGCCGGTAACATCATCGAATAAGGCAAATGTACCTTTCCCCTGGCCAAGTTCCAGGTTTGCAAGCGTAACGTCGGCTGCGGTTACAGCATTTATATCCGTTTTATTTACCGCTATTACAGATGCCGCATTAGCGTTATTCAGGATCACTCTGAAATCTGTACCGCTGTAAAAGCCAAGATCCCAGCTGTTACGCTTAACAGACGTTTGCGCGTTCGCGCTCAGATCAACATATACGGAGTTAACGGCCGCCGAGCCGCCATCGCCGCCGTTCAAGGTGAGTTCAGAACCGGTTGAAGTGATAGCCGAGAAGCTTAGTTTTAACTCAGTAGTTGTACCCAACACAATAGGTGAGCCGGCTGATTTAACTTTGAAGGTAAGCGACTCGTTGCCTTGCAAAAAGATGCCCGCTTTTTTAAGCACTTTGAAGGTAACCGAGCTGCTTCCGGCCGGTATAGTAAGGCTTAGGGAGTTAGCTGTGGCAGCAGGTTCGGTAGTAAACTCGGTGCCGTATGCCACACCGCTTCCGGTTAGGTCAACGACAACAGGTATAGCTATATCGGTTGCGCGGTTAAGGTTGAGCGAGATATTGATAGAAGCATCAGCAGTGCCTAAACCTTGTGTTGATGCCGAAAAGCCAAGTGTGTTATCCGGTAATCCAGGGTCGGCCTTTTTACAGGCTACGCTCATTAGCAACGCAAACCCTAATAGATAACTAAGTAAATTTTTCATGATGTTGTATTGATTTATGTGTAATTTTTAATTGTGCTGTTTTAGTTTTTACTGTATTGAAAGCTCAAGCCCAGGAAATAAGACCTGCCGTAACCCATGGGTATGGGTCCGCCTGTACTGTGCGCGCCACCAATGTTGCCTGATGTGTTGAACACATTGGTTACGTTGAATAAATTTTTAACCCCGCCTGATAAGGTTATCACCTTGTTTATATATTTATTAATAGTGAAATCTCCGGTATGAAATGCTGCCCGTTCTGCCAGGGTAACCGTTTGTACGCCGCTAACATTGGTCAATTCATAAACAGGGAGCTTGCCATTGTATTTATAAAACAGGCTTAACTCTGTTTTAATCGCTTTAATGCTGTAAAGAATACTGCTGTTAATTTCGGGGTACCAGGTATATCCGGGCGGAGTATAGCCACTCTCTGTGAACTCGTTATAAACACCGGTGTAAGAAAATCCCGCCTTTGCCTGCACATTTTTAAAGTTTAAAGTGCTCTCAAACGTTCCGCCTGTGGTTTTATACTTAGCAATATTAAGGTAAGTAGATAACGCACGGTTAGCGGGATCAAAACCAATTGCTATCATGTTATCAAAATAGTTGTAAAAGCCTCCAACTGTTGAGCGAATTTTCAAGGCGTCGTTGTTGGAAGTTTGCCAGCTTAACGAGCCATTAAAGCTGTGCGAATACTCCGCCTTCAATTTATCGTTACCGATAATAGCGTGGCTGGCATCAATAAAGTTAAAGTACAGTTCGCGCAGGGCCGGCGATCTGAAACCCCGCGCATAAGCCACACGCAGATCTAAATTGTTTGACAGTTTTATCTTGCCGTTTATTGAAGGTATTACGGGTGGTGCATCATACGCCGAGTTTTTGGTAAATCGTGCTCCGGGCCGTAAACTTATAGTCGGAGTTACTAAAATCTCCGACGAAACAAAAAAAGCATAGTCATTAATAACCGGTGTGCCTGTGATGCGGGCACCGCTACTGCCGGTTAAGTTCATTTCTACACCCGGTTGTATGGATACCTTGTCGCTAAGTTTGTACTGCGCGGTACCGCGGAAAAATTTAGTATCGAATATTGATTTATCCTGCTCACCAATACCTACGGTTAGCCTGCGGTCGCCTGTCAACAAATCAACACTGGTGGTTTGTGTGCGGCGGCTGTAGTCGGTATAAGATGCTGCACCGTTAAAACTCAGTTTATTGTTGATTTGCCACTCCGCCTGTAGCTGGTGCATCCAGCGGTTGGTTAAATATTTTTGATCTATTTGGGTATTGGTACCACTGTTTACCCTGCTGTTAAGCAGTGTTTCATCCTCCCCATCAAAACGATACCATAAATGCAGCGTGTTGCTCCGGTAGCCCGCAACCGCGATGCCCATTAGCTGGTCTTTTGGCATCCAGCCCAAACTGGCGCCGTTAAAATTATTGCGGGTTACGTTAGCACCCAATTGCAGGCCTTTGTGCTCCCAGTTTACACCCACGTTTTCATGGTGGGTACCTGCACCATCAAAAGCCTGGTATTTTTTACCGACGGTTTCTTCCTGTACGCGGCCATATACCCGCAGGCTTTCGCCGCCCGTGCCTTTTTTAGTGATGAGATTGATAACGCCGCCCAATGCGTCGCTGCCATAACTTACAGACATTGGCCCGTCAACTATCTCTATATGGTCAATGGCATTGATGTCTATCTGGTTCAGGCTCTCACGGGTGTCGCCGCGGTCAAGCAGCGGTACACCATCCAATAGTATTTTTACCCGCTGCCCGGTTACACCCTGTAAGGTTATACTGGATGTGCCTAAAGTAAGGTCGTTGGTAAAGCGTATACCCAGCTGGTCGGTTAAAACATCTTGTACTTTTGCCGGATTACGCAAACGTATCTGCTCGCTGGTAATAGTGCGCACCATATAAACCGAATTTTTAAGCGATTGCGGCGCGTACTGGCCGGTAATTACCACGTCTTTAAGTTGAAGTGAGGTGATCTCCAGTTTAACTTCAGGTACCTCCGTAACATTATTGGTGGTAACAGTAACTTGTTGCGTGGTGCTAAGCACACCCAACGCCTTAAATTGCAGCGTGTGATTACCTGTTCTTACTTTGATAACATATTTACCGTCTGCCCTTGTAACAGCGCCATAGGTTGTATTCAGCACTTCAACGCCAACACCTGCCGCAGGCTTGCTGTCGCTTGTCATCACCTGTCCCTCAATAGTGCCGTACATAACCTGAGCACAAGTATTAGCCGACCAAAATAGAAGAGGAAAAACGAGCAAGTGTAAATATTTAATCATTATTTAGACTAATTAAAAATAATGTTGCAAATTTGTGAGAATTAAAAACTTTCGGTCAACGCCAAAAGGATTTTAATAAACGCTAAACGGATTATCTGCAAATGCTCCATGTCGCCATCCCTTTTACTGATGAAGTCGTATTCAATCCTGCAGAGCAGGTGGAAGAGATCGTGGTTAACCGCTTTGACGAAGTAAGGGGAGCGATACATATCAATGTGAAGAGTTTCCACGTCGAGGGGATCGCCGTTTACATGATCAAATTAAAATGTCCGGAAAGCGTATTGATATCTGCGAAAATGACCAGGGCTGCCTGGTTAATGAACTTTACCCTGAACGGTGAACTGAATATTAGCGGCGTAAACAGCCTTATTGATATGATCGCCAAAGCCGGCACCCATCATAGTTTGGTACCAGTGACTACAGGTAGTTTTGATATCATCATACAAGGCAATGTCACGCTCTTCTTTGTAGGCCTGAGCAACGATATCGTCAGCAAACTGCTCTCCCGAGAAGAAGAAGAGTCCCTGAAACAAATACTGAACGTTATACCCGCCCGCGTTACCACATCCGCCATGTCCGGCATTTTAGCCGCAGTAAAACATTGCGCGGAAAATAATTGCCTTCACCGCATTTTCCTGGCAGCTAAAATGCTTGAACTTTTGTTCCTGGATATCGAGCAGCTTAAAGGTACGGAAGAAGCCATGCGGCCGGTGGTGCGAACAGAAGATCTTGAAAAACTGCAACTGGCCAAAATGCTGATCGCAAAAGACCTCCAATACCCCTGTTCCTTAATTGAGTTAGCCCATAAAGTAGGCTTAAACGACTTTAAGTTGAAAAAAGGTTTTAAGGAAGCATTCGGCACTACTGTTTTTGGCCACTTGTACCACCTGCGCATGGAGAAAGCCAAAGCGATGCTCGCAACCGCCCGTTATAGCATCAGCGACATTGCGCATGAAATAGGCTATAAAAACGCCCATCATTTTACCGCCGCCTTTAAAAAGAAATACGGGTATTTGCCCAGCCGGTCGAATCGGTAAAGCGCCTTACTAGATGCTACATAACATTTTACCGGCTACCGTGCAATATTATTACTAATAATTTTAGCAATATATTATTTTTTCTTATATTCGCATATGTGGGCGTTTCGGAGATATGTTACACCCTATTCCGTGGCAAAACTGACCACCTGTTTGCTGGCAAAGAAATGCAGCTCAAGCTTTCGCAGCGTAACCAAAGGTAATTATTTACCGATTTCCATTTAGCCTATCGCCGGTTAAGTTATAACATCTTTATTTTTTTCGAAGCTTAATACTTGGGTAAGTTACCTGGTATCTCCTGCTGGTGATAGTCGTTCATCGCTTTAATAGAGGCGTTTCAGAGCGACTTCCTAAACACAATGAGGCTCCCGGTCAACTTGTAGTTCAATTGCTTAATGTTAACATAAGACGCTAATTTACAATGGTATATGGGAGTAGGTTCGAATCCCTCCCTCACCGCAAATTAGTGAGTCAAAAGCTATCAAAAACCTGTAAATTATTGATTTATAGGTTTTTTTGTTTTAACGCGAAACCAAAAACAACGCCAAACTCAGCACATTGGTGCGCTATTCGGTGCGGGCGCGCAAAGTGCGAAGAAAAGCACATAAAAAGTGATAACTGTCTTGTAACTAGTGTGTTAAATAGATAAATATCTTGACTTTCGGGCATCTCATATCGATATTTATTCACCTAAAAATCGTAAGCGATTATGTTTGGAAAGAGTTTAGGTTTAAGAAGATGTCCGCGATTTGGTTAAACTACTGACAAGTCATTGATTTATCCACAACCGTTGTCACACCTGTTAACGTTCACTACTTTCGCCACAACCACTATGAAAGTTATTATAGCCGAAAAACCATCCGTTGGGCGCGATATCGCCAAAGTATTCGGTGCCACCACGAAACATGATGGCTACTTAGAAGGCAAAGGTTACAGCTTTACCTGGGCTTTTGGGCACTTATTACAACTGGCCTCGCCGCAGGAATACGGCTATCATGGCTGGAATGTGCAGAACCTACCCATGCTGCCAGCTAAATTTAAATTATGCCTCCGTAAAAAGGATGGCAAGGATGATCCGGGCGCTAAAAAACAGCTGGACATTATTAAGAAGTTATTTGACGAGGCTACCGAGATCATTGTCGCCACGGATGCGGGGCGGGAAGGAGAACTTATCTTCCGTTATATCTATTATTTCCTGAAATGTAAAAAACCTTTTAAGCGGCTGTGGATATCCTCTCAAACCGACGAAGCCATCAAAGAAGGTTTCCGGAATTTAAAGCCCGGATCAGCATACGATACGTTGTTTAATTCAGCGCACTGCCGTTCACAGTCTGACTGGCTGGTAGGTATGAACGCGACCCAGGCATTGAGTTTAGCTTCGGGCAATAAAGGTGTGTTGTCGCTCGGTAGGGTACAGACCCCAACGCTGGCGATGATCTGCGCACGCTATCTGGAGAACAGGAATTTCGTACCGCAACGATATTATCAGGTGGCCATTCAGCCGGATAAGGATGGGCAGACTTTCCGGGCGATATCGGAAAAAAGCTATACAACCAAAGAGGAAGCGCAGGCGATCCTTGATCTGGTGGAGGCCAGCGGAAATGTAACAGCCGTTGAAGCTAAACCGCGCAAAGAACCGCCACCATTGTTGCATGACCTGAGCAGCTTGCAACAAGAAGCCAATAAACGGAAAGGATTTACGGCTGACCAGACCCTGGGCTTGCTACAGAATTTGTATGAGGGTAAATTAGTCACTTACCCGCGTACCGGCAGCCGCTATATCGGCGATGATGTATTCGCGGAAGTACCTAACCTGATAAGTATGCTCTGTGATCATCCAACCTTTGGCAAGCAAGCAGGCTTGTTGACCGGAGCTAAACTGAGCAAACGCAGCGTGAACGCTAAAAAAGTAACGGATCACCACGCCGTATTGACTACTGGCGTTGCGCCTTACCGGTTAACTCCGGATCAGCAGGCGGTTTATGATATGGTCGCAGGCCGTATGTTAGAGGCCTTCCATCAGGACTGCATCAAGGAGATCACCAAGATCACTGTTCTATCGGATTCTAAGTTTATGGCTAGCGGTACTGTCATCCAAACGCAGGGCTGGCGCAGCGTCTTTAATGATAAAGACGAGGAAAAACAGGACGAAGAGAATGCTACGCTACCCAAAGTGGCAAAGGGAGAAGAGCTACCCATACGCAATAAAGCCGTGCTGGAAAAGCAAACCAAGCCAAAACCGTTTTACAACGAAGCCAGTTTGTTAAAGGCCCTGGAAACCGCCGGTAAGGAAATTGAGGACGAAGAACTGCGCGAAGCCATGAAGGATAGCGGACTGGGCACACCGGCCACGCGCGCCGCGATCATTGAAACGTTGCTGACCCGGAAATATATCGTCCGTGAAAAGAAGAATTTGGTGCCGACCGAAACCGGTTTATCGGTTTACGAGATCGTCAAAAACCAGCGTATTGCGCAAGCCGAACTGACCGGTAACTGGGAAAAAAGACTGGAGGAAATTCGTAGTGGTTCGTCCGTAATCGAGTTTCAGGAAGAGATCAAAGCTTATACCCGTTTAATTACCCAGGAGTTATTGCAATCAGGCAAAGCCTTAAAAATTTAAGATTGTTCAGCTATCGCCAATGGTGGATAGATTTTTTTATCGCTTAAAACAAACTTGTTTGCTCATCCTCGGACTGATAAGCCCGGATCATTCCGATAATTGCAGCGCCATAGCTACCAGCTTTCTGCGCCCCAACGCCCTTAATAGCGCTCAATGCTTTTAAAGTAGAAGGTAACTTTTCAGCAATAGCGGCAGCTGTCTTTTCCGACAGAAGCATACTGGGCATGATCTTTTCTTGCGCGGCTGTTAAAATACGCCAGTCCAGTATTTGCTGGTAAAGCACTTCATTGGCGGGGGCGGTTAGTGCCCGCAGGTAATCACTTGGCTTACTTTTTCTGTTTTGCAGGTCGAGATAAGCGGTAGCGCTAAATTCCGTCTGAGCAAAATATTCTAACAATTGTAGCCGGGCCAGCAGCCAGTTGATGAGCTCATCCGCTTTAGTAGCGATATCTTTGGATTCTCCGATAAAGTCAGGTAGCTGTTGGTGCAATTGTTCGGTCATACTGCTTAGTTTGCCCTGAAAGTAAGCTGCGGCTTTTTGAATCCGATCGGAATCGTACTTTACCAGTTGAGTAGCAGAGCGACGGGCTATATCCAATACTGTCGGTTGGAGATGGGGCAGCATATAGCTGAATTTTTCGCTTCTTTTAGCCAACCCATTAAAGTTAAACAATTCGTTAAGCAGGAACACGCGATAGGCTTCCTGGTCGTTTACCAACTGATCAAGATCAGGCTGCAAAAGTTTGGCCTGCGCGTTGAAACGGGTTACCGATGGATCGCTGATTATATTATTTGCAGAGATCGGGTTGCGTAACACCATCCCTGAAAGACTTCGACAACGACTCAGCGCCACGTAGGCCTGACCATGCGTGAAAGCCTCGCTGACATCAATAATGGCTTTGTCAAATGTCAATCCCTGACTTTTATGGATGGTTATTGACCAGGCCAGCTTGAGCGGGATCTGGGCAAAGCTTCCTGCATTACTTTCACTTACTTCATCACCGCTCATTTGATACTTTACATTTGTCCATTCCAACGCCTGTACTTCAATTTCCTGGCTGCCGCTTTGCACTATCACCGTATCTGATGTAAGGCCGCTTACTGTGCCGAGCTTTCCATTGTAATAGCGTTTTTCAGATGAACTGTCATTTTTGACAAACATTACCTGCGCGCCGACCTTTAATGCCAATGTTTCGTCAGTGGGATAGGCATCCTTAGGGAAGTCCCCTTTTATCGTGGCTTTATATTCAAGTAGCTCGCCGGCTAAAGCCGTAATAAACTCCGTATTGATCTGCTGGGTAATTGCATTGTGTGTTGTAAGGGTGATGTAAGGATTATCTGCTGACGGCCTGAATCCAGGTACGTACCGCTCGTTCAGCAGAGCCAGGCTATCTTCACTGATTGTTTGATTCCGAACTTCGTTCAGGATATCAACAAAGGCCTGTTCTTTTTGCCTGAAAACTTTATCCAGTTCGATCCTAACATAAGGGGTCTTTTGTAAAACCAAACTGCTGAAAAAATAGGGGGTAGCGTAATAGCGGTTGAGCATCAGCCATTCTTCTTCCCGAATGATCGGACTCAATTGTGACAAGTCACCAATAAGTAACAACTGCACACCACCAAACGGAAAATTATTGTCTTTTATATTGCGTAAGATCAGATCAACCTGATCCAGTACGTCCGGTCTGACCATACTGATCTCGTCAATTATCAACAATTCCAGACGGCCCAGCAAAGCTTTCTTCTCGTCACTATAACTCATTTCCGGCTGCGCGTTGCTCCCCGGTAAAATGGGCCCGAAAGGCAATTGAAACAGGGAATGAATTGTCATTCCGCCCGCATTAATTGCAGCCACTCCGGTCGGAGCCACCACCGCCAGTTTTTTTTTCGAACTCTGCCGCAGGTTCTGCAAAAACGTAGTTTTGCCGGTACCTGCTTTCCCCGTCAGGAACACCACTGTATTTGTACTTTCCAAATAATCAGCCGCCATTTGCATAGCCGGGTTAAGTTCACTCATCCTTAACTGCTTAAACTGGCCAGTTTTTCGGCTACCGTCCGTAATAAAAGCATATCACCAAGTACAGCGTCGCCCAAAGCCCGGTAACTTCCTTCGTCATCCGGTTCAAATACAAATGTCTTCTCATCTATGAGCACCGCGATACGGTGGGTATAACCCCAGCGCTCAAAACGTGCTTTAAATTCATAATCGGTACCGCGGAAAACTACTGGCAGAATAAAAGGCTCGTTCATGCCGCTAAAATAGGATTTCCAAATAATTTAGCTGACTCTTGTGGAAACAAAACCGAATCCCTTGGCACTTCCTTTACATACAATTCCGTTTCCAGAAGCGTCAAAAAAAAGAAATCAATGGCCTGTTTTACCACGGCCACTTCAACTACCGCCTTGGTTTGAAAAATGAGTATTTTCTCTGGCACAAAACCACCCTGGATCTTATATTGCGTAGCCAGACAATAAGCTGTTCCCTCGAATGAAGACTTTTTGTCTTTTTCAAAAACTGCTATCCGGACTTTGCTGTCCAGATCGGTGATCTCTGTCCGCTTTCCTGCCGTTAATACCTGGTATGCCATTGTCATCTATTTATACCTGCAAATTTATGCTAATATTTTTAGTAATTAACGATAATTTATTATTTTTGATTCATCATGATAAACAATGCTTTTTTAGTAAAAGATGCCCGCGCCTGGGTGAAGCGGCAGCAAGGTCGCGACGAAGTGATCAGTATCCGGCTGGATCAGGAATGTGAAGACGCTGCGGCGGTTTTTCAGTTGTATACGGCCTATGAAGCCGATCCGGATTACATGGGTCGCATTTTGTTTGACGCCCAGAAATACTGGATCTATGACGGCGAAATGCTGACGGTAGCTGAGCAAGAACAAGTGGCGAAGTTCATCATTAACTACAGGGAAGTTTTATGAAAAAGCTTATAAATTATCGGCTGACGCAGACAGAAAAGCAGCTGCTAAAAAATAAAAAAATCACTCAGAAATTGTTGCAGAATTATGCGCCCGATGAAATTGCCGCGGTTTTGAAGGTCTCGCCGCAACGTGCAAAAGAGTTAAACGCTTTGGCAGAATTTCAAAGTATTCCCTCGCTGGGTATCAATTTTGCCGAGGAACTTATCGCCCAAAACTACTATTCGCTCGAACAGTTAAAAGGAAAATCAGCGGTAGAACTTTTTAACGCTTTTGAGCGATATAGCGGTGCATGGGCCGACCCCTGTGTAGAAGATTCGTACCGCCTGCTGGTACACTATATCGAACACCGCGATCAAAGCAAACGCTGGTGGGACTTCACAGCAGAACGTAAAGCCTACAGGGAAAAATTTGGTTTTCCGGCAGACCGCCCTGTCCAACCCTGGTATGAATTGCCATCTTATAAAAAATGATGGAGCGGCTGAGTTTTTTCGCTGAAGCTGGACAAAGCAAGGAATTACCGAATGATTTATTGGAGTACCACCCCATTTTTATCAACGCGGGAGAAAGCAATGCGTTGTTTACAAAGTTTATCGGGGAATCACCTTAGAAACAAAGCACGCGGACATTATCCCATAAAAATGGAACATAATTCATTCTCATTGATGAAGTCCGGCCTGCAGCAGCATTGGGAACATCGTGTTGCCAAATCTGCCAGATCAATTAAAATACGGATAAATTTAACTTTCAGGGTTGTCATATAAATCAGTAATTTCTATTTTAGGACGATTATGTCGAAGCTTACTATAATGGTGATTGATGATGATGCCGATACCCTGGAGGTTATTTCCAGCGTATTGTTAGAAGAAGGCTATAAGGTAGTTACCGGTAAGGATATCACCACGCTTTACGGAATCGAAAAAGACCCGCCGGCGCTGCTGTTGATCGATAACTGGCTAAGCGGGGAGAAGACTGGACATGATGTCTGTTACCAGTTAAAACAGAATCCTGCGACGGCAGGCATACCGGTCGTACTGGTGTCGGCTACGATCAATCTGGCAGAAACAGCCCAGCGCTGCCAGGCGAATGGTTTTATTGCTAAGCCATTTAATATTGAAGACTTACTCACCTTGGTCAGGAAGCAAACCATCGATAATTTATAGTCCGTAGCCCAAATCGGGTACCGGCCACTTTACCGTTTTGGTTGCCCAGTTGGATTTGTATGCATACCATGCCGGTTGGACTGGACCGAAGCTTTGGGCAGGGCATCCGCTACCGGTGGCGTGGCTTTTCATCTGCTGTTCAAAACGCGCTTTAAGTTTCAGGCGGGCTTCAATAATGCGTTCGAGTTTTCCCGGATCTTCCATATGCTCATTTACGCATTTAGTGCCTCAGCCAGCAAACGATAAGATTTTAGTCGAGCCCGTTGCTCATAGATATGTGAAGTAGCCATGATCTCCTGGATGCCAGTTCGATCTATAAAACGATTTAATTCAGCCTGTACGGTGGCTTTGCTCCCAAAGAATGAATAAGCCAGCATTTGCATGGCCGCATCACGCTCAGCGCCACTCCAGATACCGTCCATACTGTTAACAGGTGGTGGTAATAGTTGACGTCGTCCCGTAATGATGCCTCTGAACAATTGCTTAAGCGATGTAGAAAGGTATTCAGCCTCAGCATCTGTATCTGCGGCAACAATATTTACACAGGCCAACACATAAGGCTCCGGCAGGTTAGGGGAGGGTTTAAAATTTTTACGGTACAGATCTATAGCTTGCAGAAAATAAGCAGGCGCGAAATGGCTGGCAAAGGCGTAAGGTAAACCCATGGCTGCAGCAAGACGGGCGCTGTCCAAACTCGAACCTAATATCCAGATAGGAATATCGAGACCTTCGCCGGGAATAGCGCTCACGCCGTTAGGATGATTACCTTTAAAATAGTGTTGCAATGCAGCAACATCCTGCGGGAAATGAAAAGCCGCCCCCATATTTTCACCGCGGATAGCTTGTGCTGTGGTTTGATCGCTGCCGGGGGCTCTACCTAAGCCCAGATCGATACGACCGGGATATAGGCTTTCTAATGTACCAAACTGTTCTGCCACTACCAGCGGGGAATGATTCGGCAACATAATACCGCCTGAACCTACGCGAATGGTTGAAGTGTTTCCTGCTATATGGGCAATAAGTAAACTGGTAGCAGAGCTGGCCACATTAATCATATTATGGTGTTCGGCGAACCAATAACGGGTGTAACCCAATGCTTCTGCCTGTTGTGCATTGACTACGCTGCCTTTAAAGGAGTCTGCGATGGTATGTCCTTCAGCCACCGTTGCCAGGTCAAGTACCGAATATTTAATTGCTGCCATAGTTCAAAGGTAAAGCCTGTGCTTTGATCAACTGTCAGCCAAGTTTCCTAATTATGGATAATCGGGTTTTTAAAAAAACATATGCAAAAACTATGCGTATATTGAGGTATTAAATAATAAATTATGCATACAGAGAAAGCGATACTGGCAGGTGGTTGTTTTTGGGGCGTGGAAGAACTGATCCGTCAGTTAACGGGCGTAACCGCAACTGTTGTAGGATATACCGGCGGCAACGTGCCGAATGCGACCTACCGTAACCATGGGACACATGCCGAAGGCATAGCCATTACTTTTGATCCTGAAAAAATTTCTTACCGGCATATATTGGAGTATTTTTTTAAGATCCATGACCCGACTACGCGTAACAGGCAGGGTAACGATATCGGCACCTCTTATCGTTCCGCTATTTTTTACCTGGATGAAAATCAGCGTCAAACAGCGGTAGAACTGATCCAGGAAATGGAAGCTTCAGGCAACTGGCCCGGTAAGATCGTAACGGAAGTTGTTCCGGCCGGCGATTTTTGGAATGCCGAACAGGAACACCAGGATTACTTGCAAAAGAATCCTTATGGCTACACCTGCCATTTTGAAAGACCGGACTGGAAACTGGTTTAGCGTCATTCGTAGCAAAAAGAACGATGAGCCGGACCTGCCCGTAATAGAAACGTGATTTGCGTTGCAAGGATTACCTGCATTATTGCGCGAGGGTAGAACTGGATAGTTTATTCGTGGGTCGATCGCCTGAACTGGTTTTAGCTTTTAAAAAAATCCTGGCAGATGTCGCCGACTTGCCGAAAGTAATGTTTGGCGTGCCACCGAATTGTATTGTGTTTACGCGCAGGGTCGGATTTTTGATCATACGGCCGACGAGAAAAGAGTTGGATATTAAATTCTATTCTGCCTTGGAGTGCCAGCTGGCGCCTGAAAAGCTGGAGGACGGCCGGGACTTATCAGTCACCACAGATTTCAGGACCGTTTTCAGCGAAGTGGCAGACAGGCATTTACGATTGAATAATGATGCCGTACTTTTTCCGGACTGGAAAGGCACAGTAATGGGCGCTATGAAGGGCTAAGGGGCGTCGTTAAAATATTCCCTGGCGTGGTTGTCGCTTTGGAAATTGGCTGTACCAGTTTAAGAAGAAGTGACCTGACTTGTATCCGTTCGTTGTGTTGTGGATACCCGGCCTTAACGTATTTTTGGCTGTTCTTAACCGCCGGGCAACTGGCCGCTTTGCACCTTAATCATCATCATAAACAATTCCTTTATGATGATCGTGAGGTTAGATCAACAAAATGCTCAGCTGTTCACAGAAAAGAATTGCTGACGCGTCTAAGATTGCCAGTACCGTTTTATTCCTGGCATCAGATGCCGCAAGCTTTATCAGCGGTACAGAAATCGTAGTAGATGGCGGTTACCTGAGTTATGCGTTAAAATAAAAACGTTTAACTAAACCTTATCACAATTAACTATGCTTCAAAGTGATCACTGCTACTTCCGGCTACATTCCAATGCGTCCTTTACGGCCCCAGAAACCAAAACTGCGGTTCACGTTTACCTGTTGGTTTATGTTGTAAGCCTCGTTGCTTTAAGGCTTAAGACTATCTTTATAATCAATAGCTTCACAACTAAAGTTAACGAAGTGTACAAAGTTTGTCTTCTTGAATCGTTATAAGGTTAAACGCTTCATATAAAACCGGATTATGGAAAACAGCTTCACCCTTAGATTTCTTCAACCTAACCCCTCGTTTGCAACGTTTGTCGAAAGCATAGGCATGTTCCATAATGCTTCCGCCGAAACGAAAGAAGTGGTGGTGCTGCCCGATGGCCGGATCGATCTGTTTTTCTGGATGCCTGGAAATGGTAAATTCCAGGTGATGCTGATGGGGCTGGAAACGCTGCCGGAGCAGCGTTATGTACCCCCACAAACCAAAGCGTTTGTTGTTAGCTTTAAGCCGCTGGCTGTAGAATATATCCTGCAAACCTATATCGCAGACATTTTGAATTCGGCCAGGGAATTGCCGGATGATTACTGGGGTTTCAACTCTGATATCCTAAGCGATTTTGATCTGTTTTATCAAAAAGTTTCCGATAAATTAAAAGCGCTATTGCCATTAGAGACAGATAGCAGAAAAATAAAGCTTTTTGAACTGATGTATACAAGCATGGGCGAAGTTAGCGTGGCCGAACTTGCAGAGCAAGTGGGCTGGAGCAGCAGGCAGATCAACCGTTATTTCAGCCAGCGATTAGGTCTGCCATTAAAAGCTTACAACAATATTTTGCGTTTCAGAGCCTCGCTGAAACATGTTGCCCAGGGCAAGCTTTTTCCCGAACTGAACTTTACTGATCAGGCTTACTTTATTAAAGCGATTAAAAAATTCGCCGGCGTCGTGCCCAAAGAGTTATCTCGTAATAAAAACGACCGATTTCTACTATTATCCCTCCTGAAACAGCAATAGATTTGTATTAAATTAAATTGATACACAATATGTTATTAACAGATAAACAAATAGCCATTGTTGGCGGCGGCCCCGGCGGGTTAACATTAGCCGTATTGCTACAACAAAAAGGCGTTAACGTAAAACTATATGAAAGGGATATTAATGAGCATGCCCGCGTGCAGGGTTCGCCCCTGGATATGCATGAGCATTCGGGTCTGGCTGCTTTGCGCCAAGCCGGGTTATTAGAAGCATTCCGGCAAAACTTTATGCCAGGTGCGGACAGAAAGGTAATCGTTAATGAACTGGCCGAGGTTTTGCTGAGCGATCATCATAAACCGGAAGAGAACTTCGGCGAGGCGTACTTCCGTCCGGAGATTGATCGCGGCACGTTACGAAAAATGCTGTTGGATGCGTTACTACCTGAAACAGTTGCGTGGGACAGCCAGTTTATAGCTATGGAAAAGCAAGGTGAGGGCTGGCTATTGCAATTCAGGAACGGTAAAACTGCTTATGCCGATATAGTAATTGCGGCTGACGGCGCTAATTCGCGGATCAGGCCTTACCTGACCGACATTCAAGCTTTCTATTCGGGTATCACCATGTTGGAAGGCAACGTTATTGATCCCGGCATCAACGCACCACAAATCGATGCCCTGTCAAAGGGTGGCAAGATCATGGCTTTTGGTAAAGGAAAAGATTTGTTGCTGGGGCACAAGGGTAACGGAGACCTGGGCTTTTATGCCAGTTTAAAGGTGCCCGAAAGCTGGGCAGCCAGTAATGGTATAGATTATCACGATCGTAAGCAGGTCCTGGAATGGTTTAAAGGGGAATATACAGGTTGGGATGCTGTATGGCAGGAACTTTTTGAAAATGCTGAAACCCCATTTATTCCGCGCCTGATCTATTGCATGCCTGTTGATCAGACCTGGACGTCGCGCGGGGATTTGACCCTATTGGGTGATGCGGCTCATGTTATGCCGCCATTTGCAGGCGAGGGCGCGAACATGGCTATGCTTGATGCGCTGGAGCTTAGTAACTGCTTAACCGGCAATGACTATAACACTTTGCAGGAAGCTGTTTCAGCTTGTGAAACACATATGCGTGAGCGTGCTTCCATAGCGGCAGAGGAATCGCTCGAAAATGGCGAGCGTATGCATTCGGACACAGCTTTGGTAGATATGCTGGCTTTATTCAGCAGGCAGTAAATACTAAATTGGCGCAGTAACCGTAAAATCATTTAAGTTTCCAACGAGGTAATTATCCTATTTGTCAGATCAGGATGGTCGAAGCGCCGTCATTTAAATAGGGAAGCGCTTTTTTACCGTGAAATAAGTGCTTTTTAAAATGAGATCCATGTACCCGTCATAGTTTTCTTCGGTCACTTCAGCTATGCCTGCCATAGGTATGCCGTCAACTATCCCGCCCGCATTCACCACCAGGGTATCGATCTTGCTGAACTTATCAGCCGTCACGCTGAATACATACTCCAGGTCAGCCAGACTGGTTACGTCAGCTTTAATACCTATGAATTCTGGTCCAAGCGCTGTAACTGAGCTGTCTAAGGTTGCCTGGTTTCTTCCTGTAATAACACCAACAGCACCTTCATTCTTTTAATGCTTCCGCGATGCCAAAACCTATTCCGCTGTTACCACCGGTAACTACTGCTACTTTGTTCTTTAATTTCATTTTCTTGATTATTTCTTGATAACAAAGGTGAGGTCTTTAGCCTCTCCGGAAAATGACATTTGCTAAAAATGAAGAGTGATAAATGTCAATAAATACTGATAATACTGAGATCAGTATTATCAGTAAACGGTAGCAGGTGCTTATAATGAATAAATCTTAATTTTCAATTTAAATGTTTAGGGTATTGACCGATTATGATAAGAAAGTTAAGAGCCCGGTTGAAGCGAGCAAGTACTGAAAAAAGTTTAAATAAAAAAAATTTGGAAGTACGACGAAAATCGTATAATATTGTACGACGAAAATCGTAGTTTGGATTTATGGAGCAACAAAAACCCACCGATGCCGAAATGGAAGTATTGCTGGTACTATGGCAATTGGGCCAATGTACAGTTAGGCAAGTGCATGATGAATTAGCAAAAAATAAGGATGCTGGCTATACCACCACCTTAAAAATTATGCAAAACATGTTTGAGAAAGGTTTGATTGAACGGGATGACAGTGCCCGCAGTCATTTGTATAAAGCTGTTTTTAGCAGGGAGGAGGCACAGCATTCTGCTTTGGATAAAATAATTAACACGGTATTTAAAGGCTCAACTACTGATTTGATCGTACATGCACTGGGGCAGCACCGCGCCTCAAAGGATGAGATAGACTTCTTAAAAAGTTATCTTAAAAAGTTTAAATAGTAAAAACAGATGATGCAGCTATTGGTAGATAATATGGCACAGGTCTTAGGCATAACACTTATCCACTCGTTATGGCAGGGGCTTATAGTTTATCTGGCCCTGCGCATACTGCTGTTTTGTTTCTCATCGCTGTCTTCTGATAAAAAGTATTATTGCTCATTGGTAGCCCTGTTTGCCATAGCTACAGTTTTTATTTACACGTTTGTTGCAGAAGTAAGCGTTTATAATTGGCAGCCAGCTATTTCAGTTGATTATGTACCGGTTTCTAATCCAATGGATTTAACCGGGCAGGTGGCTTACACCGGATATGCCCATCTTACTAAGGCTGTTTCAAGTTTGTCGCTTAACACCATATTCAAAGCCTCATTACCTTACATCGCGTCGTTATATCTTATTGGCTTGGTTATCAATTTAATAAGGATAGGCATGGCGTGGAGTAAGATCCAGACCATAAAACAAAGTCTGTGGGACGCGCAGTATCTGCAAGCTAAAGTTGATGCTTTTTCTGGCCAATTTAACATTGCGCAAAAGGTGCGGGTTAGCTTTAGTCGCCTTATAGATGTGCCTTGCGTGGTGGGTTATTTAAAACCAATAATATTACTACCGGTAACCTTGACAACACAATTATCTGCCGAGGAGGTAGAATCAATATTACTGCATGAACTGTCGCATATAAAAAACAATGATTACGTGCTGAATCTGGCACAGCAAATGGTAAGCGTGTTATTGTTTTTTAACCCGTTGGCACAGCTCATCAGCAGGGAGATAAGTGTGGAGCGCGAAAACCGTTGTGACGATTGGGTGGTTAGCAAAACCGGCAAGCCAATTACTTACGCCAGCGCATTGGTTAAATTAGAAGAAACCCGGTATGAAGGCGTTAGACTTGCATTAGCTGCAAGTGGAAAAAAATACTTTTTAAGAACCAGGATTGAGCGAATTTTAAATACCCGGCAATCAACAAAAAACATGTGGCATTGGCTATTGCTGCTGTTATTTATATGTAGTGTGGTATTTTGGTTCGCACTTAAAACAACATCAAAAACGGCCTTTAATTTATCAGGTAAAATATCCGGAGGTGTAGATAGCGTAAGCTTGTATTATCCAAATGAGCAAGGTGCGTGGATGACAGAAAAAAGTATAGTTAAAGAAGACGGGTCATTTAGTTTTAGCGGACATATTAACGGATCGCGGTTGGTGTACCTCAATGCTTTTAAGGATAAAAATAAGCGGACTGATGCAAACTTCTTTATTGGTACGGGAACCATTACAGTAACCGGAGACTACGCTGCTTTAAAGTACTTGACCGTAAAGGGATCGGCTGCGCAGGACGATTATAGGGACTACCAACTGCAAACAGCTGCAATAAACCAGGGGGCAGCTGCACTTATTGAAGAATGGCAGCAGCTTAGCCGCCAAATGCGAAAGGTTAAGGAGCAAAGTAAAAATGAAAATCAGCTTAGCGCCATGGATAATCAAATGGAGGAAATAAATAATAAACTTATGCCTTACCGCGGTCAATTAGAAAGCAACACACGCGCTTATATTGCTACGCACACGAAATCATACGTAAGTGCCTTGCAGTTGGCAATTTATGCAAAAGGCTGGCCGGTTAATGCCGTGAAAACCTTATTCAACAATTTTGATGATGAGATAAAAAATAGCTCGTATGGGAAAGCTGTTAGCCGTATAATACTTGAAATAGAGGGCAATCCGCCGGGCTCAATGGCCGCGGACTTTACTGCTAAAGAAGACAACGGAAAGCTGGTCAGTTTAAACGATATGAAAGGGAAAGTAGTGATGCTTAATTTCTGGACGAGCGCCCAGCCGGGATTAGATAACACACCGCATCTTATCACCATATATAAAAAATATCACCAAAAAGGTTTTGATATCATTGGCATAGCTGACGACGACGCGGACCCTGATGCATGGAAAAGATACCTAAAAAAAACGGGTGTTGACCACTTGTGGCACCAGGTTTTAAGAGGGGTTAACTATAGCAATGGCCGCGCGGATGTAAGCAACGCTATCGACAATAAATTTAGTGTAAACGTTTTACCAACGCGCATATTGATTGGCCGCGATGGTAAAATAATAGGCCGCTACATAGGTACGGAAGGAAATGAAGAATTAGATAAACAATTAAGCGCGCTATTTGACTAAACGGATTAGCGCCAATTTCACCTATATATAATTAACTAGATCATGATGAAAAGCTTTATGATGATACTGGCGTTTTGCCTGTATACGGCCACCCTTTTTGCCCAGCAAAAAGTCAATACATTGGCTACCCAAAGTGTTTTTAAGAGTCAGGTAAACGGGTATAATTACAACGGGAAAGCAGATGATCCCGGCAGAAAAAACGCCCGTGAATTAATGGACTCCATACGAAACTCGCCTAAATGGAAAGCGGAAAGTGAGGCTATTGGCGCGGAGTTTTATAATAGTGCCGCCTGGAAAAAAAGTAAAGAGGAATCTGCAAAGTCGCTTCCACTTTGGGATGAGCACAGCACCACCGGCAATAAAGCATGGCAAGATGCTGTTGGTAAAAGCCATGCCGAATTGGAAAGCAGCGAGGCTTATAAAATCTATGAGGCGGAAAGAAAAGACTTTAACAAAAGGCTGGACATTGAACTAATTAAGCAGCTACACAAAAACGACCCTCGCTACAAAACGGCTTTTCAATCTCATTAACATGATCAGAACTATATTGATCACACTGGCGTTTTGCCTGTGTGCAGCCACGCTTTTTGCCCAAAAAATCCATTCGGTTAAAGGGGCTGTGATAGATAAAACAGAAAAAAATATGTTGCAAAACGCAACCGTAACTATACTCAGCGCACGCGATTCTATGTTGCACGCTTTTAGTTATACGCTGGCGGATGGTTCGTTTGCTGTTGATAAATTAGATACAGGAAGCTACCTATTAATGGTTAGCTTACATAGCTATGCTGATTATGTACAGCCGTTTTCTTTAAACGCACAATCGTCGGTGCTTGATCTTGGCAACCTAGCCATAACGCTTAAAACAAGGCTTTTGCAGGAGGTGATAATAAGTGGAGGCACTACGGCCATTAAGCTAAAAGGCGATACCACCGAGTTTAACGCGAGGGCCTATGTAATTCAGCCCAATGATAAAGTGGAGGACCTGTTGCGGCTGTTGCCCGGCATACAGGTAGATAACAATGGCCGTATTACGGCGCAGGGCCAAATTATTAATAAAGTACTGGTGGATGGTGAGGAGTTTTTTAGCGACGACCCTTTATTGGTAACGAGAAACATCAGGGCGGATATGGTATCTAAAGTGCAGCTTTTTGATAAAAAGAGTGACCAAGCCACCTTTACCGGCATTGATGATGGAAAGAAAACCAAAACCATCAACATTATACTAAAAGAGGATAAAAGGAAAGGCGTATTTGGTAAAGTAGAGGCAGGGCGCGGAACCAATAACAATCATCAGGCGCAGATTATGTTTAACCGCTTTAAAAACGACGGGAAGTTTTCGGTTTATGGCACATTAGCAAACACAGGCAAATTGGGTTTGGGTTTCATAGATAATAACCGGTTAGGCTCGGGTAACCTGGAGATACCCGACGACGGTGTCGTGCCGCTGCCAAGCAACGGCGATCTGGATGCATCAACCGGAGTTTATGATGGTCGCGGAAATCCCTTAGCACGAAGCGCAGGTGCCCATTATGATAATAAATGGGCAGACAAGAAACAGTCTGTAAATGCTAACTATAAAATAGGGTCGCTTGATGTAAGCGGTATAAATACAACCGATGTTCTGCAAAGCTTGCCTGCAGGCAGCATCAATACAAACGCCACACAAACATTTAAAAACTACGTTTCCAGGCAAAAGGCAGATGTAACCTATCAATGGGCTATTGATACATCTACCAGCGTTAAGTTTTATGTGGATGGAACAACAAAATCCATTCGCAATACCGGCGATTTCTTCACAGTGAATAAAGATGACGACAATGCTTTATTAAATAACGAAACCAGAAGTAATAGCGATGAAGGCACGCAGCAAGTATTTACTGCTAATGTGTTTGCCACCAAAAAATTTAACAAAGCACGGCGTACACTATCCTGGAACCTTGTATTCTCGCATAATAAAAGTAATACGGTTGAGCAATTGAAATCGGCTATAAATATTTATGATAATACGGGAATGGTTAACAATACCCAAGAAACAGATCAGCACAAGGATGTGGAGATAACAAATAAAGTGCTGAGCAGTAACATTGCCTACACAGAACCACTGAGCAAGAGTTTTTCGCTGATGCTGAATTATGCGTTGGGAATAAATAATAACGATTCACGCAGAGAATCATTCAACCGATCAGGTGCCGGGAGGTATGATATTTTAGATCCGCTATTTAGCAATCATTATAAATTTAACCAATTATACAACCAGGCCGGCGCCATTATTAATTACAAGAACAATAAGGCAGTGTTAAATTTCGGCACGCGGGTATCGATGGTAGATTTTAGGCAAACCAATATTTATACGAAGGATGTAAGTAAAAGAAGTTTTATAAATTGGGCACCGCAGGTGCGATACCAATACAGCTTTACCAAAAACCTTACCCTTGCTGCCAGCTACAATGGCAGCAATACACAACCTACTATTGATAAGATCCAACCCGTAACCATAAACAACACCCCGCTTGTATTAACTGTAGGTAACCCAGATTTAAAACCATATTACTCCAATAACTTTAGCGTTACTTTTAGAGGTAACCGCCCGTTAAGTGGCGCTTACTTTTATATAAGTCCAAGCTATTCTACAACGTCCAATCTGGTTGTGGATGATGTTACAACTGATGTTGCAGGTAAAACTATTATAACTTACCGCAATTTGGGCGGGAGGAGTGCCCCTAGTTATGATGTGTTTTTTAACTACGGTCGGCCTGTAAAATCAATAGGGCTTTCATTGTCGCTCACCTTAACAACAGCAGGCAATATTTCATACAGCTACAGTAATGGGTTATTAAACACCGCCCGAAACTATGATTACGCTGCCGGTTTAAATCTCTCTAAATCTAAACAGAATAAATATTCCATTTCCGGTAACTTCTCGCCTAACTACACGTTCAGTAATTTTTCGCTAACACCGCAGGTAAATAATAATGCCGCGGGCTTTACTGCGTCAGGTAACGGGTTGCTTTATCTGCCGGGTAAGTTACAGCTATCAGCAAACGCAAATTACCGGTACAAAGCCGAAACAGAAATATTGCCCGAGCAACGCGTCACTCTTTTGAACGCCGCTTTAAGCAAAACATTTTTAAAAGGTAATAATCTTAAAGTTTCTTTTACGGGGAATGACCTCTTAAATCAAAACGTTAATATTTACAGAGCGGTATCGGGCAATACCATTACCCAATCTAGCATTTCTGCTATCAGACGATATTTTATGCTCTCTATATCCTGGGACTTTACAAAATTTGGTACAACAGCAACAAACGAATAATATGAAAATAATTAATTGGCTGGCTATTGCCATGATTCTATTGAGTTGCAATAGCGCGCTTTCTCAATCTTTAATGTTTGATGGTCCTTTTACGATTGAGTACGAACGGTCTGTAAATACCTACGCTATCATTAAAAAGATGCTCGGCAAAGCCCCGATGGCTTTAGATGCGGAGAAATTTGAATTATATAAAAAAACGCAAGCCCAGTTTAAAGTGTTAAAAAGTACACTTAGCTACAAAAGCGGTAAAAGTATTTTTGTTCCGACGTTAGCCGATATTAGTGTGCGGCCCTTATTTAACGTGCCGTTTGCTGAACAGCAAAATACCGTTTACACAGATTTTTCAAGTAAAAGGGTTATAGCACAAAAGGATCTATCTGGCGATTTTTTTCTTTTGACAGATAGTGTAAGGAATATTCAATGGAAAATAACTGACGAAACACGCGAAGTAATGGGATTTCAGTGCCGACGTGCCAATGCCCTTGTGCTTGATTCTGTTTACGTGGTTGCGTTTTACACCAATGATATTCATGTATCCGGTGGGCCGGAGTTATTTTCGGGCTTGCCCGGAATAATTTTAGAACTTGCTTTACCCCATGACAATGTTATTTGGAAGGCTTCTAAAATAAGTTTCAGCGGAGCGACTGTTCCGATAATTCCACCTCAAAAAGGTGTGCCGGTAAACTACGAAAAACTCGAGCAGTGGTTTAAGTCCAAGGCTAAAAATAAGCCGGGGGGTGAGGGTGGTCTATTTATTAAAGACTCGTTGTTGTGACAATCTTTGCACGCCCCGGCTAACTAGCGAGCCGGCCTTTCTGCCAGAGTTTAGGAGCCATGGAATTATTAAAGCTGTCAAAAAAGCCCAAATAACCATCGGAGCGCTAAGTAGGATACATAAAGCGTTGATAAAAGAAAAATCACCAGTACTATTAATATTAAGACAATAATACCCTTGCCGCTGCCTTGGTGCTTGCCTTCCTGGTAGTGCTCTTTTAGCAGCTTAATGTTGCGGGTGTTCGCTTTAAAATAGAAGTCGGTGATTTGCCCGAGGAGGGGGATTCCGCCAAGAAGTCCATCTACGCAAATGTTAACAGCCATTAAAACAAGTACCTTGCGACTCACACTGCCGTTTTTTGCAATTACATAAAGCAGGGCTACTGCTACGATAAAGCCCGATACATCTCCTGCAAATGGGATAAGGTTCAGGAGAGGATCGAGACCGAAGCGGAAATTTGTACCTGGGAACCGGAATTTGTCGTCCATGACGGAGGCTACCCGCTCAACCCATTTTAACTGCCCTGTGAGTGCTGTGTCTTTTGGTAATTGTTTCATTGCTATTAGAGAAATGAAAAAGTACAGGGATTTGTTTTGTGAACTTTAGGCCGTAAGCATCGGCCATGGTTGCAATTCTAACGAGCATCTCTGGCTTTTAAAGGATAAGGCCGGAAACTAAATTATTCGTTATGGAGGATTGGCACCTGTTTTAGCGAATTGAGTACAGAACAATTTATCTATCAGCCATTCATGCCAAGCATAGTCATCAGGGCCTCGCGGTAACTGGCGCCGATCGGAATTTCATTTGTTTGTATTTCCACCATGTTTCCCGTAATCGATTTGATCTTAGAAAGATTTAGGATATAAGAACGATGAATACGAAGAAATTTTTCTTTGGGTAATATATCCTCAAATAGTTTCAGGTGCATACTGGCAAACAAGCGCTTATCATCCAGGTAAACTGAGCTATAGTCTCTTTCTGCTTCAATATAGGTTATCTGATCGTAATCCACCCGAACCAGTTTCGTGTCTTGTTTAATAAAGATGTATTGTGGTTGTTCCGGCAATTGGCCTAATGCCGTTCCGACGGACGATTTATAGGCGAGCCGTTCCCGTGTTTTCTCAACGGCCTGGTAGAAACGTCCGTAAGTGATTGGTTTAAGTAGGTAATCTACCGAATTGAGTTCGAAACCTTCCACTGCATATTGGTTATATGCCGTAGTGAAGATCACAAGTGGTGGGTTTCGTAAGGATCTGAGGAAATCTGTACCGGCTATCACGGGCATTTGGATATCCAGAAAGATAAGATCGATTGCATGCTGATGCAACCCTTGGTAGGCTTCGGTGGCATTCATACAGCTTTTTAGCAATTGAAGGCCCGGCGTATTTTCTATATGGCCCGCTAATATATCACGGGCAATAGGTTCATCGTCCACGATCATACAATTGATCAGCCCGGTCTTCTTCATAAATTAATCTTTAGTTTAGCAGTATATAATTGGCCCGTATCTATAACTTCGTAGTGATGGCTCGACGGATAATAAAGTTCAAGTCGTTTATTGAGGTTTTGTAAACCAATGCGACCGGCAGCGTTTAATTGCCTGTCAGGGTCAATAGTGTTGGAAACAGCCAGTTTAATTGTGTTGACGCCAAGTGTAAGGTTTATATTAATTGTCGCGCCGCGTTGATCAGCACTGAACTTAAAGGCATTCTCGATCAGCGGCATGAAAAGCAAGGATGGCAAAAAAAGTGGTTCGCTATCGTCCGTGAAGTTAAAATGAACAGTAGTATGATTCAGTCTGATTTTTTCCAGATCGATATAGTCTTCTAAAAGCCTGATTTCCTTTTGCACGGGCATGGGGTCGCTTTCTGGACTGTGCAAAGTATAACGCATGAATTCCGCCAGCCGCGCTACGGTCTCCGCAGCAACTTTCGTTTCTTTTTTCAGGATCAGGCCGTAAATATTATTTAATGAATTAAACAGAAAATGTGGATTGACCTGAGACTTAAGAAAATTGAATTCGAGTTCGATATTTTCCTTGGCAAGTTGAATAGCCGCTAGTTGTTGCCGAAATGAGCTTAAAGCGATTTTGATCGCTACCGGCACGCTGATGGAAAAGACCAGGGAGATCAGGATACCCATGCTGGCTAGCTTTGCGAAAAAACGATTCACCCAATCTCTGTGTAAAAAGTGGTAGTAGCCATCCTTGTTATCTTTTAGCAAAGTCATACAATGAGAGCAATTTAGCAGTATGGCGTTTTCAGACAAGACGCTCGCTAAACTATAGGTTATTATTAAAAATACGATGCCGATTATGCTTAGTAAAAGTTGCCTTGCTTTCAGTAAGGGAATAAGCCCGTAAATCAATGGGTAATAGACCAGCATTAAGTTCAAGGTATTAACAGCCGCCAATTGCCAAATAAATCGATTTCCCATTTTGTTATAGGTGTTAAATGAGATCGTTGTGCTGTACCAGTTTAGCAGCAATTCGCCCAGCCAAAAAAGCACATGAGCGCTGATACGTATACGCTGTTCCTTGTGCAGCCTGTTAATGAAGTATTCAAAATTCATACACTAATTTCCAATAAAATAATTCAACAGGTTAAATTTTCCGACCAGCCCGGCTGTTTTAACAACCAATGCAGCGATGAGGCCGACGAAAGCTTAGGGCGTTTACATTGGATCGCTTGTCCTATCTTTTTATGCATTCGTCGACTTTCTTTTTTTTAACCAGGTCTTATGCCTCTTTTTGGTGCTGAAATAAAGATTATGATCACGATCAAGAATTTAACCTACCGTTACAGCAAACATAAAAAATTATTCAACGGGCTTAACCTGGAAATGCAAGGCGGTAAAATATACGGACTGCTCGGGAAAAACGGTGCCGGCAAATCCACGCTAATGAAAACCATTACAGGCTTACTTTCGCCGTCTGAGGGGACTTGTACAGTAAACGGCCTGCAACCATTTCAGAGGGAACAAAAGTTTCTGGAACAGTTATTCTTTATTCCGGAGGAATGCTACTTGCCACCTTTAAGCATCTATCGCTTTTTACAAATCTATGCGCCCTTTTATCCCGCGTTTAGTCACGCCGCATTTCAGCAATATTTAAAAGAGTTTAACATTTTACCCGGTGGACGTCTTCATCAATTGTCCTTCGGGCAGAAGAAAAAGACCTTCATTGCGTTTGGGTTGGCAGCCAATACCCGTTTACTAGTGATGGACGAACCGACTAACGGCCTGGATATTCCTTCGAAAGTGCAGTTCCGTAACATTATGAGTCGCGCGAACAATCTCGGCCAAACTATATTGCTTTCCACACACCAGGTCCGTGATCTGGATGATCTGATCAGTTCGGTGATTATCATGGATGATAGCCGGGTATTATTACATGAGGAAAAAAACCGGATCATATCCCGGCTCAGTTTTTACAACAAGCAGCAGCATAAGGTACAGGACGAAATTTTATATGAAGAGCAAACGCCCAATGGTTTGGTGGCCATGTGTCGCAACAGGCATGGTGCTGTGACTTACCTAGACCTGGAAATATTATTCAATGCGACCTTAAGTAACCCTGTTATGATCAATTCTGTTTTTAATTCCAAGCTAACATGACAATAACACATTTCAATCTTTTATTAAAACGACAATGGTGGGAGAACCGCAAGCCCTGGCTGGTTGGATCGGCAGCTATTGTGGCCATATTAGCTTTCCTTTTCCTACTGGCCTGGCAATGGCAAACGAGCTTTAATGGGGATACCCCGCACGGCATATTCCTTATCCTGTTATTTGGTGGGGGCGGCGTTTTTATGTCTAGCTTGTTAAAAGATCTGGGCAGTAGGCAAAAGGGTATCTGGTTTCTGATTTTGCCAGCCTCTGCAGCCAGCAAACTCGGCATTGCCTTGATGTATGGTATCCTGGGCTATATAGTAGCCTATTTCATTTTGTTTTTCGGGGTTAAGACTGCGATCGTAGCCATTGTAGCCCCTACGGGATCTTCATGGGGAAGCTTCGATTTATTTAAGAACGGTTTTTATCAGTTTCTTTTTACGTTCATCACTTTTCAGTCCGTTGTATTGTGGGGCAGCGTTTTCTTTAACAAAAGCCAGTTCCTGAAAACGCTGGTATTGATGATCGCCGGCCTGTTCATCATTTTTAACGGAAATTCCTTGCTGCTGAAATGGATGACAGGCGAAAAAAAAATTGACGCGACTATGCCGCTGGATAGTTTCCAGTTTACTTATCAGGGAGAAAATATTTATGTGTATCCTCCCGACGTTGTGGGTTTTGCCTCCTCCCTGTTCTTGTGGGTACTTGTTCCGGTTTGTTTATGGGTGATTACCTGGTACCTGTTAAAAGAAAAAGAATTATAATATGAAAACGAGTAGTAAATTATTACTGGCGCTGTTAATGTTGTTACTAACAGCAGCTATCCTTGTAGATGTTCTGCTTCAAAGGGCCTATGCAAAGATTAACCTGGCAGATCCGTTTAAAAGCTATGAGCCTGTAGCCGTACGACCGTTTAAATACTTGAAAATGGTAGGAGGGAACGGCTATGCGATTGAAATCAAGCAATCACCCATGCTGGATATGAAGGTCATGCGTAAAAGGAAGAATTTTTTGACAATGGTGCAAACCAGAGATACTTTGCTCATCAAATTTACTGTAGTGAGCAGCAGGTCCATGCGCGATCCGGAAAGTTTGCCGCTGGGAATTATTATTAGTTGTTCTACGCTTTCGGGGATAGATGCTACAGGAACCAATAATGTACTTAAGGGCTGGAAAGCAGATAGTTTAAATTTGACTTTACATGCCAATGCCTCGATGCATATTAACGGCGCTATCATTGGTTATTTAAAGTTGAGCGGGGACCAGTATGCGATCGCTAATTTTAGTTCCTCGAATAATATTCAAGGACTGGATCTTCACTTGCGGGATCAGGCAACTGCTTACCTAAAAGAGATTGATTATTCCGTTTTGAACCCAACATTGAGTGGAGAGAGCCGGCTTATTTTTGGAGCAAAAGCCATTCAGAACTTTAATTCAAAAGTGATCAAAAGATGAGGTTTACTATGGGTCTGATAGCAAATAATATACGCTCATATAATTAGTTTTTGCCTTCTTAGACCTTAGCGGCTTAAGAGGGTTTGTAAATGACGTTACAGAATTTTTTTTCTGCTTTCACCTAATTTTTACCGGCCCCTTTATTTATATTTTAACAACTACCTTTCCAACACTTTTCGCGAGCAACAGGGCTGTAGCTTTGCCTGTTCCACTGCTTGCACCGGTGATCTGCGTAAATAAAGTTCCGGTCCCGGTTTTTACACTTCTTGTAGTCTACGTTTAGCTTCTATATACTCTGATGGCAACATGTTGTATTTTTCTTTAAAAGCCTTGGTAAAATAGTTTGGGGTAGAAAAACCCGCCTGATAGGCAATCTGCGCTATATTCATATCGCTCTTCTCAAGCAGTATTGTAGCTTTTCCCAATTTAACCGAGCGTATCAATTCAACAGGTGTCATACCTGTAATGTCAACTAGCTTTTTATAAAGTGATACGCGACTGATGACCAATTCGCGGCTAAGACCTTCAACAGAAAGCTGAGGATCAGTCAGGTTCTGCTCTATGTATTGCATTGCCTTATTTAAAAACTTCTCATTTTCTGACTCTTCTATCACCACGTTGCCTGCTGAAACTTGCAACTGGCGCGAGTAGGTCTCGCGTGCGCTTCGGCTTTGTGTTAAAAGATTCTTGATCTTCACTTGCAAAACTGCGAAATTAAAGGGTTTGCTAATGAAGTCATTAGCGCCCGACTCAAGCCCTGTGATCTGATCATTTTCTGCATTTGAAGCCGTAAGCAATATCACGGGTATATGTAAAGTACGTTTATCTGATTTAAGCTTTTTGCTAAGGCGCAGCAGTATGGTATTACCATATGGAGCCCGCTTGATAGTCCCACAAATTCGTCTTGGCGCCCAGGCGAGCCTATTGGAATTTGGACAGAAAATTATGTGCGTAAACCCGCCTATGTTGGAGTAGTTGATGGCCTCCGAAACAAATAGCCCAATCCATCAGCTCTGACAGAATTACTACCTGAAAATGGCTGACCCCAAATTCAACGATGTTAATGACTAATTGCAATGACGAGCCCGGTATTTACCGGGCTTATCTTGTTTATTGCGTTCTGTTATTTAATGTGAGTTCAGAATAAGTATCAAGCAACCATTCATAACCACTAAGCCTTTGTTTTGATGACAAAGCAGACATAATGTTTAATTGGCTGTTTTTATGCTTTTAAATTGATGCCGGAGACTACTGACGAGGTGGAAAGCAATTTTAACATTAGCGGCTATATATTGGATGACGATACAGGGGCGCCTGTGCGTAATGCCAGCGTTTACGATCGCTTACTGATATCAACCCTTACAGATGACAATGGCTTTTTTAAATTGAAAATAAAATCTATTAATGAGGGCGCGGCCATAAACCTGATAGGGTTTTCGCGAAACGGCTATAAGCAGCTAAGCGTTTACACTGACGATAATTTGATTACTACGGTGGCTTACAAAAGCGGGAATGCAAAACTATATACCAATGTGCCCTTAGCTAAAGATGTAGCCGTTTTCTTCTGGCCATCAATCAGCCTTTATGATTTGGGTTAGAATAACACACTTACAGAGCAGCAAGCTATTGTTAAAACAAACTAGGGCTAACGGGCATCGGCAATAATTTTAAAAGCTGGATAGGGTGGAGCGTAGGTTTTAGTCTTTTTTAAGGCACCGCAAAAACAAAAACCCGGTTGTAAGCCGGGTTTTTTGTTTACCGCCAGCCTAGTGCCGGGGCAACGTGTTCTAATATGGCTGATAATACGTGCACATTATAATCTACACCCAAAGTATTGGGAATGGTTAGCAGCAAAGTATCCGCTTCCTGTATAGCTTCGTCCTGCGCCAGTTCTTTAATTAGTTTGTCAGGCTCCGCAGCATAACTCTTGCCGAATACCGCCCGTTTTTCAGGCTCGATATAACCAAAACTATCTGACGATTTGCTCTGCTGGCCGAAGTAATATTTGTCTTGATCATTCACCAGGGCGAATATAGACCGGCTTACTGATACCCGTGCTTCACGTTCGTGCCCGGATTTTTTCCAGGCCTCTTTGTAAAGCCTTATCTGTTCTGCCTGCTGAATATGGAAGGGCTTGCCGCTTTCATCAAACTTAAGAGTTGAACTTTGCAAGTTCATACCGTTCTCGGCTGCCCAAACAGCAGTAGCATTAGATGCAGCTCCCCACCAGATCCGTTCCCGTAGTCCTTCTGAATGTGGCTCCAATCGTAATAATCCCGGCGGATTAGGAAACATAGGATACGGGTTGGGCTCGGCAAAACCCTCACCGTCCAATCTTTGTAAAAACTCCAAAGCCTTTTTGCGTCCCATGTCTGCGTCGTTTTCTCCCTCATCCGGTTCGTAACCAAAATAGCGCCAGCCCTCAATAACTTGCTCCGGCGACCCACGGCTTATTCCCAATTGTAAACGCCCGCCAGATATTAGGTCGGCAGCACTGGCGTCTTCTACCATGTACAGCGCATTTTCATAGCGCATATCTATTACAGCGGTGCCAATCTCTATTGTGTTTGTTTTAGCTCCTATAGCAGAAAGCAGAGGGAACGGCGATGCTAATTGCTGCGCAAAATGATGAACACGGAAATAAGCGCCATCTATACCTAATTCTTCGGCTGCAACAGCCAGATCTATTGACTGTAATAAAGTATCGGCTGCGGTACGGGTACCATACGAAGGATGGTCAGACCAATGCCCGAAGGATAGAAATCCTATTTTTTTCATAATTCAAAGTTAAGTATCAAAGCGGTGTAGTATTATCACCGTTTTGTCTGATTAAAACAAATACATAATTTCTTTATTTTGGCAACGTATGAACCGAAGACTTAAACTGATAAATTGGGTAAAAGCGCAGCACAATGGGCAACTTATAAAAGATACTGATTTGCCATATTTTGAGCATGTATTAGCGGTAGCCAATCAGGTTGCTGCTGCATCTAATTTAACTTACGAAATCGGATTGTGCCATGATCTCCTGGAAAAAACCGCTGTTACATCTGTTGAACTGTTGGCGCAACTTAAAGCTTTTGGTTATGAACCGGAAGGGGCAGATCATATAAACAAATGTGTTAATGAACTCACCCGCCACTTTACAAAAGCTGACAACCCATTACCAAAGAAAATGCGTAAGGCTTTAGAGGATGAACGCTTATTGTACATAAGCGCGGACGCGCAAACCGTTAAGTATGCAGATTTTTCTTACAACGCAGATTGGATGATGACGCACGATCGGCACCACGCCAAAGATTACCTTTCCAGACATATTGAGCTGATAAAAGAGATGGCAGATGGAAATGCAGGTTTGCGGGAAGAAGTTTTAACGCATTTATATAGATTATTTGCGAAATTGATCTAGTAGCCTATTCCTTCTTCGTTAAAGACTTATATAGCTTCTTCATCTTTTTAGCATCCTTCTCCAGTTTTTCAATCAGATCATGCACATCGTTGGTCTTTATGCCTTGCAGTTTTGCAATTATAGCATCTTTTGTTTCGTAAAGCGGGCGAAGTTGCTTATTATCATTATAAAATGTAACATCAGCAAATAGTTTTGCCAGGTGCTCGCGGTTTTTAATTCTTAATTTATTTTGCTCTTCGGCAACGCCTTCCTGTGTAACCAATTGGTCATAATAGTCAAAATGGGCTATGAGATCAGATATCTCCAGTGCCACTACATTGAAGTCCATAGTATTTATTTTAATCGCGGCAATATAAGCACTTGATCAACAATGCGGGCGTTGCTAACAGAAACTTAATAATGATTTAAAGCATCTTGCTATTTGCTTAGTTAAATAAAACGTCCGCGTTATGCAACAACAATATTTTCGGTAACGTGTAATATTTTGTCAAACTGTGCCACTAATAAATAAATAAAATTAAACAGGTGTAACAAAGTACTATGTTATGCATCCAACTGATGTATTAATTGATCACTTTGTATTTAAAACGGTTATATTAATACTTTAAACCCTTACCGCAGTTAAATGAAAATTCCATTTTTGGCTTTCTTAGCCATTTTTCTATTCGCAAAAACAACTTTTGCCCAAACTTCGCATAGCGTTAAGGGCACAACCATTGATTCTGTTTCTAAAGCTAAGTTAGGCAGCACCGTTAGCATATTAAACGCTAAAGACTCTGTTTTACGCAAGTTTACCTACGCAGATGATAACGGCGCATTTAATATAAATGGTTTGCCTGCCGGCAAATACCTTTTGTTTATAACCTATCCCGGTTATGATAACAAAATGCAACCGTTTACTTTAGGGCCGCCAAATACCACGAGCGATCTGGGTAATGTTAATATGAGTCTCATAGCTAAAGTATTAAACGAGGTAACCATAAAAAGCACGGCGCAGGAAATTAAAATTAAAGGAGATACGCTTGAGTTTAATGCCAAGGCCTATGTTATACAACCCAACTCAAAGGTTGAAGACCTGTTAAGGCAGATGCCAGGTGTTCAGATAGATAAGAACGGTAAAATTACCGTTAACGGACAAGCGGTGCCCAAGGTACTAGTTGATGGTGAGGAGTTTTTTGGTGATGACCCCACCCTGGTTACACAGAATTTGCGTGGCGATATGGTATCGTCGGTGCAGATCTATGACAGGAGGAGCGACCAAGCCTCGTTTACAGGGATAGATGATGGGCAGCGGATAAAAACCATTAACGTTAAGCTAAAGGAAGATAAAAAGAAAGGAATTTTTGGCAAAGTAACGGGGGGGTATGGAACTGATGAGTATTACGAAGCGCAAGGTATCTTTAATAAGTTTACGGCGCGGAGTAAATTTGCAGCCTATGGTACTTTTGCTAATACAGGCAAAACGGGCTTAGGAGCAGCGGATAACAGCAGGATAGGATCATCAAACGTTTGATGATCCTATCCTGCTG